>Ga0325401_1000293_pt1 | contig 33924 bp, 24 predicted proteins | sample PopdelMetagenome_FD_205666 | JGI IMG/M metagenome (GOLD analysis project Ga0325401, IMG submission 205666) | Populus deltoides microbial communities from Bellville, Georgia, United States - Xylem-PdKOR-R2 | ecosystem: Host-associated > Plants > Phyllosphere > Stem > Wood/Secondary xylem | place...
CTTTTAATTAATCATAGAGGTAAGTGTTGTTTTGGGAAAAGGGTGGGCGGAAAGGGAGATTACTAAAGTTTTAAACTCAATTAGTAGATGGTTAACAACTTTCTTATTCAATACCAGCTGCTGTTGTAGAGATCTCATGCTTAGATTTTGCGTAAGAACTTGAGATTTTGTTTGGTAAAACTCACAAAATTATTTTTTTTATACAAATAACTTGTAACAAGGATAAATTTAAATTTAAAAGTTAAAAATATATATTTTTTTAAATCAAGATCTCGATCAATTTTGTAGTAAACCTTTGACAAGTTAAAAATTAAAAAAAAATATTACCATTTTATTAAATCAAAATTCTGAGTCGATTTTATAATATTTTTTTATGTAAATCAAGATTTATTTTTAATCAAATATATTTATAACTTTTTAAAATTATAAATTATAAATCAGTTTATAAAAATCATAACAGGCTGCAATGGTTAAACACGAATATCAACAGCGCACAATTAATTGGTAAGGATCATTTATTATAATGACAAAGACACATCCAAGGTATATGTGCATGCACAGGTTGCTCCACCGACAGATGCACACGGCTTCAGCCAGACCATTCCAAAACAGAACAACTGTATTCGACGACTTTTCTCTGGTCTACAGCCCAAACTTTAGTTGTTATTTATGTTTTTTTTCTTTTATTAATATATAAAATTCTCAATTTATTTGACAATATATATTTATAAATTTTTAATTTATTTTACTATAAAAATATATTTTAAAAAAATTATTTAAAAAAGCGAGTTAAGTATAAAGTAGTTGATGCTATATGCCGAACTATCCCGACATTTGTCAGTTGCAAACTAGTAATGATGATAGATCCAACAAAATGGAGGTGGTGGAACTGCTTTTAAAGCTGCAGCCACCAAATATATACCCTTTTACACGGCTGAAACGTGTTCACATTTTCGCTAATTTCCATTAGAATATTTGTGCTTTGTGTTCCTCTGGATAATCCATGTTTGCTTGAAAAACCCATGTTCATTTTCTTTTTGCAAGAGAGACTTGACCCTTATATCTTTTCAAAGAGAGAAATCTGTGCGCCATTAAATTTCGAGGCCGATGGCCTCTCTGTCGAAGTGTCAAGGTAGAAAAGGGGTATTTCCGAGGTGGTCAAACAATTGAAAACGATCTAGAACCGAGCGAGTCTCATTTCCAAAAGCGATATCCTTCAAAAACTACATTCATGCCATGACGTAATTAGCAGGAACACAGTGATCAATGTCGGCATTGCATTTAAAACCCCTTTCGTTTCCCCCCTTCCTGGCCGAATTGCTTGGACAAGCACATGTGACATTATAACTCCTTGGCTTGAAATTGAAGGGAACATTTTAGAATCATTAACTAATTTCATTGTCTAGTTATTGGCTGAGGTAATAAATGCCTTTACTTAATTTGACATTTTAATTTTTTATCAATTAATTTGACATTAACCTTCGAAAATCTAACTTGAAAAATCCCAACTATTACAAATCCAAATCAATAACTAATTATATGATCATCACCTTTATATCTAATTCACTGTTTTAAAAACTTTCAGTACACATTAGTATTACTCTCGCTATATATATATATATATATATATATATTAAATAACAACCTGACGCCTTAAGACCTTGGTTTTCCACCGTAAGCTTGCTTGCATATAGAACTTGGCTTCTGCGAAGGCATGCACAGCTGAGACGAACCTGGACATGCTTGGAGACAATTATCCCCTATGCTACCGGAAACCGACGTGTCTGCGGCGAAAAAAGCCGGCGGTGGCTTTCCAATCAAGAAATTCCCATCGAGAAACAGCCTTCTCAGACTCTTCTTTCGACTATACTCCAATGGGATCGTGCCACGTAAGCTGTTGTATCTTAGTGACAATGATGACAGCAGTGGATAATCAGCAAAATGCAAGGGGGCGTTTCCCTCGATTTTATTGAACCCGAGATCAACAGCCACGAGGTCACTGTTAGCAGGCTTTGGGATCTCGAGACGTGTCAAGCTGTTATTGGCTAAATCAACTTGTTGAAGCGCAGGTAAGAGAAAGAACCAAGATTCTAGTGTGCCAGTGAGCGAGTTTTCACTGAGTTCGACTACTTCTAACTGAGTTAAGCTGTCAAAGGATGATTTTGATAATGATCCAGACAAAGAATTGGCCTTCAAAGCCAGTTCTAGCAAGTTATATGGGAGTTTTGGTAAAGACCCAGTTAGTTTGTTGTAACTAAGGTCGAGCCTCCTTAAGCTTGACATTGAATTCATGGTTTTTGGGAGATAACCAGATAACGAATTATGTGAAAGGTCTAAAGATTCGAGGGATTTAAGGTTGGTGATTGAGTCAGGGACCGAGCCGGAGAACGAGTTGGAACGGAGAGTCAGGGTTTGGAGGTTGATAAGAGAGGAGATGGAGGAGGGGATAGGACCGAAGAAGTTGTTATCTGCGAGGTCGAGGATAATGAGGCTGGTGAGTTGGGAAGTGAGTGGGGTGAGTCGCCCTGAGTAGCCAGCTGAATCAAGAGTGAGTTGTGTGACTCGAGTTGAGTCAGGGGAACAGGTGATGCCACAGGTGAAGCGGGTTCGACGAGGGATAGCACAGGGGTCGGCGATGAAGTCCCATGAAGCCAGGCAAGACCAAGGCTGGATTGAACTTGGCTTGACCGAGGCTTTGAAGGCTTTGAGAGCTGAGATGTCTTGTGGTAAGGTGAGAGACGAAGCTATGAGATTTTTGGTGCTGAAAAGAATAGAGAAGGTAAGCAGGAGCTGAAGGATGCCAGGCACCATTTTCGCAGGTTAGAGATTTTTGGGACTCGAGAGGACAGGGAGGAGAAGTTGGGGGGCTGTGCGTGTGGAATTTGAGTTTCGATGAGTTTTATGTATGGCCTGGAGAGCACTTCAAAAGTTGGAGTTAGTGCATGTTCAGACAGGTACATGTTTGTATCAAGATATTTATAATGTGGGGGTGAATTTACTGTTGTTAGGATGCCCCAGTGCATGATTTGTGATTTTGGTTGGTTGAGCTCAGGGCTTATTGAATACAAAGAAATTGCATTGCTGGGGCTTGGGGCATAACAAATTATTTGGAATTGTCGAGTTTTCTAATGACACAATTAACATTTTCTAATGTTACCACGATAACACCCACAACTTTGAAACATATAAACATAGTTTCATGTCATAGTTTTCGTCATTCAAAGAACTTGACGTCAGATTCTCTCTCTCGAGAAAAAAAAAAAGGACTTTAGGTCAGCAATTAGTTTAAAACGATAGCAATTATATGTCGAAATCCATCTCCACCTTACTGATCTATCTCTATTAAGTTTTATTAGTGTTTGAATTAACGGTTCTAATAAAATATGCATGCAAGTCTCTGTAATATTCAAAGCATCATTTTAAAATATGGGTAGAAAAAAAAGAGAGAAACTTTGAGAAAAGCAAAAAAAAAAAGTTATAAATATTTATTCTATTTGTGTGTATAAAAAATAACAAAAAACTGAAACATTTATGAAGTATTTTAGGATTTTTGCACAGGGATTAATGTCTATAAAATAAAAAAAAGGTACAAAACTTCAAGGAAAAGAGAAAGAGGACAGGAAGGAAAAAATTGAAAAATTTATGAAGTCGAGGATTTCTTTGCAAGTTCTGATGTTTAGAAAAAAAAAACTTTGAGAAAAAGAAAAAATAAATAAAAAAATAAATGGAGATTTGTTGTCTCGATATGAAACCTAATAAAAAAAGAATTCAAGGGAGGGAAAACAAAGTTATGACTAGATATGAAAAAAAGAAGAAGAAAAAGAAGACAAACATAAAACAATACATGCTTGATGCTTCAATCATACGTCAATAATAAATGAAACTTTTTATTATTATTATATTAACAATATTTAATCAAAATTTAAAGCTACGAAGCTTCAAGCTTTATTTATTTAATTTTATCCACACCAATTTTTTTTATATTTCTTATGGTCCATGATGCATGAAATTTGATAATGATGACATTTCATAGCAGCCTATTAATGTATGATGAATGCAAATGACATACCTTTCATCCCCATGATAAAGTTATTATTTTGAGTCTTGAACTTTATAATAGAAATACATATTTTTCAAATAAATTAGAGTTATGGAGATTAAGTCTATTTTAGTAAAGGAAGCTATTGTGCATCGAGAAATCATAATTTATAATTTTAAACCTCATACGATTAATATAAAAAGAAGGCTGCTTCCTTCAGATTATCAGTATATTCAATGTGATTTTAAGAATTCCATGGATACTCTCTTGCAATTAAAGCATACGAGAAAGACTTGGGCGCTACCTGAGGCCGAGAGAGAGAGGAACAATTTCACAGAACAACAGAACAAACAATTAGAAGACAGTGTTCTCACTTTCGCATGAATATTGTTTGATATGTGTGGCTCAATACTAAACTAACTAATTCATAGAAGTTGACGACTCTAAGTATAAATTAAAAAGACATGGATATACTAGCCAGACCATGTCGAGGTATACTTATTGTTCAAAAGATGCCTAACTAAGTGTTCTTATAAGGCACTGAAAGGTTGGTTATTGTTTTAGACATGCAGCTACTGCACAGCAAATATTAAACGACTAGAAAATAGCTGTCATGTCTGATAGTCCCACTGATATTTTCCCCTCGAAAAAACCTTGTCGTGATCTGAAACCTATTTCCATTAGTTTCAGTTTCCCTGCTCTGCATAGCATTTTCTTCAATTTTCAGATTTTTAATCAGCAATCGCGGGTAGATAATCGGCAATAGAAACGAACTTGGGTCATGTTTTTTCTTCTCAAATAATTAAAAAGTCGCATGCCATTTAACCTATGGCATGCAGCAAAATCCTCAGAACAAATTTAGAGAAAATGATTTTTTATCTTTATATTTTAGAAATTGTATCTAATCTATTACTTACAAACTTTTAATTGCATCAACTCTGTCCTTAAAAAGTCTCTTCACATTTTCAATTTATCCTCGAGGGACTGGTCGAAAATCATTCTCTAAGGCCTTCGGTCTTTCATAGTCTAGGGTTTAAATATCCCTCCATCTAGGGATGGCCTTCCCCGACCCCTCCAGGCTCCTTTCTTGGTGAAGGTTTTCCCACAGTACTCTCCAACATTTTAAATTGCCACTTTGGATTGATGATGGTTTTTATTTTATTTGCTTTCGGTAACTCTTCTCCTTGCTTATCAATGGATCTAGTGTTCAGAGAAACGGACTGCATACTACTAGCTTTATAGTAGAGAAGTGAATTTATTGTGTTTGTATGTGAATTTTAAGGCTATGCGGTTGTTATTATGGAGAGTACTGGTGGCTAGAGTTCTTTTGCTGTTTGTATTGGCAAATCTAGAGGGATGTTAAGCTGTTAAGAGGTGTGCGGCGCTAGAATTACTGGTGTCAGTATTTGAGCGCGAGAGAAATGATGGATTTCAGCTATTGGATGGTGTTTTTGAAGTTTGAAATCCTCTTGGAACCGTGCGTTTATGGTAGCGAAATGGAACACAGAGCCACCATGTTTCTTGGTTAGCCGGGCTGTGACGTGTATGGTAAGGATGATTCCTCCACTCCGAACGTGATTATATTGAGAGTGTTTTGGTGGACGGAGGTGGAAAACGGTGATAAAATATACCGATGGAGTCTACTTGTACTGTTCTTCCTAGTCAGATGAATTGCCTGTCTTCTCCATTGTGTTGCTGACTCTAGTTTGACACGATTGGCTAGATGAACTACTTGTTATAGTGCCCTTTATTGGTTTTAAAGGACCACGAGTTCATGTCCCTTCCATCGCAAATTGTCCTTGTTTTTAGACCTTCTACTAGTAATTTGGACATTATATCCTTCATTAATGAAATACCATTGCTGTTAGAACAAAATTAAAAATAATTAATGACTAAATTAAGGGTTTCAAGTTAGAGGTTTTGATAATATATACAACCCAAACCTTCCAATTGAAATAGTTTGAGGATCACATGATGATTCTCACACTGTCAATAAATTGAGCACACTATGCATTTTTCACAATAGTATCTTTTCACAATAAATCACTTATAGTGCGGCAGCTTCTCTGCCCTTCGAAATATCAACCGCGTACCGACCAAGCAACCAGAACCACAAGTTTTATCATTTTAATCTTTCCTCGGATACAGTATAACTTCAAGTCACATTTTGAGTAACTATGGCCAGAACCAAATCCATGAGATCTCTCCTCTTGTTGCTACTCCTCTCTCCCCTCTCCACCGTCACAGCCTCCAGCGCCGCTTACCCCACCATCCCTGGCACCACGGACACCTCGGTCTCAGCTTCACAAGACAGTAAACTTATCTCAATCAGACGTGAAGTGTATGGTGATGGGAGAATATTTGACATTACTCACAAGTACAGAAGCGACCTGCCGTCTTTCGCCAAAGAAAATGGGCTAGGCAAGTTCTTGTGGCTCCGTGAAAGCATGAAGAATGGGTCCTCCGCCAACATATCGGAGATGAAGTTGATCACTCATACCGGCACACACGTTGATGCACCTGGACATTACCATGATCATTACTTCGATGCTGGGTTTGATGTGGACACTCTTGACCTTGAAGTGCTTAATGGTAATTGATTAAACAAAATTTTATCTTTATATATTTTATTAAAAATTTCAAATCAAGAAAAACATGCAAATATAATTTTCTTTAATTATTGGCTGCATTGGGCTGGCGTACAAAAACAGAAAGATGCCCCCAATATAGACACGCTTAGGTAAAGTTAGACTTGGTTAAGATCGACGTGTTGGGTCTTGGCAATGGTTAGATTCATGTACAATTAGATTTGATAGATGGCCTGGACTGGCAATACACCAGGCCCAACGCAATTTGATAGATGACCTGGACTGGTAATATACCAGGCCCAACGCAATCTAGGTCTAGAGCCTGCCAAACCCAAGCATCATCTAAGGTCTAGAGCTTGCCAAACTAAGCTTTTGGGACTGAAAAGTGCTGCCAAAGCCTAGTAGTGTGGTCTGGTACGCTGCCAGGCTAATAAGATGGACCTGATGCATGTTTCGTAAGAAAATAAGATGGCCTGATGCATGTTTTCTAAAAGTGTTGCACGATAATTTTTGTTATTGTAGCTCAGATATGATCGGATTTGCTATATCTACGGATTTAAATATAATATCTGAATTTAATATTATTAATTTTATAAATTTTATATAAATTTAATTAAACAAGTTTATACTTCGCTAATACCAGGCTAATAAGGGATGGTAATTCTTTTTATTAATAGATTTCTGCTACGTCAATTAAAGTTTTTCTGTTATATTTTTATCTTTTAGTTAGATAAAATAAATGGAATATAATTTGTAATACAACTCAAAATATCACAAAGATAAAATTAAACTTCAGTTTCAAATGGATAAAATTCATGAGCTATAAATACACCATGAGATTTTCATAATAAAGGTTTATAGTCTTCATTCTTTAATGTATATATATATTTTTAAAGTATCTTTCTAAAATATTATTGTATTTTTTTTAAAAAATATAATTTATTTAAACATTAGAAAGTCCTCATCTTTACTAAAAAGAATTTTTTGCAGGTATTAACCACAAGCTACCTTGACCTACCAAACATAAAATATAAATTATTAAACACTCGGACTAGTGAAAATAAATGAAATTATTAAGATTAATCAATTAACTGATTATTCAATTTAAAATTCTTATTAGTAGCTACTTGAATTTTTAGTATTTCATTTATATTCTTCAATTTCTTTTACAAACAAATACTCAAACTGTGGCGTTTAGTTGATTTGCTTCTGGTTTTTTATTTGATTTGCTTTTCACAAACAAATAACTTAAATCAAGTTGTAAAAATTACACTAAACATCACCTTTATAATGGTCCAATAAATGGATTTTGCATTTGGGGTTTGAACATGTGAATAGAACAGTGCTGGTATTTAATTATCTGAAGAAAGCTTGTGTTAAAAAATCAGCTTGACACGAGCTTCGTGGGATTTACTCTGGACGGAGCAAATGGTTGGTAGAAAACACTGACATTAAGCTAATTGGTAAGCTTTTAATCTACCTTCTGTTCTACAGCTCAATTTTCAACATCCTTCAAATGAAAACCAAAATCATAGTTTCAATTCACGACGGGTCTTGGATTTGAGGAAAGAAATGTGTCAACAGAACTCAACCTTCAGCATTAATTAATTATTATTATGCTAATTATGTTTCTGGAAATTAAATCATCCTTATGGGAGGCTCAAGATTTGATGACAACCAGCCTGGAATGTATTCTGTCCATTGTTTACCTCGAAGGTTTGCTTGGCACTGAAGCATCTCCAATAAGATGCATTCTCATCAAATGATGATTTTTCACCATAAGTTTCTGACATCGATCTTAAGGTGTTTATCCGCAGTGTTTGTCTGTAATTGTCCAAGACTTTCTATAAATGTGCGTGGTTAATTCAGACTTCATTTGTGACACTCGCATGGTTACAGTTTCTCTATTCGTAATTTATTTTGACGAAACCTCAATGAACTATGATGTGGAAGATTTGGTAATTGGTGGAAATTATGTGCACCTGGAAAACAAATTTTCTTGTTGGGGCCGGTCAGAGATCCTCCTATTGCAAGAATAATAAATCATAATAATATTGAATAGAAAAAAAGACCAGAAAAACTATTAAAAAATAGAAAAACATGATAATATATACAAATAAAATAAACTAAATAAATATTTATTTTTTCTTAAAAAAAACTAAACCCTAGTAAAAGTGTGGTCTAATTTTATTATAAGTTCCTAACACAATTTTTTTATGTAGGCATGAATTCTTAGTACAATATATTTGTATGAGTCACTCCATCATGGATCTCACAACCAAAATTTTTAATAACAATAAAAATCCAATGCAGATGAAAACAATATACTGGTTTTTAGACATCAGTACTTTCCTGAGAGGAACCTTTGCATCTTGTCTTATATGAGCATGTCCTGTTTTACAATATTTTTCAATTATGATTATTCAACGAACATAATTAATTAATAACCAGAAATCAGTGAGCTATGATACATGTCCTTCTTAATTTTCAACCAAAACCATTATGAATTGTTAAACTCTAATATTAACTGAGGCACACGGGAGAAATAATAATAAGATTTATTATAAGTTAAAATCTTAAAAAATCAAGAGCACCATAATTACATATGAAAACATCCAAAACATTCAATTTTTATTGTTGAGTCTCTATTTGCCAAAGACTATTACAAGTCTATGTATATAAAAACTAAAAAACTCGATTAATACTAAATAAAAATAAAAACAGAAAAGTTTTTCCCTTCAAATAAAAAACTAGGAAAGCCTAATAATACAAAATAAAAAAATAAAATAAAATAAAATATATGTATTTTTTCAAACAAGTACTCCTGCATAAACTAGGCTTTAAAAAATTATGCCATACCTCACCTAGATTTACAAGAGCATTTCATAGATCATCCTCGGACTAAAGGAGGAGTGATTTTACACCAGGGGTTTGATTCCGAGACCATTCACCTTTTAAGCATAGGTTCTGCCTCGTATTAATGTGTTCTGGGTCCGGTGTTCTAGCAGGTACTTCATTTTTTTTTTTTCACTTTTATAACCGAGCTCGAGTGTTTGCTAAATCCACGAGACTTGCTAAATTTCTTGCAATGAACTGTGATCTATGCTTCGGCTGGTGGAGTAAAATAAGATTAGAGGCTAGAGCAAGCAGAGGATCATGGCCTGTGGCTGGCTGCTGCTCAGATTTTGTTTGACTTTTATTCAATTCAAAAGTTTTAATAAAATATTATATTTAAAAAAGTTTTAAGAATTGAATCTCTAATAAAATTTATTTTTTGAAAATACTATAAAAATAAATAAAAAAAACCAACCCCTTTAATCTAGATTCAAGAGTAAGACAAACATCATAATTGAATTCAATTATTACTTTTGTTTTTGAGTTCAGTTTTTTGACCATGTGAATGTCACGTGCTTGAAACGAACGCGACCTCTCATAGCTGCACGTGACTGAATTGACAATGAAAACGAATGAAAATTGACCAAGTCTTTATAATTAAACGTCAACGGACACCTAGTGGGCCTTTACGAAGCTGGCAAATTAAGCATTCATTAAAATTATTTTTTTTATAACGATGTCAGAAATAAGGAGCTAGGCCGTACGTATGCATGAAATCACACACTACTTTTTCTATATATATATATATATATATATCTGTTTGTGATGAATCAACTCTATCTTAAGAGACTAATTTTCAACCGGCAATATCTTTTTTTTTCTTAAGAAAATAAAATCATATCTTTGAATTAGTTCTGTCTTTTTCTAAGATGCCTTAAATTATTAAGCTGGTTGCTTTTATAATACGACTATCATCCCAATGAATGATAATTGTTGCCACATCGCAAAAGGAAGCAGATCCGAAGTTAGAATAAATCAAGAAAGTAGCCAGAGCCATCAAAGAAGACGATGAGTGACGAGAGAGTCAAATAAAAACACTACCCGTCAATCATTTTTCAACTATTTTCTAAGCATTTCCCTTAACCTTAATGATTTATCCGCAATTTCCCTGTCTTTCCTTTCACCGTTTGAGATCTTGTGGTCGGTATCTGTTTCTATATTAATGGAGTACTGATTTATCACGGTCATTAATGTGGTTACAAATAATCTCGTAAGAAGACTAATTAATCCCTAGGAGGGTTAATATAAAACAAATACGTGATTAGTTTCTAATTCCAAGACATATTAGCCGGCCAGTCTTTTATAACAGGGCCAATAGCTTTTCTATTATTGTTATATATATATATATGAACTGATTCAAACATCTAACCATTAAATTTTGAAAATGGGTACCATTTTGATTTGAAAATGATGCCCTAAATATCCAACAGTCAATATATATGTGCCCCTGCATCTACCTGCTTGCTAAGCACCAAGAACTCTGATAGCCAAAATTCCTCCCTTTTGACAAAACCATGAGGGCATTGCAGCTTCTGATGCTACTAGGCTTGCTGCTATCTCCAGTCACCCTTTCACTAGCTCGTAAACCTAGAAGAGAGATCAGAGATCGTGAGGTGTATGGTAATGGGAGAATCTTCGATATCACCCACGAGATCAATCCTAACATGCCCACATGGGAGTCCAAGGACGGCCTGGGCCAGTTCATTTGGCTTGTTGATAGCATGAAGAACGGTTCCAAACTTAATTCTTCTCAGTTTAAGCTGTCCACACACACAGGCACGCATGTTGATGCACCTGGACATGTCTACGAGGAATACTATGAAGCTGGATATAACGTCAATTCACTTGACTTGGGTGTGCTTAATGGTAATGCAAATTTCTCCGTGCTTCTGCTTCCTTTGTTTTTTGCTTGTTGATTGTATGCTTTAATTGCTTAAATAGACGATAGCATATTCTTAGGACGTTATATGATGATTTTAGGGAAAAAAAATTTGCCTTAAAGATTAGCTCATATTGTGTTATTGCTGGTGTTTAAATATCGATTTTCAAGGTGTTAGTCGGATGGTTATAATGGTTTGGAGGTGTGTTTTACAATCTTAGTTCCTGCAATTTCATGTTGGAGATCACCGATCATTGTTGTGTTTCTTTTTCTTCAACAGGCCCTGCACTGCTGGTTGATGTTCCAAGGGATAGTAACATAACTGGTATGTGTTTAAGATGGACTCATTTCTACTCTGCAATCCATACTATTGGTTTGTGTGTTAGAAAATTCTAGTTTCTCTAGAGCCAATGAGATAAACCATGTATGTCTAATTAGACAAGGTCAAAGTGCTTGTTAGATTTTGCCCATGTATCAATTTTAATGTTGGGAATTGCTTAAAAGAAATTCTTGAATATCCACTCGCCTTTTACATTGATGATGACTGATAAGACCTATCTTAATAGTTTTTTAATACATCATGCTATAATAAGTCAAGCTTCTTGCATCAGCGGAGGTTATGAAGTCCTTGAATATTCCAAGGGGAGTGCGTCGTGTGCTCTTCAGAACTTTAAATACTGACAGGTAATTTTTTACTTAATTCGTGTATTAAGTTTCTGCATCTCGAGTTTTAATACTGATAACGAAATCCAGAAATGTTTTCTGCAGATTCTTTTCTATACTAATTTAGCTGAAACATAGAAATTAATTCGTTGATGAACTAGAATTGAAATTCTAATGTGCGTTCTGTCTTCACTCTGTCTTGTATCAGAAGACTTACCTTGACTGAAGGACCGCCCTTGTTTCTGTCATTAGTTTGATTCAAATAGCATAAAATGCTGCTAAATCTAAAGGAAACAACACTTTACAGACATTGGATTTAATCGAATTTCAGGAAGCTTATGTATAAAAAGGAATTTGACTCGAGTTATGTTGCATTCATGGAGGACGGGGCAAAATGGTTGGTTGAGAACACAGACATCAAACTAGTTGGTAAGATTAGATTAGTCCCCTGTTTTGCTTATGGTATCCAAATTCTCTCTGCATTGTAAGATACTGTACATCTCTGTATCATTATTTTACAAAACTGATGGTCTTTCTGTTATGAAATGCAGGAGTTGATTACTTATCCTCTGCTGCATATGTTAATACAATCCCACCTCATCTTATTTTTCTGAAAAAAAGAGTAAGATATTATTTTGATTACAATTACTTCTGAGAACACTTGTTTTTCTCTTAATAACCGTCTGCTCTTTCAGCTTACTGCCTTGCATGAATATGGATTCCTTTCTGGATATAAAATGGAAATTAAAGATTATGTCAAAAGCTGAAACTAATTGACTGTGCACAAATGTTGCAGCAAATCATTCTTGTGGAAGGCCTAAAACTTGACAACATTATACCAGGACATTATAATGTCCATTGTTTACCTCTGAGGATGCTTGACGCTGATGGATCACCAGCAAGATGCATTCTTATCAAATGATATTTGAACTCTGTAACTTGTAAGCTATTTAATTATCCTTTTCAACGGTTGTAAGTTATTTGATTTTTGAAGGTGATGTATCATTATATCTGTCAGTCAATAATTATCTAGGGAATCATCTCTCTTGTTCATTGTGAAACTTTGAATTTGTATGTTGATGTCAGGATAATGTTCATATGCATCAATCTTGAACGACAGCTGGAAAAAAACTCTGATATGCAGCATCAGTCATGAAACTTCTCTCAATAACTATGATAACTATGGTTTTGGATTTGGATTTCTGTATCTAAGCCGAAGGCAAAATTATCAGGCAAGACCTTTCATAAGAAAGCAACTTCCATCACTTTCCCATTCTAGTCCTTCAGCATAAAAAAATTGTTCAGTAAATTAAGTCTGTAACCTGGCTAATGAACACAAAAATCACATAAATAAAAAGAATATAATGATCCTCACGTGATATTGCGGTGGAAGACGAAGTCTACCCAGTAATTGCTCTTCTCCACGACTTCTCTGTAAGTGCATTCGTCCAAACAACTACCTATCTATATATATATACGTGTAATGTGTCTTTGCCTGCACTTTAATTTGCACCCTCGTAGCCAAATTCCTCCCTTGGACAAAAAACATGTGAACATTCTAGGAGCTTCTGCTGCTGCTATGCACTGGTGTGCTATCTCTAGCAACCCTTTCAACAGCTGATGATCTTGTTCATGTGACAAGAGAGAGTGCTGAGGCATACGGTAATGGGAGAGTCTCTGATATCACCCACGAGATAAATCCTAACACGCCCACATGGGAATCCAAGAACGGTCTGGGACATTACATCAGGCTCGTTGCGGGCCAGCAACTTTTCTAATTTTTGCTCAAATCAGTCGTGAAGTTTTTTTTTTCCAAATTCAATCCCCAAATATTCAAATTGTTTTAAGTCAATAAAATAAAATAAAATTTTACCGAATCAATCAATCAACCGAGTGTCGGATTTTTTTTTTTAACACCACTTAAACTTCATAGGAAGCTACCTGAAGCTAACCATCTAATCCGATATCTTAAATCAACCTCTATTTTGAAAAGATAATATTAAAAAAAAAACCTTAAAGCGAAAAAAAAATTGTGGCTTTGTACAATCCACATTAATTATATGTTTTAGTGTGTGTTTAATATTGTTGTGTAAAATGATGTTTAAAGGTGTTTTTCAATAAAAAAATATATCAAAATAATATTATTTATTTATTATATTAACATATCAAAATCATATAAAAAAATATTAATATGATTTTTTATTCAGATAAAAATATTAATTTAATATTTTTTCAAAAAAATAAATAATTAAAAAAAATTAACAATGTTTAGTGAAAAATCTGATCAACATCTAAAGTTATGGTTAGTACTTGTTACGAGGTAAGTTACAATATCAACCTTAATGTCTTTAGTAAATCAATAGCATATACTTGCAACACACCTTCAAAGTTACATGGAGATCCGAGCCAAAACTGAACACTGTGAAGAGCTGTTTCGTTATGGTGAGGTTCAAGCACGTTCCTTCAACCAAAAAAAAAAAAAAAAAACAACCTTGAACTTGAACAGCACGTGTAAAAACAACAGCCATAACTCAATTCAAATGTCTCATAAGAATGCGTGAGGCGGATAGGTGATCTTAAAGTTCGTCTGCAACAAATTATCGTGATCCAAACCCAGGTATTCTATTAACTTTCAGATAAACAAGAATCCCACCAAGTCTTTAGCGTCTATGGGTCATTGACTTATGGAAGTGCTAACAATACTCTACAGTCTACACTTGAATAGCAGTTTACGCACTGAAAAAGTGAGGAGTAACTCAGAATTTATGTAGCAACAGAGATCTAATCAATTTCATGATCACTTGTGATTCCAACGCTTTCTTTGGACTTACAGTGCATGGTTGTAAAGGTTAACTGGTGACGTTGAAACCCAGGTAATGAGCGGGAGAAGGAAAGGACCTCTTACAGCATCTTTCTTTGCATGCTACATACACCTTGCTTTTCAAGATGGAAGCATTAATAACATTTTAATATTTCCTCTTACAATCCTCGTACATGTATGATTGGGTGCGGTTTAGCACCTTAGCCTTCCTTCTACCCGACGATAAGGATTAAGGAACAATTCTTAAAAGGAGGAGTAGCATCTGCTGAAAGTTTGCTCACGTTCTTCATGGATAAGTGATTCTATTTATGTTCATGATAAACGCAACAGAAGCTCAAATAAACTGATGAGGTGTATGAAATAACTACACAGGAAAAATAAACTAAACAGAAAGGAGGTGGAGCTGACTTTAACTTGTTGAAGAGCCATGTGAAAGATTAACTCTCAAGCGAACATTTACTTGATCAAGAATAATGATACGTGATATTAGCTCAATCCTCATATATGGTAGTTTTTGACAACTATAAAAGGAGTTGTTATCAATGACAATTTCATTCCCAAAGTAGCAAACTAGCCTTTAACTATGAAGAATATTCAACTCAGGTCTTGCTCGAGTACAGTTCTGCAGTTACCAATGACTCAATTCACAAAACTGCTTTTTGTGCCAAGTTTACTCCTAATGCTTGTTGCTTTATCAGATGCATCAGGCATGGCTAGCGCCCCAGGTTATGCAAGATGCATGATCAAGAGATACAGGCATTGCTATAACCTGGAGCAGACTTGCCCTTCATTCTGCCATAATGGCTGCATAGTCGAATGTGTCTCTTGCATGCCTATGTGTGTTGGAGACTCAAGCCCGATCCTAGACTATTCTATTTCTTTGCCAAACCCTCTCACTCTTCTTCCACTAGAATTCCCAAAATCTCATACCCGTTCGTTGCTAAATATTCATCCATCAGAGTCTGATGGCAATGATGGCAAAGGTCCACCAAAATCTGAAGCATCTAATGAAAAGCCATCACCTCCAGGACATAGCAGCGATGATGGTGGTGAATCTGAAGGATCTAACAAAAAGCCCTCACCTCCAGAAGACAGTAATCATGGCGATGAATCTGAAGGATCTAACAAAAAGCCTTCACCTCCAGAAGACAACGGCCATGACAAATCTGAAGGATCTCACAAAACGCCTCCACCACCAGATTCTGATCATCCACCATCTCAAACCCCTCCGATTTATGTAACTCCGCCCTCAACTCCATCATCTTCGCCATCATCACACTCACCTCCTACTACCACTCCATCTTCACCGCCATGGTCAACACCTTCACCAACACCTCCTACTACCACTCCCTCTTCACCTTCACCTCCATCTTCTTCCACTCCTCCACCAACACCTCCTACTACCACTCCTACTTCACCTTCACCTTCACCTTCACCTCCATCTCAATCCACACCTTCTCCAACACCTCCTACCACCACTCCATCTTCACCTTCACCAACACCTCCTACTGCCACTCCCTCTTCACCTTCACCTCCATCTTCATCCACTCCTTCACCAGCACCTCCTACTACCACTCCTACTTCGCCTTCACCTCCATCTCAATCCACACCTTCTCCAACACCTCCTACTACCACTCCCTCTTCACCTTCACCTCCATCTCCATCCACTCCTTCACCAACACCTCCTACTACCACTCCTACTTCACCTTCACCTCCATCCCAATCCACACCTTCTCCAACACCTCCTACCACCACTCCATCTTCACCTTCACCAACACCTCCTACTACCACTACCTCTTCACCTTCACCTCCATCTCAATCCACACCTTCTCCAACACCTCCTACTACCACTCCACCTTCACCTTCACCTCAATCTTCATCAACACCTCCCAACACTACTGCTTCACCATCTACACCTACTCCAACACCTCCTACAACACCATCTACACCTACTCCAACACCTCCTACTACACCATCTAATCCTTCTCCACCATCTACTCCTACTCCGTCTCCACATACTCCCACTCCACCTACTTCCTCTTCTCCCCCTCCATCGACTCCTTCTACCTCACCCAAGACAGCCCGGTGTAAAAACAAGTACTACCCCAGATGTTACAACACTGAGCATGTGTGTCCCAGTGCATGCCCTGGTGGATGTGAAATTGATTGTGCCACTTGCAAGCCTGTTTGCAGTAAGTAGTTCAAAGCAATTAATATTCTTACACAATCATCTAAGATTAAATTCCATTAGTTTAATTTCATAACATGATGAAATATGATGCTTCTTTAGCCAATTAAGTTTTTGGTTTATAAATGGATCGAGGGATCCATTGTATCATCGAATTATAGTTGCTTTTCTGTTTGGCAGAGTGTGATAGACCAGGAGCAGTGTGCCAAGACCCTCGTTTCATTGGTGGTGATGGCATTACCTTCTACTTCCATGGCAAGAAGGACCACGATTTCTGCCTTGTATCTGACCCGAACCTCCACATCAATGCACATTTCATTGGAAAGCGAAATGAGAACCTAACGCGGGACTTCACTTGGGTCCAGTCCATTTCTATCTTCTTCGACAAACACCAACTCTTCCTTGGTGCACTTAAAGCATCTACATGGGATGACTCTGCGGACCGCCTCTCTCTCGCTTTTGACGGAGAGCCCCTGAACTTCCCAGGCAATGAAGGCTCCAAATGGCAATCCACAAGTGTGCCAAGTGTATCCATCACTAGAATTAGTGACAGCAATAATGTCGTAGTTGAAGTTGAAGGACTCCTAAAGATCACAGCAAAGGTTGTGCCTATAACTGAAGAGGATTCAAGAATTCACAATTATGGCATAACCAAGGACGATTGTTTTGCTCATTTTGATCTTGGTTTCAAGTTTTACTCTTTAAGTAACGAAGTCGACGGTGTGCTGGGCCAAACATATAGACCAGGATATGTGAGTCGTGTAAATGTGGGTGCGAAGATGGCTGTGATGGGAGGAAACAAAGAGTTTGCGACTTCAAGCTTATCCACCCCAGATTGTGCTGTAGCCCGTTTCAGAGGTGCTAATGGCTTTGAAGGGGCAGGCTACATGGGGGGTCTTGAGTTACCAAGCATGAGATGTGCAAGTGGGATTGATGGTGAAGGAGTTGTGTGCAAGAGATAGGCTTAATTGTGTATCAATTATATATGAGCCGCGTGCATTAATACGATTGATAAAAAGAATAAGGTTGAAAATCACTGGGGATAAAAATAAAATAAAAAAAGAAACCCTCTTGTACTGCACATTTAAAAGCTTCTCATGACATCAATTGTGTCTTGATAAAAAAAAATTCCGGCAATTTAAAACTGAATTTTCTTTTGTTGAATCTCAATAAAAATTCTAATGATTTTCGTCTTTTTCAAGGGTCTTCATCATTGAATGACTTGCTATCAGAATCTACCTGTTTATTAGAACTACATATCTCCACAGGAACATTGAAAGATATTTGTTGTGAAAGTTCGAGCAGAGATAATTCTAAATTTTTTTATGGCTAAACACTTTATAGGGCTGCCAGCCCCGTTACAAGGCTTACAAAAACAGAGCAATAATGTTGAAATAGAATATATTTTCGAAATTTTGATGGCCTTAGCTCACCATGAAGTTTCTGAAATTGAGTTAATGAGGCAGGATATAAAGTGAAACTCAAAAGTTGAATTAAGATGGACAATGGAATGAAGTACAATTTAGTGCATTTTCGTAACGTATTATTTATAGTCATGTAACGTATTTGAACAAAGTAATATTTTCGTATCTTCAGCCCCCTTGAGAAATATTCATGATTGCTTTCTCTCGACTTGGTTGTATACTGTTCTTCTTCCATTTCTCTTCTTACCTGCAAATCAGTTGTCAAACTTGAGCAGTTTAAAGATTAAAATCTTCGAGACAGTTAGTTTGGTCATTCATCGAGTTAAGCAGGATATACCTGATCTTTGTCTTGTTCTAGGATTGACAAGTTGGGGTATAAACACCCCAGTTCCTGCATTGTCATTTCTCCACAAGCTTCCAAGCCACTTTGGAACTGAACTGCTATTCTCGCTTTCCCAACAACTAAAGTAGCTTCCTGGTTGTGCTGCAATGGTTACGGTGGTTGTTAACTTCTTCAATCTTTGCTTGTTAGCACTTGTGGAGTTTAGATGTCTGGTTTGGAGGAAATCTTCATCTTCATCTTCTGTCAAAAGCAAAACCTGCTTTCTAATTTCAGCATAAAAAACGTCATCTTCATTGATTCCTTCGTGCTCGAGATTTTGGTCTCTGTTCATGGTCATGTTGGGTCGTAAAATTCTATGGGCTCCAACTAAGCATGGACTGCAAAATACAGAAGAACCATATATAAAGGCCAACGCTTTTTCAGAGGGTGCAGAGAACGCAGATAAATTAGATCCATCCAAGTCTAAGGAATATTTATAGTGCTGTATGCTTTGTGAACGTCTTTTACCTGTCTGCAACATTTGTTTCAATTGATCCGACAATCTGACATAAGATCTTGGAGTTAAGAAAGTCCGAAATTCATTGGATTGGCTCTATTATGCTTAAAAAAACAAGTAAATATCAATTCAGAGTATCAACAAGGTGACTAACCACCGCAACAGATAGCTTATTGGTGGACTGGCTCTATTATGCTTATCCCGTTGAAACATGCACCAAAATCTGGACGGTCAAGTAACTGGCTTTGATTTTTATTTTTTATAATTTCGCTGTCAATACACTCGAACATGATTACTTCAACATTGGACTTAAATTGTATTGATATGAGAGCGGAACCAAGTTAAAGGACACGCCAAAAACTAGACAAGGTTGAAAATAGAGTCCAAGGATAATAGACAAGTCGGCCTGCACAAAACAGAGTCAGACAGAAATGTAGCCATCCACCTCCGAAACAAAGTAGCCATCCACGGAACAAATTCTCCGAAACAAAGTTAGCAACTATATAATATGAGTTTGCAGACAGACATCGAGTTAAAATTCCCTTTCTTAATTTCAGTTCAGTTTGGTTGTTTACCTATTCTTTTTTCTTTTCTTTTTTTTTTAAATATTATCCTCTTCCTTTCTGTTTTTTTTTTAAATCTAATTTCTTAAAATACAGATGTTTAGTAAATGATTTGCTTTAAAAAAAAAACAATCAATTAAAATAAGTAGATCAAAGTTGATTGTGAACAAGGTATGTCTTTCCTTGGTCTCTTATAATTAATTAAAAATGATGTTGAGCACGGGTCTTCATTATCCTGCAAATAGTTTTGAAAATAAAAATCATTTAAAAAGCATAAAAGTTATTTCAATTTTTAGAATGTTTTTTTTTCTAAATTTAGTTTTTAATTAACACCCTCTTTCTAATTTTTTTAAATTGTATAATTTGTTTTTTCTAAGTAGTGATTCATCTTTTAAATTATTCATGTGATTTTGTAATACATCAAAGGATTTATTTTCAATTTTTTCTATTAAATTTTAGATAAATAAGTTGTGTTTTTTGGTTCATTTATAAGAATAAAGAACCATACACATGCTTAATTATAATCAACCTTCAAAATAAGTAAAAGAGAAGGTATAAAATTAAAAGGATAAAAGAGGTAAAATATTTTCATCCGGACGTAACTTTTGTTTCTTACAAGAATATCAATTTTTTATTTTAGTTTTTAAGTAGTGATGTAAAATATTTATAATTTATTAGTTAGTCTAAATAATACCATGTGTATATTTATATTTAAAATTATAAATATAAAAACCGTAAAAAATAGCAAAGTATTTACCCAACTAAAATTCATATAAAGAGAAAGTTTAAATCACAGAACTCGTTAAAAAAATAAATAATTTGATATTTTTTCTCTAATGAATCGAACAACCAATTGATTTTATCAAATATATTATTGCTTTATCAGTTCATGGTTATACCATTGTAATAGTTAAAAAGTTTAAAAGCCATGTTCATGGCTTCTCAGTTTAATGTTCGGTATTATTAATTTAACATTTATATATTTTTAATTCTCAAAATATATTTTATGTTTTTTCTCTGTTTTCAAAGTAAACCATGTAAAAAAAAAGAGGATAAATTTTCATTTTTTATATTATATTTTTAAATATAAATAATGTATACAATATGTTTTTGGATTTTCTTTTTTATTTAGGATATTTGATATTGTTAAATTATTTAAAAGGATTTTATTTAATTAAATTTAAAAGTTATAGGAATTAAAAAGACTGTTTTCTATCAAGTTGGATAACCTGAAATAATACCAATATGAGAATGAATAGAAAGAGAAACATTGAGATAATCAATGTTATTTAACGGGTCATTGATGTTAAATTGATTTTAAATAAGTTTTAAATTAAATTAGAATAAAATTTAATTTGATCAAATTTCATCAATAACACTGATATATATATATACAATCTAGTTAAACTTGATAAAAAATCAGTTTGATTTAAAAAAAATTGAATTTAAAAAAATCAAAACAATTGAAATTTATCTTATCTGGCTTTGAAAATAAATGAAATGTAAACCCGTCCTGTTTTTTATTGTGTTTTAAAAGTATTTTTAAAAAATTTTAAATTTTTTTATTTTAAATTAATATTTTTTTGATGTTTTTAGATAATTTTGATATGCTGATATCAAAAATAATTTTTTAAAAATAAAAAATATTATTTTAATAAGAATTTATAAAAAATATTTTGATAAACTCATAAACACTTTATATAAATTGAAATTAATCCCAAGATTGATGTTGGAATATCTAGCAACTCCTCCCCAGTGGCCTCGCCGCCTTCGCCAATTAAACCCAAAATCAAAGCCCAGTTTCTCTAAGAAATAAAGCCCAGTGTAACTGAAGCCCCACCCAACAGCCCACGAGACAAATAAGAAACCGAGACCCACTCTTCTTCAGTTTATTATTGCTCTCTCTCTCTCACGCACGCACGCACACAGGCAACTCCAAAACCCACAACAATGGAAAGCGTCTCCTACCAACGCTTCCCAAAAATCAAAATCCGAGAAATGAAAGATGACTACTTAAAATTCGAGCTCCGTGAAACGGACGCTTCAATGGCCAACGCTCTTAGGCGCGTCATGATCGCCGAAGTTCCAACAATCGCAATCGACCTCGTTGAAATCGAAGTGAACTCATCGGTCTTAAACGACGAGTTCATTGCTCACCGACTCGGCCTCATTCCTCTCACCAGTGAGCGCGCTATGGGGATGCGATTCTCGCGTGACTGTGACGCTTGTGATGGTGACGGCCAGTGTGAGTATTGCTCTGTTGAGTTTCATTTGAGAGCTAAGTGTATAACGGACCAGACGCTTGATGTTACCAGTAAGGATCTGTACAGTTCGGATCATGCCGTTATTCCTGTTGATTTCTCTGATCCTTCTGACGCTAATGATCCTTTCGATAATACAGAGACGCAGAGGTATTTTTTGTTGTTTTTATTTGGACTTTGGGGATTTTTTTTAATTCTAGGGTTTAAGGGGTTTGTTGGTTTTGATTATTAAACTGAGAAGAGGCAGTTTTTGTTGTTTTTGAAAAGTAATGTGGGGTTTTCTGATGCTAACGTTAGGGTTTTGTTAGAAACCCGTGTTCTTTTTTTTTTGTTGACGTTGTAATTGAAATATGGGTTGTTCATAATTTTGTTATTGCATGGCAAAAAGGTTAGGACTTCTTAGGTTTTAATGTGTTTTCAGGTTTTAGGGAATGCTTTTTTTTTTTTGGGTGGTAGTTTCCTTAGCTGTAAGTTGAAATGGAAATGCGATTCTTGTTCATTTTATTTATTTGTCAGTTAATTTGTATATGGTTAAAAGCTGGATGATTTGAGAGGAAAGCTCTGGATTTTTAATTTTTTTTTCCTGTTAAAGTGAAGTATTTAGTATTGAATCTAATTTACAAACGAATGAAATGAACTAATACTTTCATGCGCTGTTTGACGTTGTAAAAAATGGAGCTGAGTTTGTTGTATTTGTTTTGGGTTGTGTTTATGTAGGGGGATTATTATTGTGAAGTTGCGCCGTGGGCAAGAACTGAGGCTGAGGGCCATAGCTAGGAAAGGGATTGGGAAAGATCATGCGAAATGGTCTCCTGCAGCAACTGTAACTTTCATGTATGAACCTGAGATTCATATCAATGAAGATTTGATGGAGACTTTGACACTTGAGGAAAAATTAAGTTGGATTGAAAGCAGTCCTACCAAAGTTTTTGATATTGACAAAGTTACCCAACAGGTTGGTTGTTGATTTTATGTTCTAATATATTTCGTCTCTGTCAATAACTTTTTATAGTGTCTTGGACATTGTTGAGGCTTGAATCTGTTATCTAAAATAATTGTTTGAATGTTTTTCCTGTTCTTATCTTTGCCTACCCATAAAAACACCATCCTCTTTCTTTTTTCTTAGTTCTCAACCTCTTCAAATGCATGTGTCTTAAAGGCACGCGGTACTTTTAGTTAAAAGGTAGTTTCTGCGGATGCTTCTCACCTTGTTTTCTGACCTCTTGCACATGCTACGGGACTCAGCTAAGGGTATCCTCGGTACATGAGTAGGTAGTAGGGAAGTTCTACAAGTGCTTTTTGTTAGAAAGTATGAATATTCTTGTTTTTATTTGTGTGTGCAACAGCTTCTGGCACAGCAAATGGATTTGAATGTCGAACATCTTTTTTCAGCTCAAGGTTTTCAGTTTGAGACTTTGGGTGTTTGTCTGTACTTATCTTCCGTCTTTATGAATCTGTTCAATTCATGTATGCCCAAGGATGCAGATTTTGGATTGAACCCTGCAAAATTCTTCTGTTGTATGATGATTGTTCTGTATTTTGATCTTCCAATTCTGTTAGAATCCTTGAACCTGGTACATGGTATACTATTATTTTATGACTTTTGAAGTGAGAGAGTTTTGCAGAAGTGGTGGATTCCACTGAGATCATATGGCTGATATGTGTTACATAGGAAGCCCTAGGTTGTGCATGCTGAAAAACTGTCTTCAGGAAGATTTGAGCGTTAAGTGGAAACCTATGGCAACTAATGTGTGCTTGCAACACGTAATTGATGTGAATCCTTGATGGATATCAATCTTTGACAACATTTTTTTGGATTCCCTGCTGGTTTTCTGTAAGCTTATGGTGTATTTGTTGCGTGTTGTTGAGCTTGCGCTGTTGAACTAAAAACTGAGATACAAGCGAAGAGATTATCCCAGCCCAAAGGGGTGCTGAAATGTGCAGAGTAGAAATAGTATACTCTTGTGTCTAAGATTTCAATTGGTGTTATTCAACCTATCTCATGCAGTAAACTATGATGCAAAGATAAGGATATCCTTGGTAAACTATAAGCCAAGCTCATAAGGTTCCCAACATGCACTGGGCTGAAAAGGCCATTTATTGGGTGGTTGAGTTGCTATTAATTGCATCTGTAGACCAGCTCTTCCTTTCATCAATTGTCCGCAATTAGTCTCTTGAGTTCATTTTGATCATAACTCATAAATATCACAACTAATTATTTATTTCCTAATAACTTACCAATCACAATTCATAAATAGCACAACTGATTATTTATTTCCTAATAACTTATCAAGTCTAAATGTGGCATTGACAGAGATTATGCGTTTTTGTGAAATTGACTCTGATCAACTATAATATGCAGTTATTTTAGCAGCTATGACTTAAAAGTACTCAGATATGTTGTTTGTTTTTAGTTATGATGATAACCTGATGTTGATTCGAATTGGTTTTCTGCTGCTATCGAACTGTTGTGCTTACTGCTGAAACATTTCCTTTCTAGGTTGTAGTGGTTGATCCTGAGGCCTATACTTATGATGATGAAGTGATTAAGAAAGCAGAAGCTATGGGGAAACGGGGACTCATTGATATTCGTGCCAAGGAAGACAGTTTCATATTTACTGTGGAATCTACTGGTGCAGTCAAGGCTTCTCAGTTGGTTCTTAATGCTATTGAGATTTTAAAACAAAAGCTTGATGCTGTTCGACTTTCTGATGACACTGTTGAAGCCGATGATCAGTTTGGTGAGCTTGGTGTTCACATGCGCGGAGGTTGATCGAGCTGGTAAATGCCACCTCATGGCTAGACTACCAATTTACTTCCTTTGCTTTTATGCAATTCTATTTGCTGTACTAACAGCATGCTTGTCATGCACAAATGGATGATAATCTGTTTTCTGCTAGGTTATGTACTTCTTGATGGGACATTAACATCTACCAGCTTTTTTGGAACTTGCAGTGACAAGAGGACCTTCTTAACATATATATAGTTTTTCTATTTGGCATGTTGAAATTGTATACGGTAGGCAAATTGTTGGATGACAATTTGCTTTGCACAATTTTTTCTCATTTAAAACATTACAGGTAAGCTGTATGAAAAAAATCTGCATGCTTATTGGTGATGCATCAATGCGTATTGCCTCATATAGTATAGAATTGAAGCAAGAAAGCAACATACCTAATCAGGTTGCTTTGTTTCATACACTGTTCTCTCTGATTAAAAGTTTAAGATGTTCATTTGCTTGGATTAAAAAATGTTCTGCATGCATACTTAGGATATATTCAACAATGTGCTAGCATGAATTATCCTGTGATCTGTGGATCCCCTGCTTATGTTTGTGTAACCACAACAAATCATTTCTTAGTTTACCCAAATATATTGGCCTCATTGCGCTGGGAATACCTAGCAGGAACCTGGCTTTGAAATTTTAAGGATGTTGAGACTATGGATGATCGATGACAATTAAGATTAAGCTGGGCGACACTGTATGTGTAGAGAGACCGGAAAGGAAGTGTAGAGCAATAGAAATAGCCCACCAACCCTGCGTGAGAATTTCCTCCAGCTGAAGTTTAGTTTATCGCGTGGTGATGAAAATTTTGGTTAAATTGATTTAGTTTACAGATTCATCTGAATAGAATTCTAATGCTGTTGTCGGTGCCCTAAGGCGCCTAGAGTACCGATGTAGTTTTCATCTGAAAATCACCGACTGTGACATGTAAGGAACGGGCAGGAACATTTCAGGTCTTCAAATTTTCCTCTGACTGGCTCTTGTGACTTCCACGACGATTCCTCATGACGGTTGGCAGGGGTGTTCTCCGAATATACCAGAGGAGGTAACTTCCATGAAATAAAGGCCGACACTATATCGATTACAGTAAATTTGTTATTTTTGGTCCGTTAACCTTATTAACCCATTTGCCATCTCAACAACTCGCAAATGTCTTCGAGTTGACCAGAAACCAACTGTCTTGATGTAATTTGATAATTTCTTTGTCGTCCAGTCTCACGCGATCACAGCGATCCCGACGACTTAGCTAGGAATCATAGTACACTTGTGTAACATGTAGAGTCACGGGTCGAAGGTTTGAAAGGAAATGTATACAGGACAGTTAACCCCCCATCTAGTTGCAGGAAGTGACCTAATTCAGTACTAGCATAGTACTGAATTAGCTAGCAACCATGATAGACAGTCACTCTGTTTGAAGGTGTATGTAGCTACCAGTGTCACATGGAAGGGAAAACCATTGAGCACCAGATGCTACTGGTGGCTCCTGATGATATTGGCCAAGCAGGGCTCTACATCACAAGAAACGGAAGAGCGGAGTATTGCGTCTTCAATAGTTCTGCAGAGAAGGTACTATCAATTATGTCTAAAAAATAAATTCGATGCGGTCAACGGGAGAAGTCAGATAAGGTTAAAAAAAAGAAGGTTAATTCAGGTGTTACCGCAAACCAAGAGAATATCTAAACTAGCAGCCTATCTGAAAGGACTGTAACCAGGGATGTTGGGATGAGCAACTCGGAGATTCCTCTAATATGTATATCATCATCCCCAAACACTATTTTCTAGTTTGGTTAGCACCATTAATGCAGTTTGTTTAGAGTCGCGTCTTTAATTAGACGATCAATTTCACACTAGTAAGATTCAAATTCTTTAATTAGATGATCAAATTCACACTAGTAAGATTCAAATCTATGGATACGTCACAATTCAATGGTAACTAGCTGCATGGTTTCACTTGCTGGTTGCCAAACAAACCATTTTATTGGTTGGTGGTTATTATCCGTCGTGTAAAGGGGGTTTTTGAAGCCCGCGCCCAGCCTCCCACCTGTATTGCTGTCAAGGTATTTGTGGGCATAATTACTCAAGAGAGAAGTAATGCACAGTTTAGAGGCAAGGGAACAGGGAGAAGGGACCATTGGAGTTGGGCAGTTGGCTTATTCATGGTTGGCTTTTGGGTGCATCTAAAATCCCCTCCCTCCCTTTGAAAACTCTGGTGATAGAAGCTGGGTCACCCCTGGCCTGCCAGAAGATACCCCAAATCTTTGTCTGAAAGAGCAGGCATGCTAGCAGGACAGCAGCCAAGTTCCACAGATTCGAGACATAGGCGTGGCCCTTGAAGACATCAAATAATTCTATTGTTTTTTTCTACTGTCCATGTAAAGAGACTCCTGAGGCCTAAAAGCAAGACCTCCACGGCTTAAGACAATAAATTTTTTTTACCTCCTAAAGAATGTTATTATCGGACCCATCTATCTTTTCATTTAACCTAACATTGGACCAGCTGCAACCCATAACACTGATCTTACCAGTACTCCTCTGTTGAATGCTACTTGTCTACTTCCCATGTAGCATCTCAATACAAGAAAGTCACATGTGTGGTGGAGAGGGAAATTATGCTCTCCTTCAGTTATATATCGATGAAGGTCCCCCTCGTTTAGTTTTTAAAGAGCTTATACGGTGTAGCTGTCTCCAGACTTGGCAAAACAAACACCGTGGCTTTGAGCAAATTATGCTCAGTTCATCTAGTATGTTAGGTGGGTTCGTTTATGGAACAGTTCATAAGAGCTCTCAAGCTAGATGCTATTCAACCGAGTAATGCAAGGTGATATCGAGGAACGTTTTCTATTTTGGATTCCAACTTCTGTAATTCTCGTATTATAAAATTAGATGAAGTCCAACAATGCTGACATCGAAGGGACACAACATTGAAATCTCAACACAACAATTTAACAGCTGTTCCCTCTTAATTAACACTGTGAAAGACATTGGGTTCGATAATCAATTCACAGGTCGGACCACATAATTGGTGTTAATTATTTTGTGAATAGCTTCATTGAATGTTTGCTGTATCAATGTCAGGCTGTCTTATGACATTAAAGTAGGCTGTACATGTTCAGGAATGGTTTATTGCAAATGGAGTGAATTTTTGGCATTGCCTGAGATGTTGACCACCGGAAATATGATCTCTGTATCTCATTGGATGCCAAATGGAGAGACTTTAATAAAAGGGAACGATAAGAAGAAATGTTAGCACCATTACTTGATTCACGAAATGGCTGTGCCATGGAAGACAGTTAACACTGCTTCTTTGGGGCCTATCTTCTGATCTCTCCAGGGGCCACAGTTCTCAGGAGACAATCTGGTTCTTTTGGGACCATATCGGTACTGTGATGGATATACAGTCCTTGATAATTCGAAACACATTTATAATTAATGTGCCTTTTCCATTACCTTATGGGATGAAACAATACAAAGGTAGCAGAACCTTCTATCACAAGAAAAATGCTCTCTGTATACAAGTTTTTTATGATTCAGAAGGTAGTTTTTTCCAGCTGGGAGACGTGGTCTTACCTCATACGTATTATCAGTGAAAATGAAGAATAAACAGTGAACTCCTGTATTTTGAGCATTAAATTATTATTTAACCCAACTGGTTTTTAGTAAAATAACTAATTAATATCTTTAATTTAGAAAACTTCATCTAGAATGCCTGTATTCTCACCAGCTACAAGATAAAAAAAAAATTGAAATTAATTTTAGAGTTCGTGAGATTAGTCGAGATGTACATAAACTGACCCGGAAATACACGTTAATAAAAAAAAAGAAGTTCAATTATTTTAGAATGGGAAATTTGGATGTGAACTAACTTATATTAGCAAAATTAAAACGATTAGCTTACATAATCATAAGAAACAAAGGGACTAAATTAATGTACTCCTTTTAATTATGTTACCTCTCCTGAAGTTTATTGTAGTTGCATACTTTTACTTGTTTTCTGAATCTACGATTGCTGATTTTGTACCTTGTTAGACGGGCAAGTTCATATGGTCTCTATCTCTATCACATCAATCCCTGTGGTTCCAAAAAGGTTAATTGAATATTGATATTTTAGACTTATTACAAGGTTATTTATTAATCTCCACAAAAACTAAAGATCAACAGTCAAGTTTGATTGACAATAAAAAAAAAATTATCCCATCAATGTATGTCGCCTATCGTTCTCAAAGTCAGGATTTTGACTCGAAAAAATTATAACCGAAGCAGAGGTATCAATTAACATCGTTCCAAATCTAAAATATCAAAGATCCAATTGTTCTTTCTGTGATGGGATCAACTATAAGGATCTCTGTTGCCAATAAACTGAGTGAAGAACAATTAATTATCAAGATGTAGGGTTATTTGTTTTTGCGTTTTAAAAATATTTTATGTATTTTTAAGTAAAAAATATTTTAAAAAATAATTATTATTATATATAGTATCAAAACCTAGGTAGTATTGTTAAGGTCATTTAGCTTAAAAAAATAAAAAGAAGAAGGAAGAGAAAATAAAAGGTAAGATGGCAAGGCATGGCCAATGGAGGCTCAAAGTACGTAGTTCGAACATCTTTTCTAGCTCTTGGTAAAAATTTCAAAACTTGTTTCCGAGCTTAATTACAGAAACCTGATGTCAGACCTCAGCTGCACACTCTTTTGATATTGGACCACAGTTCCTCAAATTTGCAAGTGGGATCGTTTGTGTCATCGCAGAACCATCGATTAATATTTATGATGAAATTAATCCCGCAAGAATAAATTTAGATAACAGTATTTGTATTGTTCTGACAAAAATAAAAACCTCCATGTACTTCCAATACTATCGCTAGCTAGACTTATGAAGAAGAAGAAGAAGAAGAAGAGAGAACTGCTTGTGAAAATCGTGTGTAGAAGAAAAAACGCAACTTCAAATGGTTGAGTGAATATTCCACATAAACGTGAGCTGTATTTCGAGTTCTTGGATTCTCCATTAGCAAGGTTTTTTACAGAAAATAGCACTGTTATGAAAAACCAAGTATTTTTAGGCTCCTTGATCCTTGTAGAAAAAAAGGAGTACTGTATTTTAGGTTTGTTTTATCTGGTTTGAACTTTCAAACGGTAATTGGCAGCTACTATATGTTAAAACTCTGCTGCTCCTTTTGACTCTCTATAAATGCAAGCGAAAGTCCATTTGTTTTATTTTAGGCTGTACTCATCGTTCTTTTTTGTTTGGGTCCAAGGTTACAAATTCAACGTCTGTCACTGCTCACTTTCATCGCAAACTATTTAAAGATCTGTTATTTTAGAATTCTACACAGTTTTGGTAAAATAACTTATGTCATTAAATTATTAGAAAAATACGATCACAATGTGGTTGAATATATATAATTATTATTGGAAATAACAGTTATTTCAAAAATTATATTTTTTTATTTAATTAATAAATAAACTAACTCAAAATTTTACGAATATTGAATGACTTTGAAAAAATAAATCATTATGAACACATTGAAACTCTATTTTTAACATACTCAATAGTACTAGAAGATGTTTTGAAAAAAAAAAAAAGGGCTAAATAACTGCTGTTTAAAATGACAGTTGTATAGAAAAACATATTACGAAACGCAAAGAATAATTTAAAATACGATTTATATTCAAATTTTAGTATTTTTCTAATAATTTTTCAATCTCTGTTACTGTGCAGAGCTTTTAACAGACTGTACTATTTTTTTTAAAAAAAAAAACCCTTAAAGATCAGATCATTTTAAGGTTACAGAGCAAACAAAATAATGGACAGAGAAGCTAGCTAGACAGATATTTAGTCACGGAAACAGTTCTTTACATTAATGTAGCAGCGTGATTTCATGGCATTTTTTAAAATAAAAACAACACATCTGGCTGGAAAGAGAGGCCCAGACCACATATATGGTCCTGATCTCTCTTTTATTGTCCTGTAAACTTTACAGCTGTGACCAAGAAAAGAGTAGAAGAAAGATTACATGATGGTTTTTTGTCCAAATGTGATTTATTAATGGAACAATAACAGGGAGAGACCTGGTCAAAAGAACGCTTAAGATCAAAATGGTAAAAAAGCTTTCGCCATGATCACATTATTCTACAATTATTGGTGTAGAGACAGACTGACCTCACCATCTCTGGACCTTGAGGGCAAGCTGTTTCCCTTTGAAAAAACAACAATCTCCCTCCTTCTCTCTCTAGAATCACGAGCACTAGGCATTTGCACATCTACTTACTAGCTAGCAATCATCCACGCCCGGCTGCTAACCTTAAAGTAGAGAAACCAAAAATAAAAAGAAAGGAAAAAAAAAAAAAACAGGACATCTCTCCACAGCATGAAAGATTGTCTCCCGGATTCAAAATCTCCCACCCTTCACCTTTTTACTTTTTATAGCATGAGTGACTCTTCGGCTCTTCCGTCAAACTGGCTACACCTACTGCAAACCAAAACCCCTTTTTTCTGTCCTCTCTTAAATTTTGCTTTTGTGGGAAGACTTGTCGTTTTCTTCGCTTAATTGTCATTGCTTGTGACAGGGTTTATGCAAAATAATGTTTAAAGCTCCTTAAATCTCATGTAGCTGGCGGGTGGTTGAGTTATTTTTTTATTTAAATTTTGTATTTGAGATGATTTATTAATCTTTTTAATATATCAGAGGAAGGTGCACTGTTTAAATTATATAAAAAATTAATTTTAATTAACACCCAAACTTATTAGAAAATATATATCCTTGTGATGAATAAAAAAGTCGTACAATTAAAGCTTGTAATTTTATTATACTTTCAATACCTTCGTCCCATGAAGAAAATGGTACTGTTTAACTTTTTACCGTTCAAACTCTTACAATATGCATATGATCAGTCCTAGATATTATAATATTTATTGAATTTTGGCAATTAAGTCTAATTTTATTCAGATATATGTGATTCGTACATGAATTTATATTGTTCTGTATTTTTATAGATGTATATATGGTGTGTTAATTAACCATGCCAAATGTCCATTGATTGTACATTTTTATACATTAGAGAAGTGCTAGATTAGTATCGGTGTGTGAAGCTTTTCTTGATTATATATGGGGTGTTTGTCGTAGTTTTTGCTTCTATTTTTAATTGCTTTTTAGAAATAATATTGACTTGAAAATGTATTAAATTAATGATTTTTAAGTGATTTATGATGATTTTAATGTGTAGATATTAAAAAAATTATTTTAATATATTTAAAAATATATATATTTTTAAAAATGCTATCCACCACAATCTCAAACACCCTACTATCATCATCATCTTTATCAAAATAGGAAGGAAAAAAAAAAGCAAGAAAACACATCTTAAATTAAAATCTAATTCAATTTAAGTTACAATGATCCACGTACACTAACATAACAATTATTAATGACGACAGTCTTGCATCATATTTTGTAGATTAATTTAATTTCTTTCGACGCAGGTGGCTGGCATGCACTGCTTATATAGATTAACATAAATAATGTTAGTGTTCAACACGTGAAAAAAGGAAGAGAAGCTCCAAGGAGCAAAAAATAAAGAAATAAAGCAAAAGAAGTACCAAAAGGGGTGATGAGCATGCCCTGTATTTAAAATCCACTAAAATGGGGCATCATGAATATGTGTGGCAATTCAGGAAGCCTGACCAAGAAGAATATATGGACTTTATAGCGTAGTGGGCACTCTCAACTTTTGTGATATACTACTTTAAATTATAAAGATTATGATGATTAAATTAAATTGTTGATCGAAGTCAGTCTAATCCCATTAATAACAGCCCAAAAGGAGAGAATCAAGAAAGGATTAGTCTACGCTAAAGCTATGCAGTGCAAACCAATTGTTTAGAGGGGAGGAAAAAGCACCAGTGAGCATTCTTTTGACTGTCGTTTTGTTGATGCTAGCTAGGGTTATAGTATTTAATTGAACAATCAAGAACTCAAGATCATCGAGCTTAAGCTCAAAATGAGAGAGCACATACAGCTACGTACGCAATCAGCCAACACAAGAGTATATATCGCCACAATTCTCTCTTTCTTTTTTCTTTCTTTTTTTTTAAAAAAACAATGATGCTTTTATAGCGTGCTAGTAATTCCCACTCTATTTGTTTCATAAATCACTCTTTAAACAAGTTTACTGTGTTAACTCTTGGAAGAGAATGCCATGCATTTATCAAGCCAGCCAGATATGGCAACAGAGGGACGATAAGAATACCCGAAAATACATGATATCACAGGCTTCTTCCAACGACAGCGACGCCCATTACTTGTCCTATACGTATATCAGCAATCTTGCCTTTACCTCATAATAATTTACGTTATATGAAAAGATGGTATATATAGCATGCTTAGATTCACAGGGGTATGGCTAGCTACACATGTCAAGGAAGAAGAAGATATTGATTTGAGTTTTTAATCAGAGTTTCATAAATAGAGATTTAATATTTTAATAAGTTGTATGTGTAAGTTATTTTACGTGTGACCGGTTTGAAAAAAACCTTGGTATTTTCATTTTTTAAGAGATTTAACAAGGGATATCTTGGATATATATATATATATATATATATATATATATATATATATAATCCGATCAAGCATGTAATGTATTCCACGTTTGCCTATATATATCAGCAATCTTGTTTTTTTTGCTCGTACGTAATAATTTATGTTATATAAAAAGATATTATAGCGTGCTTAGATTTTTGAGAAAATGACCCCGTATATATATCTCTCTCAATAAAAAATATATAGTAAAAGAAGATTTGAGATTTTAATTAGAATTCAATAAATATATATTCAACGCTTAATTTTGATAAGTTGTACGTGTAAGCTATTCCACACGTAACAAGTTTAATTTGACAAAAAAGAATTAGTACTTGTTATATTTCACATCGCATTAATTTACTAATTCGGTTGTCTGTATATATATGGCAATTCTTAGAAGGAAAAAATAA
>Ga0325401_1000294_pt1 | contig 33882 bp, 15 predicted proteins | sample PopdelMetagenome_FD_205666 | JGI IMG/M metagenome (GOLD analysis project Ga0325401, IMG submission 205666) | Populus deltoides microbial communities from Bellville, Georgia, United States - Xylem-PdKOR-R2 | ecosystem: Host-associated > Plants > Phyllosphere > Stem > Wood/Secondary xylem | place...
GACGTCCGGACCAGCGGCACGTGGACTTCCCCCAGGGCAGCACGAAGCGAGTCGTGCGGGTGGAAGCGTGTCCAGGCACCGGCACAGCCGGTGAGGAAGCCTGTCGGGCCGCGTCAGGCACGGTAGCCCGGACGGCCGATCCCGAGGAGCCGGACGATAACTCCCGTTCACGTGGGGCGGCCGTGTGAAGCTGCGGAGCGTGACCGCCGCGACGCCGCCCGGTGCCTACGAGGCCCTCCTCACCCAGCGGCTCGCGCACGCTCTCGCTGCCTCGGACCTCGTCGCCGAGCACGGTGCCGTCACGGACGCGGCTGCGCCCGACGTCCTCGCCCGGCACGTCGCCCTCGCCGTCCAGCGCGCCCTCGCCGCGGCCAAGCCCGAGAACCGCGCCAACCTCGTCAACCGCGTCCTCGACCTCGTCGGTGCTCCCGCGGACGACCACGTCAGCCACGTCGAGCAGCTGCTGGCTCTCCGGCTCGCCGGCCTCGGGGAGGGCTGGCCGCGGCAGCGCCCGGTGACGCCGCTGTCGGACGTCGCCCTGCTCACCAACAGCCACGGCGAGCCGAACCTCGGCGCCGAGCTGCGGGCGGAGATGGCCAGCGCCGACCACGTCGACCTGCTGTGCGCCTTCGTCCGGTGGCACGGCATCCGCGTCCTGGAAGCCGCGCTCGAAGAGCTCGCCGAGCGCGGCCGCCCTCTGCGCGTCATCACCACCACCTACTGCGGCGCCACCGAGCGCAGAGCGCTCGACGCGCTGGTCCGTCGGTACGGCGCGCAGGTCAAGGTCCGCTACGAGACGCAGAGCACCAAGCTGCACGCCAAGGCGTGGCTGTTCCGCCGCGAGTCGGGCTTCGACACCGGGTACGTCGGCAGCTCGAACCTGTCGAAGTCGGCGCTGGTCGACGGACTGGAGTGGAACGTCCGCATCTCCTCGGTGGCGACGCCCACCCTGGTCCGCAAGTTCGAGGCGACCTTCGACACCTACTGGAACGACGCCGCCTTCCGCGACTACGACCCCGACCGCGACGCCGAGCTCCTCGACCGCGCGCTAGCCGAGCAGGGCGGTGGGCCGCGGACCACGCTCGTCGTTCCCGTCTCCGGCCTCGACGTCCAGGCGCGGCCCCACCAGGTCGAGATCCTGGAAGCGCTGGACGTCGAGCGGACCGTCCACGACCGGCACCGCAACCTCGTCGTCGCGGCCACCGGTACCGGCAAGACCGTCGTCGCGGCGCTGGACCTCCGGCGTCTGCGCGAGCAGTGGGTCGCCGAGCGGAGGGGCGAGCCGCGGCTGCTCTTCGTCGCCCACCGCAAGGAGATCCTCGAGCAGTCCCTGCGCACCTACCGAGAGGTGCTGAAGGACGGCGCGTTCGGTGAGCTGCAGGTCGGTGAGCACCGGGCGACGGCGTGGCGGCACGTCTTCGCCAGCATCCAGTCGCTCGGCGCGCACCAGCTGGAGGCGCTCGACCCCGAGCGCTTCGACGTCGTGGTCGTCGACGAGTTCCACCACGCCGACGCGTCCAGCTACCGGCGCCTCATGGACCACCTGCGTCCAGTCGAGCTGCTGGGGCTGACGGCGACTCCCGAGCGCGGCGACGGCAAGGACGTGCGCGACTTCTTCGGCGGGCGCACCGCCTTCGAGCTGCGCCTGTGGACGGCGCTCGAGGCCGACCTGCTGTGCCCCTTCCACTACTTCGGCGTCCACGACGGCACCGACCTGACGCGCATCGAATACGAGCGCGGCGCCTACGACGTCGGTGCCCTCTCGGACGTCTACACCGGCAACGACGCCCGCACCCGGATCGTGCTCCGGACGCTGCGCGACCGTGTCACCGACGTCGACGCGATGCGCGCGCTCGGCTTCTGCGTCTCCGTGGCGCACGCCCAGTACATGGCTCGGCGCTTCAGCGAGGACGGCATCCCCGCGCTCGCCGTCCACGGCGGGACGCCGAAGCACGAGCGGGAGCAGGCGTTCCGGGCGCTGAAGGACGGCGTGGTGCGGTGCCTCTTCGCCGTCGACCTGTTCAACGAGGGGCTCGACGTCCCCGACGTCGACACGCTGCTGCTCCTGCGGCCGACGCAGTCGTCGACGGTCTTCCTGCAGCAGCTGGGGCGCGGCCTGAGGCGCGCGCCCCACAAGGCGGTGCTGACGGTGCTCGACTTCATCGGGCAGCACCGCGCCGAGTACCGCTTCAACGTCCGCTACCGAGCGCTCACCGGAACGACGCGGTCTCAGCTCGAGAGCCAGCTGGAGCAGGGCTTTCCCTACCTCCCGCCCGGGTCGCAGCTCGTGCTCGACGCCGTCAGCCAGCAGATCGTGCTGTCCAACGTCAGGACCTCGCTGCAGATGGCCAAGAAGGACCTCCTGGCCGACGTCCGCTCGTACGTCACCGGTGGGGAAGCGCCGACGCTGCAGCAGTACCTCGAGGGGAGCGGCCGCGACGTCGCCGACGTCTACCGCGACCGCGGCACCTACGGCGGGTGGACGGCGCTGCTGCGCGCCGCCGGCGTCGACACGCCGGGTGGCGGCCCCGGGGAGGCCGCGCTGCTCAAGCGGGTGGCCACCCTGGTGCACGTCGACGACGCCGAGCGGGCGTCCACCTACGCGCGGCTCGTGACGCCGGGGGCGACCCCGTACGAGCAGCTGAGCGACCGCGAGCAGCGGTTCGCGCGGATGCTGTACTTCACGCTGTGGCCCAACCGCGGGGGCTTCCCCTCGTACGAGGCGGGCCTCGAGCACCTGAGGCAGCACCCGGCTGTCGTTGCGGAGGTGCAGCAGCTGCTGGCAGGGGCTGTGGAGCGGGCGCGTCACGTGCCGAAGCCGCTCAGCCCAGCGCTGGCGCATCTGCCGGTGCTCAGCCACGCGACGTACCGGCGTGACGAGCTGCTCGCCGGCCTCGACTACGCCAACGCGACGCGGTCGACCGCTGGGCACGTCAGCGGTGTCGCCTGGTGCGAGCCGACCGCCGTCGACGCGCTGCTCATCAACCTCCGCAAGGACGAGCGTGCTTTCACCCCGACGACGATGTACCGCGACTACGCGCTCTCGCCGAGGCTCTTCCACTGGGAGAGCCAGAACGCGACGTCGCCGGAGTCACCGACGGGGCGGCGGTACGTGGAGCACGAGGCAGTCGGGTCGCACGTCGTGCTGTTCACGCGCGAGGCGCCGAAGGGGGAGGTGGGGACGCCACCGTTCCTGTGCCTCGGGACGGCGACGTACAAGGAGCACCGCGGGGAGCGGCCGATGGCGATCACCTGGAAGCTGCATCGGAGGATGACCGCGGATGTCGTGCAGGCTGCGTCTGCTGCGACTGCATGAACGCCTCACCCCTCCATCTGCTGACGCGCCGTGGGCGTCCCGCTTGGCTCTCAACGACTTTCCGAGCAAGTGTTCGGCTTCGCTCATCCGAATTGACACCACATCGGGTACGTGCGTGGGCCTCTCGGTTCGCCCACTCGACGGTAGACACAGGGACCGCTACCTCGCCGCGGTGGCGCATCGCTGGGCACAGGCTTGCCGGTGTCAATTGGTGCGGTTCAGCAGGTCGCCCTTATGCGGGGCAAATGGAGCAGGTTGGCGTCCAACCCCGGATTCTGTCCGAGGCCGAGCCTACGGTGATGCTCGTGGCAGCAGGAGTAGTGGACGTCGGCTTCGCGCAGCGTGTGAAGGCGCTTGCCTGCACCGCACCGCTGCACGATCTCGACGGCCGCAAGGCGCAGGTGCAGTCCGCGGACTTCACCGTCTACCAGATGAGCGAGCTGGCGCTGCACACCATCGACGCAGTCACCCTCGCGATGGACTTCGACACCGGAGCCGACCCCGAGCGTGTGGTGGGCGATGTCGCCGCGCAGGCTGCGCAGCAGGCCCCGGACCGCCCCCCGCCCGAGCACCAGAAGGTCGCCCGATGGGTGCTGGAGAACCTTATCAACGTCGGGTCGGCAGACCGCGGCTTCCGGGCGGTGTATGGCCTCACCGCCAGCGACGGTGGGTACCGCACCTACGCATTCGACTTCAAGCTGCTGGAGGAGGTGCCAGGCGCTGACGGGGAGATCTACTTGCGGACCACCAACGAAGCGGTCAACGTCCTGGTCGGTGCCCTCGAGGTGGATATCGAATCCGCGCAGATTGCCGCGGACCTCCGCCTGGAGACTCTCATCCGTCGCGGCCGGCTCTCCGACGCCCAGGCCGCCGCACAGACCGCCCGCTACCGCACCATTCAGTACGGCGAGCTGCTGCGGCAGCGGCTGGAGGCCACCGGCCGTGACGTCCGAAGCGTGGACTGGCTGACCGAGATGCCTGAGTTTCTCGACGAGGCAGTCGGGCACATCGAGGCCCGGTACAAGGCCGAGAACGCGATCCTAACCAACATCACCAACATTCGGGACACCGCCGACACCGCCGACCGTAAGCGGCAGGCCGCCCAGCTGGTCGAGATCGTCCGCGAGTGCCTACGCCGCCACGAGCAGCTGCAGGCCGCCGTCCAGCTGGCCGGCCGCCGGTTCCGCGCCGAGCAGGACCGGCAGACGTTCACCGCCGCCCGAGCCGGCGCCACCCTGGACCTGCACGCTCAACTGCTCGTGCCAGTTCTCGAATTGTCCGTCGTAGCCGCAGACCTGGTGCTCGCCACGTATTTCGTCCGAAGCACCGGCACTGTCGTCCCACCCGCGGTGAGACTGTCGGACCTGTTTTGCGGGCTGATCACCCCACCGACCGAACGCGAGATGCTCGGTGGCGAGGTCATCGCACCCGACCTGGACGTCATCGAGCCCGAGCCACCGTTCCCCGACGAGTGCTACGAGCTGCTGGAAGAGTTGTTGGACCTTGATCCAGAAGCGCCGCGCCGGCTGTCCGGGCTGCTGGAGGCCGCACGCAAGATGCACCCTTGCCTGGGGTCGCTGGTGGTCATCCGCGTTCTCGCCCTCGCCGCCCAGGAGATCCACGCCGCCGTCCGGCACGGCGCGCGCGACGTCCTCATGGCTATCGATGACGGCACCCCGCTGGAGGACCACGAGTTCGCCGGCTCCGACCTCATCGTCGCCCGCGCAGCCTTGATCCCCGAGGCCGAGGAGGGAGCGGCATGAGCACGATCGATACGACCACCGACGCCGCCCGTCTCATCGGCTACGGCTTGCGGCCCAAGCTGCTGCCCACCCGCGACGAGGAGTACCGCGCGCTGGTCGCCCGCGCCCGCACAGACGACGACTTCACCGCCGTCGTGCACGCCATCGCCACCGGCATGGGCCTGGTCGTCCTGGAGATCACCGACCGCACCGGCATCGTCGTCGCCGCCACCGAAGATAGCCCCTTCGCCATCCGGATGACCGAGTACGCCCGCCGGACCAGCAGTGAGGGCAAAGCCTCCGAGCGAGTCGTGCACGCCCTCGCGCACCTGGGCGCGGCGACACTGGCCTACCCCCGGCCGGCCGACCTCGCCGACGAGGTCTACATCGGCCGCATCACCACCGAGGGCGTTGACGCGTTCGTCCGCGAGGCCTGCGCGCGGCTCGCCGACCGCGTCGACGACGAGCACACCGACACCAGCGCCACCGAACCCGACCTGGAGACGGCCTGGCGGGTGTACGCCCGCAAGGCCCGCACCGGCTCCACCGGCGATGGCCGGAAGCTGTCCACGTCCACCATCGGCGTCACCAGTAAGGCCCTGGTGTTCCTGGCCGACCAGGGGCTGCTGGTGCGCACGTCCGAGGATCGCGGCGGCACGTACCGCACCACCCCGCGGTACCGGGCGCAGGTCCGCGAGGCCGGCGCCGTCATGTTCACCGAACTGCTGTCGCTCGGCATCACCGAGGTCAACGACGGTACCGGCACCATCACCGTCGGCTGGGACACCGCCACGGTCAACTCGCTGTAGGGAGTTCCACCGATGTACGAGCTCAACCGGATGCGGCTGTTCAGCGTCGGGCCTCGCGGCGCCCGGTTCAGCGACGTCGTCCTCGACCTCTCATCCGCCGGCGACATCATCGGCGGACAGCAGAACCTGTTCGCCGAGCCGGTCCGTCGCCCCAGCCCCTACAGCCTGCTCATGCTGGAGAACGGCGGCGGTAAGAGCGTCCTGCTGCGCCTGCTGTTCAGCGTCGTCCTCCCCGGCCGGCGCAACGCCGTTGGTGGGTCCGCGGCCACGATGGAGAAGTTCGTCCTCAACGAGGACCCTGCCCACGTCGTCCTGGAGTGGATGCACGTCCGCACCGGCGAGCGGGTCATCACCGGTAAGACGCTGCAGTGGCGCCGCACCCGCGCCTCCGACGGCACCCGGCTGGCAGAGGCCTGGTGGTCGCTGCGCCCCAACGGCGACGTCGAGCTGGACACGCTGCCGTTCGTTCGCGACGGCCGGCACGTCCGCCTCGACGGGTTCCGCGAGATGCTCGTCGAGATCGACCGGACCGCACCGGCCACCCAGCTGACCTGGGCTGGGGACCAGGTCGGTGACTGGGCCGCACACCTGCGGGCCCTGGGCGTCGAGCCGGACCTGTTCGCCATCCAGCGCCGAATGAACGCCGACGAGGGTGACGCGGCCAGCGCGTTCAAGTTCCGGTCCAGCAAGGACTTCGTCGAGTGGCTGCTGCGTACCGTCCTGGACGCCGAGGACGCCGTGTCCACCGCCGAGAACTTCGACAGCTACGCCACCACCGTCGGCGATCGGCAGGCGCTGCTGCTCGAGCACGAGTTCGTCACCGGCGCCGTACAGACGCTCACCCCGGCCGCCGAGGCCTACCAGGCGCTAACCGATGACACCGGCGCCCGGCGCTTCGCGGAACGCTCCCTTTTCGGGCTGCTCGCCGGCCTGCGCGCCCGTGTAGATGCGGAGAACGCCGCCGTCGGCCGGCTCCGCGAAGAGCACGCGGCGGCCGCCGCAGCCGCCACCGCGCGCGAGACCGACCGCGATCGGGCCCGTGACACCGTCAACGAGATCCGCCGGCAAACCCTCGCGCTGCAGGTCACCGCCGCGGAGACGGCGCAGCAGGTCGCGGCGGCCAAACGGGACGAGGCGGCCGCGGAGCTCCAGGCGTGGGCCGCGGTCGAACTCGTCGAGGACCGCAACACCACCGCCGCGCAGGCCGCCGAGTACGCCGAACGCCTCGCCGAAGCCGAAGAGGCCGCCCGCCCGGCCATCGCCGCCCGCGACATAGCCGCCGGCCGGCTGATGGCCAAGCTGCACGCCGAGGTCGCGGCCGCCACCGAGTCGCTGAAGAAGCACAACGAGCAAGTCGGCGAGCACGAGGGCAACGCCGCCGAGCTGGACAAGCAGCGGTCCGCGCAGCTGGTGGCCGCCGAACGCCACCGCGGCGAGGTCCGCGCGGCCCGCCAAGTCGTGGCCGCCGCCCGCGCCGCCGTCGACGCCGCCGTCGAGGCTGGCCTCCTGCCCGCCGGTGCTGCCCCGTCCGAGGAGGCCGTCCGAGCGGCCGCCGACGCCACCGCGGCCGCCAAGCGGCTGCGGTCGGTGGAGCTGGCGCTCACCGCCGCCGAAGGTGAGGCCCGAGAGCTGGGTAAGGGCGCTGCCACGGCGGAACGCGCGCTCCGCGAGGCGCAGTCCCGGCAGTGGTCCGCGGAGTCGGCGCTGCAGCAGATGCGCGACCGCGCGCTAGTCGTGGCTGCCGACGAGCAGGTGCTGCGGGTGCTCGGGCTGGACACCGCGGACGTCACCACGTTGGACGCCAACGCCCAAGCCGTCGCCGAGGTGCTCCGCAGCGACATCGAGACCGGCGAGGCGTCGCTGGCCGTGGTGAAGGACGCGCAGCGGGAGGATCAGCGGATGCTGGACGCGCTCGGCGAGAGCGGCCTCCTCCCACCGCGGGAGGAGGTCGAAGCAGCGGTCGCCGCGCTCCGCGGCGCGGGTCTGGCCGCGCACGCCGGTTGGCGGTACCTGGCCGAGAGCGTCCCGGCTGCCGATCGCGCGGCGCTGATCGCCGCGCACCCCCAGTTGGCCGACGGAATCGTACTCGTAGACCCCGACGCGCTCGTTCCGGCCCGGGAAGCTCTGACCGCGGCCCGGCTGCTACCCGCTGCGGCGATCGCCGTCGGCACCGGCGCCGGGCTGCTGCAGCCCGCCGACGGCAGCGCCGCCGTCGCGCAATTCGTGATCGAACCGACCCCGGCGCTGTTCGACGTCGACGCGGCCGCCGAGCGCCGCGCCCACCTGCGTCCGGTGATGGCCGAACGCGGCGCGGAGATCGTCCGTCGGGAGACCGAGCTCACCGCTCAGCGGGACGTGCTGGCCGAGCTGGGCGCGTGGCGGCGCACGTGCCCGCCCGGGCACCTGGAGGCGCTGATAGAGGCGGTCGAGCAGGCTACGGGCGAGTTCGAGCAGACCGCCACCGCGGCCCGCGCGGCCGGCGAGCTGGCGGCCGGCGCCGAGGAACGGCGCGACGAGCTGGCCGGAACCCTGCCCGTGCTGCGGACCGTGGAACGGGCCGCGGCCGACGCCGCCGGTGAACTGCGGCGCCTGGCCGACACGGTCATCGGCGCCGAGGACCCGCAGCGCCGGCTCCCGGAGCTGGAGGAGGCCGCGAACACCGCCGACGCGGCAGCCACCCGACTTGAGGGAGAGCGCGACCGGGAGCACGCGAAGTCGGTGGAAGCGGCGCGCGCCGCGGAGAACGACCGGGACCGCGCCGAGCGGCACCGCGTGCTGCTGCGCACCGTCACTTCCTCCACCGGCGCGGCGGCGGCTCAGGTGCCCGACGAGCCGCTGAGCGAGCTGCATACCGCCTACCTGGCGGCGCTGGCCGTTTACAGCTCCGTGAAGGTCGGGCAGGACCTGCGGACCGACGCGCACAACGCCGACGTCGCAGCCGCCCGGGCCCGCGCCGCGGTGGCGTCGGTGCCAGCCGAGGGCCTCAGCCGCGCCGAGGAGCTGCTGGCCAGCCCCGAGGGCGCCGACGAGGCCGGGCGGCGGACCGCGACCGCCCGGGTTGAGCGGGAACGCGACCGACAGGCCGCCGCCTACGACGAGGCGCTCGGGCAGGCATCGGCGCTGCGCACCCAGCTGACGGCTGCCACCCCCGGCGACGCCGACCGCAACGTGTGGACCACGCTCCCCGAGGACCGCCGCCCCCGCGACGTCGCCCACGGGCAGGAGCTGCTCGTCACCGCGCAGGCCGACCAGCGGCGCGCGCAGGAGGAGCTGGACCAGGCCAACGAACTCGCCGCCGACCGAGAACGACGCCTGAGCACGGCGGCCGAAGCGACCCGCGCCTTCGGTGAGGTCACCACGCCGTTGGTCACCGTGCTCGAGGACGTCGCCGAGGACGACCGGCCGGCCGATCACGGCCTTGCCCCATTTGTCGGCTCGGTGACTGACGCGCACGCCGAGGCGCAGGAGGGGTACCGGGCGGTGCGGGCGACCCGCGCCGCGGAGCGGACGAGCCGGGAGGCGCTGGGCCGCCTGACCGCGGAGGTGCAGCGGTTCGCCAGCGACACCCGCTTCGAGTCGCTGACCACCAACACCGCTCGCCGGGCAATCATTGGCCTGGACCGGGATGCGCTCGCAGCCCGCGCACCCGAGTTCGCCGCGTCGTTGTCCCAGCGGCTCGCGTCGCTCACCACCGACTTGGAATCGGCCACCCGGCACCGGCAGTTGATTGTCGACCGGCTGGCGTCCCTCGTCGACGGGGCGCTGGGCACGCTGCGGACGGCCACCCGGCTGTCGAAGCTGCCCGAGGGGCTGGGGGACTGGACCGGAAAGGAGTTTCTCCGCATCCGGTTCAGCGACCCCAACGCGGCGCTGCTGGCCGCCCGGGTTAGCGAGGTCGTCGATGCCCTGGCCACCGCCACCGCCGCTCGGGTGCCCGGCGCCCGCGGCACCGCCCCGAAGCGTGACGGGTTCACGTTGCTGCTGGCCGCGGTCGAGGCCGCCGTCCCGAAGGGCTTCACCGTCGAGGTGCTCAAGCCCGACTCGGTGCTGCGGGACGAGCGGGTGGCGATCGAGCAGATGAACGAGGTGTTCTCCGGCGGCCAGGAGCTCACCGCCGCGATCGTCTTGTACTGCACGATGGCCGCGCTGCGCGCCAACGAGCGCGGGCAGCTGCGGACCCGGCACTCCGGGGTGCTGTTCCTGGACAACCCGATCGGGAAGGCCAGCGCCGAGTACCTGCTCGACCTGCAGCAGGGTGTCGCCGTAGCGCTTGGCGTGCAGCTGATCTACACGACGGGCATTTTCGACGACCGGGCGCTGGCCGCGTTCCCGCTGTGGGTCCGGCTCCGCAACGACGCCGACCTGCGTGCTGGGCTCAAGCACATCCGGGTCGCCGAGGTCGTCCGGCAGCACCTGCCCGACCCGTACAACCCCGAGGGGTCGGCGGCGGCCGCCGGCACGCCCGCCGGGGGCATGGTCACCGCCGCCCGGGTGTACCGGCGACCGGCGTGAGCCCCGCGCACGGAAGTCCTGCTCCGCTGGCGCCGCGTGCCGGTCGGCTCGCCGCGGCACTAGAGGAGTGGCCGGGCCGCACCGTATCGCTGGCCGACCTATGGACGCTGTTCGCCGCAGCCGATCCGGCTGGCACCGCCTCGCCCACCCGCCGACGTGACCTCGCCGCGACGCTCGGCGAGCTGGCCGCCGCCGGTGCGCTCACTCCATCCAAGACGCAGGACCGGACCGCTGTACCGCCGCTGCCGACCCGGGTGACGCTGCCGGCTGCCGCACCGACCGAGTCGGCCGCGGCACTCGCCCGGACGGTGCCGTGGCGCCCGGAGCTGGCCTGGGCGCCGTCGGCCCGGCTCACCGTCGGCCAGGTCGGCCTCTTGCAGGCGGTCAACGGGTGGCTGCGCGACCGCGGCCGCGACGACGATGTCGCTCCGCTGCGGGAGCGGTCGCTGGAACTCTTCGGCTGGGAGAAGCAGCTGGACCGCATGCTCGTCACGACGCTTTTCGGCCCGGACCGACTCACCCTGCCCCTGTTGCGGACATTCCGCTCTCGGCCGCCGCTGGCCGCGCGCCGCTTGGGGGCAGGGCCCGTGCTGCTGGTGGTGGAGAACGCGGACACGTTCGATACGCTCAGTCGCGAGCTGGGCACTGACCCTGGACCGGTCGGACATATCGCCTGGGGCGCCGGTGGGGCGTTCGAGGCCTCCGTGGTCTCCGTCGCCGGTATGCCACAAGTGACTCACGTCGCGTACTTCGGCGACCTAGACGCCGACGGGCTCCGCATCCCGTCATCGGCCGCTGCGCTGGCAGAAATCGACGGACTGCCGCCGGTACTCCCAGCCATCAGCTTGTACGACCTTCTTCTGGCGACGGGTGTGCCCCAGCCGGGGCAACCGGCTGTGAGCGCAGATAAAGCCGACGGGTTGAGCGCGTGGCTGGCTGAATTCCATCGTGAGCGAGTGCGGCAACTGCTTACCGGCGGTGCGCGCTTGCCCCAGGAGACGGTGACCGCGCGCCAGCTGGGTACCTGTCCGGGATGGCGACATCGGTTAACCGGTTAGTGTCCAAGCCATAAGCGCGCATAGTCAGGTTGGCGTGCCAGCATTAGCGTCTTCTCCAACTAAGCATATTCGCATGATAAGTAAAATAATGACTGACTGTGGCAACTCCTGGCGAGCCTTGGGTTGGCGGCCAGAATAAGGGCGCGCGCGTCATCTTGATTGGCAGCCCGCTTCGCTTTCGATGCTGCAAAGGTCTGCTGCTCTATGGCGCCTGCGGAAGAAAAATAGGTAGGCGTTGGCGCCTTTCGATGAGCCATTATGCCTCTGCCCTAGAGGTGGGCGGCCACGGCCTTACCAGCCTCTATGGTCGTTGACATTTACGTTTTACTCACGGCTGAGACAAGCACTCTCGCGCCAACGACCCTGTCGCGGTATCGATCTATCTGGCCGAGCCTGGAGTTGCGCTGTTCTAGGTGTGCCGCCGTAGGTCAGCGGCTCGCCGGCCGACGATGCCCTGTACCAGTTCGCAGCACGCGGTCGGCACTGCGCTGGCGCCCCACTGAACTCCCAGCAGCGCTCCAACGATCGCCGCGACGGTGTCCATGTCGTTGGCGGCACGGACTGCGGTGCGTAGCGCCGGCTCGAGTTAGTGCTCGGGGTGGCAATGATCGCCGTCCACGCATCCCGCAGCGCGGCGACGGTCCAGCGCTTGGTGGCTGATGAATCGCGGCCCGTGCGGGCTGTCTCTCCGACGCGGCGCGACCACAGCGCTCGACGGTCAAGAGGGAGCAGGTCGAGTCCACCCTTGAGATCGAAGCGCCCCGGGAGCACCGCGACTCGCACCGCCTCGCTCCACAGTACGCAGGAGTCGCCAGCGTACGGGGCGGCGTGCGTCGGCTCGGCGACAGCGCGCGGCGCGCGCCGTCGCTTCACGGTCGTGCAGCCGCGTCAGCCCGATGATGCCCGTCCGCATCAGTGCTCCGTTGCCAACCGTGCGCTCACCCGTGGCTGCCAGCGCCGACGCTGCGCGGCGAAATCGCTCGCCTGACCTCGGCGCCACCGACGTCCCGCTAAGCACCTTCGCGGCCTGGATGCCGATGTCAGCAGGACCATCGGCCGCCTAGGCGATGAAACGGTCGGCGATCTGGTCCCAGCGCTCGGCAGAGGTGAGGTCGAGCCTGCGGGATGCGACCTCAGCGATGACCACAGCCATCTGCGTGTCGTCGCTGTACTCGCCCGGGGTGTAGGCGCCGAGTCCGCCGCCGTGCATCTCGGCCCGTCCAACGCTGGCGTCCTCAGCCGCCGGGGGGGGCGAGTGCGGCGCGGGCGACCCTGGCTCAGCTGCCCAAGGTTATGTCGTCGACGTTCAGGTTTCGGGCGACTTCGGCCGCGACATTGCCAAGAGCTTTGATTGTTAACATAGATTACCGCGAAACTCAGGCTAGTACCTGTTGAGACGACCCGTCCGGTTCCTTCCTGAGGCGACACGGAGCAAGTTGACAATGTCCATGGGATTGGGTCGACTTCATTGACTTCTCCTCTTACGGCCGTCAGTGGACCGCTGGTGGGCCTGCTGATCACGCTCGCAGTCGCTCGCGCGGACCGCCCGCGCGGAATAGGTCAGGTGGTCCCCTTGCGGGCGACGCCGGCCGGGGGCAGCGGGGGTCAGGTCAGTGACGCCTGCCATGCAGCCAGCAGGCGCGGCTCGATGCTGTACGAGCCGTCGCTGTAGTTGTCGAACACCTGCAGCGCCATCAGCCGCTCAACGACATGTCTGGCGGAGCCGTCCATGTCGGCGGCTACCTGCAGGTCGGCCCGGCTGGCCTTCTGGTCGTCGACGAGGGCGACGATGGAGGCGTAGGCGCGCGATAGGTCGGGGTCGTAGGTGAGACCGACACCGTCGAGCAGGTCGCTGTGACCGGTCGGGCTGTTGACGTACGCCTCAAGCTCGTCCAAGGCGCTGGACTCCTGTGCGCCCTCGCTATCGGCGAGGGTGGCGGCGTGCTCGACGAGCATCGGCCACCCGCCGGTGAGGTCCCATAGACGCTGCAGGCGCTCGTCGTGGCTGAACATCTGCCGCGTGATCGTCCAGACCCGCAGCGTTTGCTGGTCGTAGCGGCGTAGCCCGACAGCGACGCCGTGCTCAAACGCGCTGTTCCACAGCTCGGCCTGCTCCGGACTGGAGATCAGAACTGCGGCGCGTGTGACGCCCGCGGCGGACGGCACGTGGGTGCGTGCCAGGTCAAGCGCCTCCAAGCACGCCGATGCCTGCGGCTGCACACTGGTTAGGTCATCGATGATGACCCGCCGCCGTCCGGCCCGTCCGCCGCGCAGCTCCTCCTCGAACGCGCGCCGGCCGCTGATGGGCGGGATGTCGAAGTCGCCGGCCTTGCTGGTGACCTCGCGCAGCGCCTCGTCAACGCGGTGCAGGCCGAGGGCGCGCGACCCGACGACGACGCGAACGTGCGTGCTGTGATCCCCGAGGATGTCGTCGAGCTGCGCAGCGGTCAGCGGCGCACTGCTGCCGTCGGACAGTTGCGGCCGGCCTTGCAGCGCCAGAAACGTCTCGGGCACCGACTCGGACTCAGCCATCAGCAGCTGGCGCTCAACCTCGGAGCGGTTACCGATCATGTTGAGCACGTTTGGGCTGCGCAGCCGCCAACCGCGCCCGTCGGTGTTCGGCGCAACGACGCCGAGGCCGTCCATCTCGTTGAGGTAGGCGCGGAAGCTCTCGCTGTCGAGCGACTCGAAGCCCACACGCCACCAGCTCAGGCACTCCTCGCGCAGCTCGGCGTCCTTTAGGCGGGCGTCGAAGCCGAACCGGAACGCGTGGTCGGCCAGCACGTTGGCGATGACGTTGTACCGGGGGTCCAGGTTCAAGGTGTCCTGGAACGCCTGGGTGATGTCGGCGCGCAGGTCGCGGTTGCGCTCGACCACGGCGACGTCGTCGTCGGTGATCATGTATGGCGGCTGGTCGGCAGCCAGGACGTCGCGCCGCTTGGCGTGCAGGGCCTCGACAAGCCGGTGGCCGAACATCTGCAGCAAGAATGGCTGGTACGAGCAGTAGCCCAGGACCCGGTTGACGAGGTTGTCGTCGGCCAACTCGTAGCCGAGCACACCCAGTGGGACGGTCAGCAGGTCGGCGGCGAACTGCGGGCGTAGCGGCCCAATGACGGTGGGCGCTGCGCGAGGTGACTGAACGGGCCGTTGCGGGCGCTCTTGGCGTACCGCTGCACCGAGTGAAGGCCGGCGAACACGACCTTGATGTTGTTGTCGGTGACCACGCCGATGTCGCGCAGCCGCTTGGTGTCGAGGAACGCCGGTGCATCGGCCTCGAAGAATTGGTCGGACTCGTCGAGCAGGATCAGCAGCCGGTTGCGGCTGTCCTTGTTGCGCCAGTCGAGCATCCCGGCGCGGACCTGGTCGTAGACGTCGCCGGTGTTCTTGGCCTTGCGGGTCGGGGCGGGCAGCACCTCGCGCTTGATCAGTTCGTTGCGCAGCCCGACCCATAGGGCGTCCTTGCTGAACGCGGCACCGGCAGCGACCGAGTCCAGGCTTAGGTAGATCGAGATGCGCTGGCCGGGCTCGGCGGAGGACTCGAACTTCTCGGCGGCGTAGCGCAACAGCGCGGACTTGCCCAGGCCGCGACCGCCGTAGAGCACCTGGGTGCCGTCGGGGTCGATGACCTGCACTCGCTCGAGGTCGCGGCCGTAGAACATTTCCTCGGCGACCGCGCCGCGCTTCATCCGGATGTAGGGGTTGATGGTGGCGAACGGCATGAGGATCGACATGGCCACGCCGAGCTGGCGGTTGCCGCGGGCGGCGAGGTAGGCCAGGGCGGCGTCGTCGAGGATCGCGACGGGACCGCCGGTGCGCTCGACGCGGGCGGCGAACTTCGCCCGCGCGGCGGCGCTCATGGTGCCGAAGTGCGCGATGAGCAAGCTGTCGCCGGACTGGTCGTGGTCGGCGTAGGTCATCAGCAGGTCCTCGGTGGGCTGGCCCCACACGAGCAGGACGCGCAGTCGTCCGCCGAGCTTGCTGCCGAACGCCGGGATCAGCGCGTCCGTGTTGGGCCGGACGTCGGTAATCTCGATGAACCGGCGCTCGCCGCTCTTGGGCATGTCGTCCAGGCGCCGGATCTTGAAGCACTCGTAGCCCATGAGGCGGATTGCCGGCAGCAGCAGGTCGCGTTCGGTGATGTTGCGCCGGCCGGTTACCGGCGCGGTCGCGGCCTGGCGCCAGGCTCCGAGCGCCTGGGCGATCTGCTCGGCGGCGTCGGGTGACAGGTGGCTGTAATCAAGCACTTCGCTGCCGGTGTAGCTCGTTCGTTCGCGGACGGCGGTAACCAGCTCGGAGGTGATGCCCTGGGGTAGCGCCTCCGGGATGGCGGGGAAAAACGCGCGCAGATCGCGCCGGCTGTGGTCAGTACGGGGTACGGTCTCGCCGACATCCTGGAAATACAGCAGTTCCTCGGCGGTAAGCAGGTCGCCCTTCTCGATCGGGTCGCTGATGCGGGCCCGTTCTTCGTCGTCGATGTCCAGCGCGGCGAGCCGGTCGCGCAGGCGCTGCGCGGCCTGCCCGCGGTAGGCCGGCAGCAGGTTGCTGATCGTGGTGAGGGTGGTGCGGACCTGGCCGAGATTTTCGCGGCTGGGGTCGGCGCTGGTCAGCAGCGCGGTGAGCTCGCCGTCTGCCTCCTCGGTGACGACGTTGCTGCGGCGGGCGCGACGCAGGTCGGCGTCGACGATGTTGCGTTCGGCGACCATCTCAGCGCGGCTGCGCTCCAGCGCCGTGGTGTAGCGGTTGCGGGCGTCTTCGCCGAGGGCGTCGTCGGCCAGGATGCCGGCCCCCTGCATCTCGAGCAGGTACTGCGCGGCGGGGTAGTTCTCGCGCTGCAGTTGCAGCGTGAATGCGTCGGTCCAGTCGCGCTGGACGGCGGTGATGAGCGCGGGAAGCGGGTCGGTGCTGCGCAGCTCGAGGGTGCCGGCGTCGGTGACAATGACGTCGTCGGCCTTGAGCAGGTCGAGGTCCAGCGCCACCGTGACGCGTGGCTCGCCGGCCTGCAGCGGCTCGACGCCGTCAAGCATGGTGAAGGTGTGCTGCAGGCTGGCGTGTGCGGCCTGTGCGGCGGCGACCAGCAGCGGGTCGGCGGTCCGGGTCTGCGTCAGCAGGGCGACCAGGGCGGCGTCGCGCTGGGCGAGCACCGCGCTGCGCATGTCGGCGACCTCGCCGGTGGTCCACTCGTCGCGTCCGGTGCGGCTGCGGGCCAAAGCGCGGGTCAACTCAATCCAGCTGCGGACAGGCCGCAACGTTTCAAGGATCAGCGCGTGCAGGTCCTGCCGTCCAGACCCTTCGATTGGCTTGCCGCTGGACCCGCGGAAGGAAGCGTCGAGCTCGTCGATCTGCCGGTCGCGGACCGAGGGGTCGGAAAGGTGTTGAACCTCGGTCTGCACTTCGATGAGGCGCTCAGCGTCGTTGGAGACGACGATGTCGAGCAACCGGCCGAGAACGCCGTTGCTGTCGAGCCAGCGCTTGGCGATGTCGCTGCACCGCTTGAAGCGCAGCGTCCTGGGCCGTCGGGCTGCGCCGGCGTGCTCGATGATGAGCCTGAGGTCGCGCTCGGCGTCGCTGACGTCAGCCAGAACGTTGAGGGCCGGGGTGGCGTTCAGGACGCCGCGCAGCGCGCGCCGGCCGATCTCGTCGGCGATGGTTGCCAGATGCGGGTCGAGCCGGCTGCTGAGCTCGCCGAGCAGCGCGCCGGCTGCGGGCTCGCCGGTCACGAGCGCGACGCGCACGAGGCTGCTCACGGCGATGAGCAGACTGACGTTGTCCTCGGCGACTTGGTTGCTGTCTAGGTCGGCAAGCTCCTGACGCAGCATTGCGCCGCAGGGCCCGGTGTCGCTGCGGACGGCTTGGGCCAGTCCCGCCATCCGAAAGGTGCGGATGCGGGTGTCGTCCCACTCGGCCTGGGCGGCGAGGTGGGAGGCCATCCCGTAGCGGCAGGTGGACAGCAGCGCGGTGACGGCCCGCTGGACGACAGCAGGGGTGGGCACGCGCCGCTCGGTACTGCTTTGACGGGTGTCGTTCTCTTCTGCGCTGCGCTCGGTAGAGCTGCGCGGGGCGGCCGGTGCACTGGCGGGCCGAGAGCCGGGTTGCGTCGGGACGCTGCTGATATGCGCGGTGGTCGTAGCCGGCTCGGGCTCCCGAGGTGCGGCGGGGGTGGCGGTGCCAGCGGCTTCACCCGGGACCGGGGCAACCCGGTCGGCTGCCGCGACCGATGCGCCGTGCGCCGGCTGCAAGTCCGGCTGCGGAGGGGCCGGCTCGGCGGTGGTCTGAGCAGGCTCCGAGGCTTCGGTCGGCACGCTGACGTCAGCAGTGTCCTTGGTGACATCGGCTGCGGGAGTCTGCTGCGCCGGCGCAACGGCTGGGGATGCGTGCGGCGGTGCGGCAGCGATGGCCGTCAGCTCCTGCTCGGCAGGCGGCTGGGACTCCTGCCCGGTTGGTGGAGCTGTGCGGCTGGAGGGTGCCTCAAGCGTCAGCTGGCCGGCGAGCATGCTGAGTACGGCGAGGGCGGGCAGCGAAGCCACTGCTCCGCTGACGCGGGCCTGCAGCTCCAGTTGAGTCTCTGGCCCGGCCTGTGGGTTGCGGACGAGGTCGACCAGCGCGGCGATCGCGAGCGCCAACGCACGCTGAGCGTCGGTCCAGTCGTGCGCTGCCAGCAGCGCTGCAGTCAGCGTCCGCAGCTGCGAGACGTGCTCAGAGATGCCAGGTGCGTCGCTGGTGATGCCGACCGCTGCGGCGATGCTTTGGCGTAGCGGCGCGTCGGCGTCCCGCGCGGCGCGTGCAACGAGGATCTGGGCGATCTCGTCCAGCGTCGGCCGCTCGTCGGATTCGGCACGACCGGCCTCCAGGGCGGCGGAGCACACGTGGCTGTAGCTGCTCTGGGCGGCGCGCACAGCGAAGACGTCGTCGGCGGCGGGTCCACGGCCGGCCCGCAGGTCAGCCAGGATGTTATCGGCGGAGACGACAGCCAACGCGAAGCACTCGCGGGCGGCGTGCAGCGCCCCCTCGGCGTCGGCCGGAGCATCCGGAGCTCGCGTAGGTGAGGTCTGCGGGTCTGCGGGGCGGACGGCGTTGGCCAGGGCCACGGGCATGCTTTTCGGGGAGGTGCGGGAGTCGGGCAGATCTCTGCTGTCATCTGGGGCTGCGGCCGGCTGGCTGGGCGAACCGGACGGGGCGGCAGGCTGGTCGTCGGGCGTGTCGTCGCGGTCTTCGAGGACGGCGTCGCGGGGGACGGAGTGGGCGATGACCTGCTCAGCCGCGGTTCGAATCTTCGCGGCGGTAGAGGTGTCGATCGCGCCGTGGACGAACCAGGGCCGTTTGACCGCCCATGCCCACACACGGGCCGTCGTCTCGTCCTGGGCGGTGGCGGACCAAAGCGCCAGGCGCAGCAGGGCAGGCGGCCAGCGGCTCTCAAGCTCGTGGTCGAGCTGGTTGGCACTGCCCTCGTCGGGTCCGCCGGCGGTGGCCATGGATCGCACAGCAGCGTCGCGCAAGCTGCCGCTTAACGCCCCGTCGGTCAAGTGGAACGTCGCGTGTCGAGCGGTGGGTTCCTCGGCGCGCTGCAGCCTGCCAACGACGTCGCGGCACAGCCCCTGCGACAGCGTCTTGGGGGCCAGATGGATGCCGAGCGGCTCAAGAGCGTGCTGCCGGGCGCGGATAGGCAGGGTCGACAGGGCGCTGAGGACATCTCGGGTGGTCAGCTCATCGACGACCTCGCCGATCGGTCGGTCGACCGTGTTGAGTGCCTCGGCCAGCTGCTCGAGTGCGGCGCGCAGCTCGTCGCTGGTGTCGCGGATGAGCGGCCGGACGATGTAGCTGGCATAGACATCGTCGCGGCAGCCAGATCGGGTGCGCGCCATGGATCTCCTCGGTGGTTCGCCGCGGGCAGTGGGTGAGCGGGAAGGCGGGTGCGGGCAGGCGGTGAGCATCTCCCACGGGTGTGACAGCTCGTAGTCAGATCGGAGCATCTTGTCCCAGGCCGCCGGGACCATGAGAGGAGTCGGGTGATGCGGTCAGCTCGCGTCTGGATTCAGCTCCCGCGCTCGTGCGGGCGGACGAACGTCCAGCCCTCGGGCAGCTCGGCCGGACCGGCCAGCCCGTGGCGCGCCCGGTATTCGCGGTAGGCGGCGCGGGCGTGGGGGCTGGCTCTGTGACCCAGGTGGTCGATGCGGCGCAGGAAGCCGGCGACCACGTGCGTGCTGACGAACCGTGCGTCCAGGCGTTGGAACCGACGCGGCCGTGGCGGGCCGGTGACTACGGTGGGTGTGTAGCAAAGCAGCGGCACGATCGGCTGCCCGGCGACGGCCGGGAATGTGATGCCATCGGCAGTACGCGAGCCGGTGTCCTGGGTGAGCGCGCCGCGCTCTAACAGTTGCGCGACGGCCGTGTCGAGGGCCCGTTCAGTCTGTTCGGTGCTGCTGCCGTACACCTCCTGGGTCAGTTGGTCACGTGCCAGGCGGGCGACGCCGTCGGGATCGAGTAGGCCGAGGCGCCGGACGGCGTGAAGGATGCGCTGCGCCAGGGTGGCGCTGGTGCTGCCGGTCCTGCCGAGGGCGTCCCGGGTTACGATGCGGGGGTCGTAGCAGTGCTCGATGTCGAGTTCGTCGTCGATGGTGACAGGCATGCCCAGCAGCGTGCTGGTGATCCTCAGCGTGGCGGTGTTGCGTGGCCAGGTGACGGTGAGCAGGATGCCGGGGAAGTAGTCCATCGGCCAGGACACGCCGGTCAGCACGGCGGGAGAGCCGTGCAGGTCGGCGGTGGCCATCTGAGTGGCGTCGGTGACGTCGAGCTGGTAACCGTCGTGGTTGAGCAGCAGGCGCATGCGTGTGCCGTCGCGCCGGTCGCTGATCAAAACGTGCGCGGCTGGTTGCGGCAGCATGAGCAGTCCGGCGTCGATGTGTGCAGCGCGCAGCGCCACGGTCCAGCTGATCTGCGAATCGCTGATGTCAAGCTCGTGGTCGACGTACCCATCCTCCGGGTCCGGGTCCGGGTCCGGGTCCGGGTCCGGGTCCGCCTCGGCAGTGGGCGGTTCAGCGGCAGGCGGTGCGTGCGGGGCGAGCGTCTCGGCCCAGCCGAAGCCGCGGGGCACGGTCGGGTCGAGCAGCGCGTGGGCACTGCCGGGTGCTTCGGCTCGCCAGATTCCACCGCCTTGCCAGGAGTCGTCCAGGCGCAGGTGCACCTGGTCGAACAGAAGTCCGTCCTCGGCGTCCCCACGCAGGTAGTCGGCGAAGATGAGGTTGGCGTGCAGGACGACGTTGGCGTATCCGGCCCCGTGCATCGGAGTGGCGCTGCCGTCCACGCAGCGCAGCCGCGGTGCGAGCGCTGTATAGGTCACCTGCCGGGTCGCGTCAAGACGGCGGCTCTGATCGGGAAGTCCGCTGCGCGCTGTGGAGCTCGCCAGGGACGCGATGTCGTCAGCGCCCAGCGCATCGCTACTGCGTAGCCGGGCGGACAGGTCGGCTCGCGAGACGGCGTAGGACTGCCACATGCGGACGGTGTCGAGTTCGTGGAGCGCGGCGGTCACGGTCGCGAACAGCCCGTCGAGAGCTGCCTGGTGCTGTGCGGGTCCGGCGTCTTCGGTGAGCAGCAGCGGCAGTGGCGCGGGGGCGGCGGTGCTGAACAGCAGGTCGCGGCCAACGCTGAGTAGGTAGTGCCGGTAGAACCCGGCGTCGTCGAGCTCGGCGAATTCGGCTGAGGCGTAGCGGGAGCCGACGAGCAGGTGGCCGAGCTCGTCGAAGCGGCCGCGTCGGGTGAGACGGGCGATCTGCGCGGCGGTCGGCGCGAGCCCGAACACGTCGAGGTCGAGCACGAGCCGTTCGTGCAGGACCGGCTGGCTGTGCAGGTCGGTCTGCGCTGGGCCGGTCGCGCCTGCGGGTGCACCGGACAGCCACGACGGCACGGCGCCGTCGTCCCCGAGCTCGGAGTGGGCTCCTTCCTTGTAGACGACTTCTGCCCAGATGGGGTCGCCGCCGGACGCTACGTTAATCAGAGCCCCAACGGGCATGGCGTCGATCGTCTGGCCGAGCGCCACAGTGGTGAAGCTGGACGGGTCCATAGCGGCGCCGGCGTAGCCGGCGGCAAGGTCATACCCGAAGTAGCAGGCGTTGAAGGCGACGTTGACGTGGATCGGGGCCTTGCGGGCCGCGACGAGGGCGCCGAGGTAGCGGCGCAGCGCCTGCAGTTGGTTGGTCGGTACGTGCTCGGGTCCCAGCGTCATCGCCGGGGTTAGCAGCGGGTCGTCTGTGTGCGGGCGCCACGGGCGGGCGGCGGCGGGGCGCGCCGATTGGGGTCCGGCCGGCGCGAGCTGCCCCTGCGCGACAGCGGCGGGGCGGGTGGTGATGCTGCTGCCGGGCGGGACGGAGGAGGTCATGGCGCTGTCCCGGCAGGAACCGGCGTGGCGGCGGCGGCGGCGCGGGCGGCTGCGGCGGCGGCCCGGTCGGCGTGCCCGCGCTCGCGCCACATGCCGTGTCCGAGCGGCACGACGCGATCGTCGGCCTCCAGCCGCGCGAGGCTGTCCTCGACCTGGTCCAGTTTGACCATGTGCTGGGCGCCGAAGTACCGGGACACGACAAGGTTGTGGCGCAGGCGGACCCGGCGCCGACGGATCGGGTGGTAGTAGGAGTCCTCGCCGCGCAGCGCCCGGTGTAAGTCGCGCGCGTGCACGCCGCGGTAGTCGGCCCAGACCAGCCGGTACACCTGCTCGTCGAGTCGCTTCTGCCGGACGCTGCTGTCGGTGCGGGCGCCGGCCAGCCGCGGCTTAGGCATGTTCAGCGCGTCACCAGCGGCGGGTGGCCTCTGCTCGACCGGGATGGTGGTGTCGTTGTCCCAGCAGGCCGAGCATCGGTTCGCGGCGGTGTTGCAGCACCCGTCGGGCAGGGTGTCGACGCCGAAGTAGTCGGCGAACTTGCGGTTAGCGCAGGTGTTGCGGTCGGTGAAGAAGTCGTGCAGGAGCCGGATCTCCTCAGCGGCGCGCGCGGCCTTGCCGGCCAGCGCGCCGGCGTATACGGCAGGCAGCGTCGGAGTGTGCACAGCGATCCCGGTGACGAGCTTGCGGCTGGGCGCTGCGGACACATCGAGCTGGCCTCGGTCGTGCAGATCTGCCAGCAGCTGCCACGTGCTGGGCGGGTCGTCGGCGAGGTCGGCGTAGCGCTCGACGGTTGCGTTCAGGTGTCGGTGCAGGTTCGGGACGTGCAGCCGGGCCCGGTGCAGGCTGGTGCGGTCGTCGCTTCGGCCTGGCAGCGCCAGGATTGCCTTGACGACGGCCTGCTCGGTCGGGTCGGTGTCCTGGTCGCTGCTGTTGCGCAGCTCGCCGGCCTTGATGGTGCACAGCGGTGGGAAGTCGCCGAGGTCGTCGACGACGCCCAGAGTCGCCAGGGCAGCGAACGCGCGCACGACGCCGGAGGTGTACTGCTCGCTGGTGCGCGCCTTGGCGGCGTCGTCCTGGCTGAGCCGACCGGCGTCGACGTCTTCGGCGATGAGCCGGTCGGCTATGGTGCCGGCGTCCAGGACGCCGTTGCGGACGGCCAGGACGGCCTTCCCCATCCGGGCGAGTAGTGGCGCGGGCAGGTCGCTGGTGGTCATGAAGCGGGCGGTGCGCAGTCCGCGCGGGGTGAGTAGCGCCAGCCCAACGTTCGCTGGCGGCGTCGCGGCTGCCGCTGCGGTGTCCCCCGCGGTCCCGTCGGCGGGTGGGCTGTCGGCGGTCGGGGCGCTGGCGGTGGCGGATCCGGCGACGTCGCGGCCGGCCCGGCCGACCTGCTGGTACAGCTGCGATAGGTCGGTGGGGGTGCTGACGCAGAAGACGGTGCGGATGTCGGGCCGGTTGATGCCGAGCCCGAAGGCGCTGGTTGCGACGATGAGCATTGGCGCGAACCCCTCGTCTCCGCGCCGGGGAGCTTCGCGGAATTCGGTCATGACGGCATTTTTCTCGGCCTCGGTGAGCCGCCCGTGGAAACGCCGGACCCGAACGTTGCCGTCACCCACGTAGTCGCGCAGGTGGGCGTGCAGCGCGACGACGTCTCGCACGGTGAGGCAGTAGAAGATCGCGTGGTCCTCTATGTGGTCGACGACCTCTTCGGCAAGGCCGGCGTTGACGGCCGGCCCGGCGGGGCTGATCGAGCGGCGAAACAGCGCTAGCTCAGGCCGGATTGGGTTCTCCCGGACCGTGACCAGCCCGGTCGGCCCGGCCGCACTGGCCTCGGCCAGCGCTTCGGCGCTGCTGACCGTAGGGATGTCGGCGTCGAGGCCGAACACCTGGGTGCGCAGACCGGCATGGACGGTGCGGTTGGCGGTGGCCGTCAGCGCGGTGACGGCCAGCCCGTAGTCGGCGCGCAGCCGGGCCAGCAACTGCGCGGCACGCCGCATCGACGGGCGGAAGTCGTCCCACTGCACGACCGTGTGCGCCTCGTCGACGACGATGCGGCTAATCACGCCGGTGCGGACCGCTTCGGTCACGATCTGCCGGAAGCGCCGCTGACCCAGGCGCTCGGGGCTGGCGTAGATGAGCTTGATGTGGTGGTCAGCGCGGCCCAGCAGCTGGTCGGCGATCTCAGTTTTGCCGGCGCGGCTGCTGCTCTCGCGCAGCGGAGCGACCAGGGCGCGGACGGCGCCGCCGATGCTGGCGTTGAGTTCGAGCGCTTGGTCGTGCATGAGCGCCACCAGGGGGCTGATGACCAAGGTGACACCGGGCAGCACCAGCGCGGGCAGCTGGAAGCAGTAGCTCTTGCCGAAGCCGGTCGGCAGCAGTCCGAGGGCGTTGCGCCCCTCGGCAACGGCGGTGATAACGGCCTTCTGGGAGCTCTTGAGCTCGGTGGGGATGTCGGACAGCTTGAGCAGCCCGCCGACCCGGGCGCACCGGTCGAGCACCTCGGCGACGAGAGTGCCGCCTGACTGGTGATGCGTGACCTCATCGGCGGTGAGAGCGAGCTCACGGATACGGCGGGTCTGCGGCAGGACGGTGTGCTCGAGCAGCGCCTGTGGCGTGGACAGCTCGCCGGCGCGGGTCGGTTCGAGCACGCCGTTGCGGGCATAGAAGGCCCAGATTCGCGCCCAGGCGTCGGCCATTGGCATGACGTTGCCGCCGGTGCGCTCGCCGGTCATCGGGTCAGTGCGGAGCAGGTCGGCATCGAGGCTGCCCAGGAACGTCTCGCGGTAGGCGCGTCGCAGAGCGGTGTGTCCGGCGAGCTTGCGGTCGCTGATGATGACGACGCCACAGTGGCGCTCGGAGCGGATGAGCCGGCCGACAGCCTGCCGCAGCTGGAGCGCGGCCAGGGGCAGGTAGTACGTCTCGGTGGCGACCGCGTCGGGGTCTTCGGCGTGGGCGGCGTCGGCGCGGGCTACGACGGCGGCGCGGCGCGCTTCGACTACGGGGGCGGCGAACGGCGCGAACGGCAGCTTGTTGATCCAGACCAGGCGCAGCCGGTCGGGGTCGGCGATGTCGACGCCTTGCCACAGGCCCTTGGTGCCGACCAGGACGCCGCCGCCGTCGGTGTGGCTGCCGAACTGCCGAACAGCGCGGGGGTTGCCGAGCAGGACGGCGCTGTGCACCGGGGTGGTGTCGCCGTCGCGTCGCAGGCTCTCAGAGAGGTACTGGCTGATTCCGGCGGCGGTGCTCTTAGCGGTCGTGAGGACCATCGCGCCGCCGTCGTAGCCGCCGCGGGCGTTGTAGTCCTGGAGTCTGTCGTCCTCGTCCAGGACCGGTTGGATCAACTCTCGGGTGTAGCCGTTGAGCTGGTGGGCGACGGTGCGCATGGCGCCTTCGCTCTGCTCGGCCCAGGAGGGGAAGTCGGCCAGGCAGACGAGCTCGGCCTGGTTCTTCATGTCGAACGGCGTCGGCAGGTGCAGAGTCGGCACGGTGCTACGCAGCCCCAGCCGGGTCCGGATGAAGGTCCACTGCGCAGCGACGCGCAGCGTGGCGGACACGTAGTAGGTGCGCTCGAAGGTGTCCAAGAAGCGCTGCCAGGTGCCGTCGGCGGGCAGCTCGATCGGGCTGGTGCTGAGGCGGAAGCGGTAGCGGCGCAGCTCGGCGCGAAGCGCTTCAACCTCCTCGGCGTACACGACCTGGTTGGTGGTGCCGGGCGGCAACGCGCCCAGCGCCGGTGCCGCCCCGTCGCGGGTCCGGTCGTGGTCACTGGGGTCGCCGTCACCGTCGCCCGTGCCGGTGGGGCCTTCGGCTGCGTCGGGGTGGAGGTCGGCAGGGTCGAGGTCGGCAGGGTCGGGTTCGCCGGCGGGGTCGGTCGCGTCGAGCGGCACTGCCTCGTCGGTGTCGCCGTCCGGGTCGTCTGCGGCGGCGTCGGTTGCGGTGCCCCGTTCGGTGCTGCTGTCGTCGGTGTCGTCCGTGCTAGAGCCGCCGTCCGGGCCTGGCCTGCCACCGGGCGTGCTGCCCTGGCCGGTGCCGGGCGTTCCAGGGGTGCCGATGGCGGGTAGGCCGAGGGCGGCGTCGGTGTCGGCGACGATATTCTGTGCGGTGGCGCTGACCTCGGCTGCGCCGATGACGAGGGCGTCGAGGCGTTCGAGGTCGTAGAAGCTCAAGGTGGCGGCGTGCGCGCCGCGGTAGGCCGACAGGGTGCCGACGAGCACGTCGCACATGCCCGACAGACGCAGCAGCTGGCCCATCAGGTAGCGGACCTGTCCGGTGCCACTGGCGCCGCTGTACGGGCTGGCCAGCGTGACGCTGCGTGAGCCGACGAGGGTGCTGACGCCGGTGCCGCGCGCGTCGAACGCCTGCCCGGCGACCTTGGGCAGCGCCTCGTGGTCGAGCAGTAGACCGAGGTTGCGCACTCCTTCGGCCGCCTGGTCGCGTTCGGTGCCGGGCCGAGCGTCGCGGGTCCACCTGTCGAGCTCGCTGTACAGGTCCTCCACCAGGCGGTAGTCCAGTGTGGTGGTCAGGGCGCCAGTGGCGCTGTCTTCTAGCTGGTGGGCCTCGTCGAGAATGAGCAGGGTGTCTGGGCCGAGGTCGGACAGCTCGTCGAGGTGGGCGAGCAGCAGCGCGTGGTTGGCCAGGATGAGCCGGTGGCCGAGCAGGGCCTCCTTGACTCCGTCGGTGTGGACGGCCAGCGGTGTGGGAGCGCCCGCTTCGTACTCGCCAGTGCTGGCCTGGGACAGCGACTCAAGCCAGATGCTGACGGCGTCGTTGGTGTAGCCGGTGAAGAACAGCGGCACGTCGACAGGGTCGACCGAGTGTGCGATCCAGGACTGCTCGACGGTCGTGGAGGCGATCAGGCGCAGCGTCAGGTAGGCGAGCAGCTCGCGGAATATGACGCGCTCGAGGAAGCGGTTGCTACCTGTGCTGCGGCTGCGCCGCGGGACGGTCGGCGCGGCGAGCAGCGCGGTTGCGTCGGCCAGCGACAGCGTCAGCGCGCGCAGCGACAGCCGGTTGGCCTTGCCCTTGACGACGTCGGAGGCGTTGAGCAGCCCGGGGATTGCCGCTTCGAGGTGCGCGACGTCGGCTGCCAGCTGCGCCTGCAGCTGCTTGGTGGCGGTGGTGATGATCGCGGTGCGGGCGGAGTCCGCAGCAAGCCAGTCCAGGGCGACGGCGAGCACGGCGAAGCTCTTACCGGTGCCGGTGGGCGCTTCGACCAGGCCGGAACTGGCCTGTTCAACCCAGGTATGCATCTGCTGGGTCATCTGCGTCTGCGGCTGGCGCGGCGCGGCGCTGGGACGGACGGCGCGGGCGAGGGCGGTGACGTCGACCTTGCCGTCGGTTCCGCGCAGGCTTGTGCTGACGTTGACCGCCGACCGCCCGACCGGTCCGGTGGGGCTGCGCCGCGGGGTGTGCTCGGCCAGGTCGGAGTTCAGGACGCCGGCAACCCCTGCGGTGGTGTGGACGCGCTCGTCCCCGAGCAGCTCGTCCTGCGGCGCGCCGACGTGCCCGGCGGCCAGCGAGCGCACAAGGGTCCAGGCGGGGGAGTCGGCGGTCAGGCTGGCGAACAGGTCCTGACGGTCGGCGGGCATCGCGGCGAAAGTCTGTGAGCAGTGCTGCAGGACGCGGGCGAGCAGCTTGCTGTCGTCGACGGCGTCGTGCCAGCCCAGCCCGGCGCGGTCGATGCCGAGGTCGTCGGCCAGGGGCGCGAGCGCGTGCCGGGTGGCGGTCGGGTAGAGCGCGAGGGTGAGGTAGAAGGCGTCGACGTAGGTGCCGCGCAGGTCCGGCATGTCCTCCCGGGTGGCGGTGGCGCTCAGCAGCGGGAAGTCGGCCTGGGTGCCGTTGTAGGTGACGATCAGGTCGGTGCCGTCGGTGTAGGCGTACAAGTCCTCCAGCGCCTGCCTTGGGCTGACGGCCGCTGCGGCGTGCGCCTCGCGGACCCGCTTTGAGCGGATGACCCAGGTGTCGTCGGGTAGTTCGACGTACGCGCTGAACTGCGGCTGCTCGGCGACCCAGGCGCTGTCGTTGCTCAGCCGGACTGCGCCGATCTGGTAGATCCGCTTGTCGGTGTACGGGTCGCTGGTGGTGGTGTGCACGACCGATTCGAGGTCAACGATGACGGCGCGCACGGCACGCCCGGCGGCGCCGAGCGCACTGGTGGGAACCGGCGTTTCGGCGAGCGGCTGCTCGGCCGGGTCGGGGGTCGTGCTGTCTGCTGCCGAGGCACTGACGGCCGCAGCGGAGGCGCTGTCGTCGGCGGACGGAGCAGGGGTGGGTGCAGTGACGAACTGGGCGGTCAGGCCGCCGGGTGCGCTGATGTGTCCGCGGCCGTCACGGTGGAGAAGACCGGCGACCACGGTCTCGTCGAGTAGTGCGGCCAGGCGCTCGCGGCGTTGGCCGGGAAAGCGGCGCATGACAGCCGCGAGGAGCTCGTCGACGCCAAGCGCACGGTGGTCGCGCAGGTGCTCGAGGGCGAGGGTGGCGAGTCGCCGGGCGTGCGGGGACGTCGAACCGCTGCTGCCGTCGTTGGCCAAGCGCTCACCTCTCGGAGTCCTGAGATGTGTTTACCACGCGTCTGGGTGCGCCAGGTCACGGTATCGGCAAGCCCGGCCCAACTCGTAGGAGAGGCGGCTTTGACCCAGCTCGCGACGGCCCCCGACGCGCTAACCCGCGGATCACCTCGGCTTTGTAATAGCCGTTCACCGTCTCAGCCAGCGCATGGTCACCGACGGTTGCGATCGATATATCGGCCCCAATCTCGGCGAGCCGTTCGCCGTAGCGGATAGACGTGGCTCAACTGTCCGCGTCGGAGTGACACGCAGCTCGCCCAGCTGGTCAGCGGTGGCTATGGGACCAGTGGTCCATCTCGATGGCCTTCGGCACCATCCCAGTCCGCATTGCACGGTGAAGCGCCAGTCCAGAGCAATCCGCGAGTAGGGGTGGCCGATGAAACAGAGATAGGCGACCCCAGCCCAGGTTGGTACGTACGTCGGATCCGTCACCCAGAGCAGGCGCAGGGCAGCCACAGTGATGCCGCGGCACGCCAGGTCCGGTGGTGCGCCGCGACGGGGCAGACCCGGTGGTGTGCACCCGTTTGGTGCGTCGGGCCACTTGGATGCCTCTTGCCTGCAGCAAACGCGCGACCTAGTCCTGACCAATGTCGATGCCGTCGTGACCTGAGGGCGTCTGTAGATTCCGGGCCCTGTAGGCGCGGTAGCTCGCTTCCTGCAGCGCCTGCAGTCGCCAACCTACGTCTGCGTCTCGTAGCGTTCGCGCACCCGGTGGACGGTCCTTGGTCGATTGGCAGGTGTTCGAGGCACCTGGAGCACGGCGGAGAGGGGTTCGATATCGAGCCCGTCGCCGTTGGTGTCGATGTAGGCAGAACTTCTTGTGCTGGCGGTCGAGTTCCGCCCTGGAGAAGGTTGCCGCCCTCCTAAGGAATTTATCTGCCGGCCGCACCTCGCGGACTTCCTGTTTCAAGCTCCTGCATCCGTGCGGACACCGCTGTGCTCACCCCACGGGCGCGGCCTTCGTCGATGTTGGCTTGGGGCACCCAGAGCCGGACGGGCTCAGCGCCGTAGCCGAGCTGCCGCGACGTGCGTTAGGCGGAACTGTGCTCGGTGCCGAGTTCGATGTGCAGGGTGCGGATCACTCCCACGGCGGCGTCCCAGAGCAGGCCGTGGCCGCGGGTGCTCGGTAGCGCGTCCTGCACCGCCGCGGCCGCTCGCTCCGGGGCGGTGCCGCGGAACCGCGAGTACGCCACCGCCACCGATGGCGTCCGCTGCTGGGCGGCCACGCAGTGCACCAGCACCGTGTGGCCCTCGTCACGCAGCTCGGCGACGACGGACGCCGTGTCCCTCAGCACGAACGCCAGGTTCGGGTTCGACGCCGCGTCGTCGGAGTCCATGAGCCACACGTCCACCTGCTCGCTCGGGCCGATGCCCGGGACGACGTCGTCGACCCCGCGCCGGCACAGCGACACCACAGCGCCGAACCGTCCCGCCTGCGCCGCCGGGCCCACAGTGGTCCCCGTGGTGCCGAGCACGACGCCGGCGTCGGCGGGGTGCGGCGGCCTGATCGCTCACGACGCCGTCGCCATCCCCACCGACCGGCGCTTCAGCGTGGGGTCGCACTGGCGCGGCGCGATCGGCGGCGACCCGGTGCGGCTCGCGGGCTGGCGCGCCGGCGCGTCATGGATCGGGAGCGCCCAGGACCGGGTGTGGTTCGTCGACGTCGGGCGCGAGGGCGCGGAGGACGACGTCGCGTGGCTCGCCTCCGGGGTCCGCGAGGTGCTCGTGGCGATGGCGCGCCTCGGCCTGCGGCCGCCGCGTCGCGACGGGGGCGTGCAGCGTGCACGGCCTCTCGTCGCCATCCCCGTCGTCGGCATCGGGCGCGGAGGCTTCACAGACCAGCGCGGCGAGGTGGTCCTCGCGCTGCTGCGCACCGCGCGCGAGGTAGCGCGGGAGGAGGAGGTCGACGTCGCCGTCGTCACCGACGACGCCGCCACCCACGCCGCGCTCCAGCACGTCCGGCGCAGCCACGACGCGGCCGCCGGCTGGTGGCAGCTCGACGCTGGGCTCGACGTCCTGGTGGACGACCTGGCCGCGAAGGCCCGCCAGGGCGGCCTGGCGCTGTTCCTGGGGGCGGGGGTCAGCGTCCCCGCCGGGCTGCCGACGTGGGCGCAGCTGGTCGGGGACCTCGGCAGGGGGCGCGACCTCCCGGAGGAGGAGTTCGAGAGGCTCGGCGCGCTCGACCAGGCAGAGCTGCTGCGCAAGGGCGACGAGGCCGGCTTCGTGCAGCGGGTCGTCGACGCATGCTCAACCGACCGGCACGCCATCGGGCGCACTCACTGCTCGCGGCGCTGGGCTGCTCGGAGGTCGTCACCACCAACTTCGACCGCTGCTACGAGCTGGCGCAGGGCGCCGCGCACGCCCAGGGGGCCGTCACGACGGTGCTGCCCCACGCCGACCACGTGGGTCGCGCGCCGTGGCTGCTCAAGATGCACGGCGACGTCGACCATCCCGTCTCGATCGTGCTGTCGCGCCGCGACTTCGTCCGCTACGACGCCGGATCGCGCCCCGCCGCGTCGGTGCTGCAGTCGCTCCTGCTCACCCGGCACCTGCTGGTGGTCGGCGCCTCGCTCACCGACGACAACGTGCTGCGCCTCGTCCATGAGGTGGCCAGCTTCCACGAGGCCCGTGAGGTGCCCCGCACATACGGAACCGTCCTCGACGTCGAGGGAGGGTCGCTGCGCGGCCAGCTCTGGGACGGCCAGCTCGCCTGGCACGCCGTGCCCGGCGACGACGTGGCCGAACGAGCCCGCACCGTCGAGGTCTTCCTCGACGCGCTTGCCGCACGGGTGACCTCGGACGAGTCGTGGCTGGTAGACGAGCGGTTCGCCGGCCTGCTCGCACCCCAGCAGCGCGAGCTGGCGTCCGAGCTCAGGGTCCTGCGCCAGCGCTTGTCCGCGGCGCAGGGCCCGTGGGCCTCGCTGGTGGCCGACCTCGATGCGCGAGGCGCCTCACGCCCCGTCGGCTGACCGTTCCGGGCGGTCGGCTGGGCGGTCAGCTGGGCGAGAGGTCGTCGAGCGCCGCGGCCGGCGGCCGCCCGGCGTGTCGCGCCGCGGTGCCGCGGTGCGGATGAAGAGCTCCGCCGGGCGACCGACCACGCCCTCGGCGGGTCTGCCCGTGCCGGTGACGGCGTGCTCCAGGTGCCGGCGGAACGTGTCGGGCTGGAGCGCCCGGCCGGCCACGGCCTCGTGCACGCGGCGCAGCTCGCGGAGGGTGAACACCTCCCCGAGCAGGTGGCCGGGGTCGGCGGCGCTGGTGTAGCGGGTCCGCAGGTCGGTCACGGCCACCTGCAGCACGTGGGCGTGGTCGTAGGGGAGCTCCAGCGCGGAGCCGTCGAGGGTGGCGACGGCGTCCTGCCCCCCGTCGGTGGTCACCACCGCCACGGCGACGTCGTGTCCGGTGCCGCGCGCCGCCTCCAGGCCGGCACCGGGGATCGCGCGCCGGGGCAGGGTGTCGAGGTGGGCGACGCTGACGACCCATCCGCGGTCGTCGCGGTCGGGCTGGTCGAAGACGTGCAGCTGCCGGGGCACACGACCTTCGAGGCCGGCCTTGCCCAGTGCGCGGTTCACGGCGGCGCGGAGCGGCGGCACCTCGTCGGCGGGGGACGAGGTGCCCAGGTGGTCCGGGTCGGCCCAGCGGGCGGGGGCGTGCACGAAGGCGCCCGGAAGGCGCCACCCCTCCTCGCCGTCTGGCTTGACGACGACGACGCCGAGGCGGCGCAGCCCGCCGGGCGCCTCCTTCGGCAGCATGGTCAGCGCGGCGACGTCGACGGCGAGGGCTGGCGTCACGTACGTCTGCGGTCCGCGGCGAGGGGTCATGCCAGTGGTGTCGGCATCCACACGGGTGAGGTTAACGCGCTGGTGCGCCAAACGGTCGAGGGGGTGACTAGAGTTGGCGCATCAACGCTTCAACTAGTGGAGGGGGTGGTCGGCGTGGCACTCACCGCACTGCACGTCGGGCAGCCCGCTCAGGTCGGGCCGGTCTCACTGTTCCCCGTCTGGACGGGCGCCCCGCTGCACCCGCGTCGTCGGTTCGTCACCAGCGGTGGCGTCGTCGGCGAGGTCGACGGGTCCGCGGGTGGTCCCACCGTCCCGTTCCTGCAGGTGTCCAACCCCCGTCACCGCCCGCTGCTGCTCTGCGAGGGCACGGTGCTCGAGGGCGGCTGGCAGACGCGGGTCGTGTCGATGAGCGTGCTGGTCGAGCCGGGGGAGACCCGCGCCGTGCCGGTCGCCTGCGTCGAGCAGGGCCGGTGGGGTGGCGGCACGTCGCACGGCGGGGGCACCCGCCGGGTGCTGGCGGCGACCCGCGGGGCACTGCACGGCGTGGCCCGCGGCGCCGACGGGCGAGCGCGCCGGACCGAGGGGCACGAGCGGCAGGGCGAGGTGTGGGCCAGCGTCGAGAGGGTCCAGCAGCGCTTCGTCCGCTCGGCGACGAGCTCCTACGCCGACGTCCACGCCCAGCTCCAGCCGGTCGTCGCCGTGGCGGCGGCCCGCACGCGCCCGGTGCCCGCCCAGCGCGGCGTCATCGTCGGGATCGGCGGGCACGTGGTGTCCATGGAGGTCTTCGAGCACCCGCGGCTGCTCGAGCTGCACTGGCGCTCCATCGTCGAGGCGGCGCTCATGGGCGCCACCGGCCAGCCCGACGTGGTGGCCGAGTCATGGCGGGCGCGCAGCTTCGCCACGCACGCCCTGGCCGACGCGGTGGCCGACGACCCCCGCGACGCCGACCCGTACGTCGACGCGTACGCCCTCCTGCGCGACGGCGAGATCGTCCACCTGCCGGCGGTCAGCCGGACGCACCACCTCGTGCTGGCGGCCTGAGCGTCACGACGACGAGCTCCGGGGCGCTCCTGCGGTGCTCGTGGTGAGGCCGACCGTGCCGAGGGGAGTGACTCACGGCGACATCAGCTCACCACTCCGCAGAGGCTCTGCACCGACTGAGTCAGGGGTACCTCGAGCACCGGGCGGCGCTCTCTACAGTCCGGGTCATGACGAAGACGTCCGCCCTGGGGGGCTTGGGTGCAGCAGCCGTCTTGGTGTTGGCGGGGTGCGCAGTCGCTCCTGCGCCTCAGCAGCCCGCCACCACGGTGACGGTGACGGCAACGCCGTCTGCGCCATCCGGTCCCGAGCCTGCGCCGTCGTCGATGACCCCCAGCGGAAGCGGACCCGCTGCGCAGGCCACGGGAGCTGACCGCCCGGCACCCGCGGTCGGTGCTCCCGCCTTCACCGCTGAGGGTGACCACCTGGACGTCGCCGCCCTGCACGCCCAGGGCATCGACCACCAGATCGGTGACTACCGGGTGCAGATGGACTCGTTCACCCCCGACGCGACGGCGGAGGTGATGGGGGCCAACCAGTTCAACCGGGAGCCGGAGGAGGGCGCCTACGCCATCGCGCGGTGGACCGTCACGTACACCGGTGCCGCAGAGGGCAACCCGTGGATGGACATCCAGACCGCCGTGATGGGAGCCGATGGGGTCCAGTACGCCTCGAACCAGTGCGCTGCCGTCATCGAGGACG
>Ga0325401_1000296_pt1 | contig 33773 bp, 21 predicted proteins | sample PopdelMetagenome_FD_205666 | JGI IMG/M metagenome (GOLD analysis project Ga0325401, IMG submission 205666) | Populus deltoides microbial communities from Bellville, Georgia, United States - Xylem-PdKOR-R2 | ecosystem: Host-associated > Plants > Phyllosphere > Stem > Wood/Secondary xylem | place...
AATGTAATTTCTAGAGTGTGATTTCAAGTATATCTAATTATGTGCTCTGGCACATAAAATTTCCTTTTCATTTCCCAATTTAATGAATGCATTCTATTCAGCTTCATTATGCTAAAAAATGATGCCTACACTGGAAGCTTCCAAGGAAAAATGATATGCAATTGTCCCCAATGGGATGCCTGAGAAATTAAGACCTGGGATTTCACTTCCAGGTCCTAGGTGGAAACCCAGGGAGGAAAGGGAAAGGGTGGAGTGGGGATGTGTGAAATAGGAAATGTGGGGGGGCACCACATCGTGTAGCTCAAGCCCCATTGCATCTCCTAATGAATACAACAAAAAAAATGATACAGAATTATAATTACCATTCCAGAGAAACTCCACAGAAGCAGCACCTTCCTTCCCATTTTATCCATCAAAACCATTGCAATAACAGATCCTGAAGGCAACCAGAATAAGAAGTGGAGATAAAAATAGCAAAATTCCTCGTACAAGAAAAAAAGTTAACAAGGAATGAAGTTGTACCTGATAAATTTGCTATTCCAACAAAGACATTCGCTAGGTCTGATGGAACTCCCGCATTTTTAAACACAGTTGAAGAGAAATAAAATATAGCGTTTATGCCAGATAGCTGTTGTAAAGCAAATAGGGTTGACCCAATAAAAACAACTGCAAAAGGAACATGTGAATAACAAAACCTAAAGAAAACATGAGGGAAGACGAAGCAGAAGAAAGAAACTGATGGCGGCAATAGCAGCTGTATATGCCAAAATGAAGAACAAACATACTCACAAAGTCCGTTGGAGCATACCCAAAAAAAAAATACATGTACCTCTAAAACATCGACCATAAAGCAATTCTGAGAAATGCACAACATCTGAATCATCCCCTCTGTCTAATTTGGATAACTCTTGCATTGCAAATTTGACATGTGCTCCACCTAAAAGCCTCTCAAACTCAGCTTCAGCTTCAGCAGTTCTTCCTTGCTGCATATATCAATAAGAAACTGTGGGCATGTTCCTTCAACACAAACACTCAGAGAGACAGTTATGTTTTTAAGGATTTGATATCATGCTGCTGTAGCTGTGCATACTTTACAGTGTTTCTTAAAGCAAAAGGGAAGAAGTTAAGAAGGGAATACAGTGTGATGAAGTTCACGGAGAACAATTCAAATACAAATCACGACATTTTTCCTTTTCAGTAGGTGATATATATAAATGAATTAAGTACATTGACTGACAACAAAGACGATGTGAATGGGAGCAAACCTTGTACAGCCAATGTGGACTCTCTGCACAAAACATCATGGAAAGAGCAAGTATTCCAGCAGGAACTGTAGAAATCCAAAAACATATGCGCCACCTGGCATATACAACATGAAAACTCAGCTTCAACAGTTCAATAAGAATCACATGCATCACAGGTTTAAATCTTTCTTACCAGCCTGCTATTTCTCTGACAGGGATTCCAATAAACAAAGCTGCCATAAGTCCAAGACATGTTGCAATCTGGATGAAACTTCCATAAGTTCCCCTCACAAAGGATGGAGAAACCTGGTTTCCAATTGACATACCCAGATAAAAAGTTCAAAACTTCATCTACTGATGCAGAAATGGACTCAATGACATCTAGTGCAGCAGAAATAAAACAATATGCATACCTCTGTCACATAGAGAGATGCAACAGGGGGACCGAGGCCCATTCCAGTTCCCACCAGCAACCTTCCTAAAAGCATACCAGCCAAAGTTTTGGTTGTTGCACTGAAAATGCAGGTCATTCATTCAGATATAAACACAAACATAGATATTTGGAACAGAACAGAGAAAGGATTTAACAAACACGCTAAGGCCTTGTCTTTCTGCTGGAATGGTAATTAAAACAGAGGTTTCTATGCAAATGGAAAGAGGGTGCAAGTATAGCAGTTTCAAAGCAGATATTGATCTGTGATCCCTAAGCAAGTAATGACAGTGTGATACAGTTTGTTCGAGTTATGGATGCAGTTAGCAATAGAGAATTAACGGTTAGTTTGGGTCTTCATCCCTGTTTTGTCAGTGTCTGATTTTGTTCAGATTAGCAAAACTTGTTTCTGCATTGAGTTGTTTGATTGTTCCAGTGCGGCAACAGAGAAGAACGCCCATGAGCTTGCTTTTTACATTTCTTTTTCTCAACAAAGTTCCCTTGATTTACCCATGTCTAAATGGAAGATACAGTAAAATGGTAGGAAATGGGTTTGAATAATTGTGGAAGACAAATCGTGGCTGTATTTTGAGGTGATACATGCCAGGAAGAGAATCAATGTTCAACCATGAGCTGATAGGATATATTGCTAAAGCAATATTGCTTTTTCTCAATCATGCCTAAAATATTTCTATTAAAATTTAAACTCCACCCAAAAAATATAAATAAAACCTAGTTATTGCTTACAAACTAACATACGCCTGAAGGAATTGCAATAAAATGAAGCACGTATATAGAGTTCATCATTTTATAAGCATTTGTTCTGTGCAGGAGAATTATTACCTTATAGAAGCGCCAACAATCATGGGCAAAGCACACAACTGAAAAGCCCTACGACGGCCAATCCCGTCGGCAATCCAACCACTGAATAAAGATCCGATCAACGCACCACCCAGACATGTGCTAACCACAAGACCTTCATTTTATATCAATTGTTAGTCAGGGATACATATAACAAAACAGGTATCAGCTTATAGGGTAAAAAAAAAAAGAATCCATTATGTGGTCACCTTCTGCCAAGGTGTTTCCATTGAACCCAAGATCCAAAGAAATGCTCTCCAGTGGTTCATTTACCACACTGCAGGAAACAAAAATATTGAAATCATTATTGCCATCACATTATAATCTACCAGGAGTGAGTACGATGAACTAAATAAGGAAAAAGAGTCAAAGAAAGTGCACAAACCCAAGATGATAGCCAAATAGGAAGGCTGATATGGTTGCGGCTAGTACATGTGGAAATGACAACCTCCATGAAGGATTTGTAATTTCTTGACCTGGAATGCTCTGTGAAACAACTAGAAGAATGTATACAAATTACGCTCAAAGATCAGCTCATAGAATCACTCATACACAATCAATAAAATAAATCATACGCCAGAGTGCAAAATATCCAATGAACTGCGAACATTCCATACAATTGAATTGAAAGAATGATACAAAATTCGATATCTATTAATGCCACCAAAGTAAAATATGCACTGAATAACTTGGGATGACAAGTACTTGGACTTACCAGAATTATCCTCTACATCAGCAGCAACAGTGAAATCTCTAGATGACATTCTCTTGTACATAGAGAACTCTCCCGTTCGATGTCCCCGCATGCCAAAAAAATGCAGCCAGCTTACCTTCCCAAATCACCCAATTTTAGAGATTAAAGCAAGAGAGTCAAAATAATCATCGACACTCAATCATCAAGTCAAATCATATGAAGCGGATTTCGATTTTTACAGTTTCTATATATACCGCTATATAAATTTTTTTAAGAAAAAGCTAAATTTGAAAACAATTCGGAATTGCACCAGAAGGAAACAGGAACACGTCTCTCTTAAACACCTTACAGCTTCCCATGCATTGATCCAATTTTTTTATATAAAAAAACCTGCCTATTACAGTGTCAATCAAATCAAGGCATAAAAAAAGTGTTTCCGCAGCGTAATTAAATCTATAAAGAAATCGGAAATCGGCTAACATTGACAGTCCAAAAAAAATAGCCAACTTGGTGTGGTTGCTGAAGAGATTAAGAGTAAGAAAATGATCTTCCAAATATTAAAATAATACTTAAAGCAAGTTTACTAATACGTAATTATTAAATTCAAGTAAGACTGAGAATCATGCTAACTTATTCCTTTTGATTTCTCAACTTTCTCAGCAGCTAAACAAAATGAAAGAATAAAAAGCAACTGCAGATAGATAGATAACAATAACACAAAAAGAAAAATATAAAAGTATCAGATACGTAAAAAAAAAAAAAAGATGATACGCTCGCTACCTTGATTGCTAGTGCTAACTGTTATGTTTCGATCGTCCAGAAGGTTAAATCACAGAGTTGTTTACTTTTCGCTTCTCTCAGTGAAGAGAAACGAAAAACTCTCAGATCTAGAGTGAGAAAATAACAAACTTATACTAGAAACAGCAGCTTAATCAGTACGTATAAAGGAGGAGGAAAAGGGGGTAGGCGTGCTAACGTGCGCTGGGAGGGGAGCGGTGCGATTGAACGAGTTTCTCTTCTCGTGTAGAAGAAACAGAGCACCACCATTAACTTTAACGATTTTTTACAGAGAGGACAACTGGAAATTTATTTATTTTTTTTAACCACCAAAAACCAGTAATTAAAATTGGGAAAAGAAATGGTAAGATTGCATTTTCACATCGCTGGCTTGTACTAGGTGTTCCTTTCTGTGCTTCCAAATCTTTGCCTTTGTGTAGAAAGCTGAATGGACCGATATATTATTGACACGTTTAAGGAATGGATTGGAAGGGTTTTTTTGTTAATAAAAATTTTCCTCGGGAGGGGTGCTTGAGTAGTCATTTGAACTTTGAAGCAAATATTCATGCAGCATGACTGCAGCTTTCATCGTGACACGTGGCGAAGATGGATAGAGGTATTCTGGGGTAATCTAGTCGTTTCAAGTAAGGCAGACTGTCAGTGTCAGATGGTTTGATGGAAGTAAGGGAAGCTGCCCAGGTATGCACGTCTCTGGTTGTGAGCAGTTCAATGAATCGTCTTCTATACGGTATGATATTTTAATAAGAATGTTTTTTAATTTATTTTTAAAAAAAAATAGATTGAAATAATGTTTTTAATTTTTAAAATTTATATTTCATATTAACATGTCAAAATAATTTAAAAATATATATAAAAAATTAAAATAAAAAATATATTTTTAAAAAAAAATTCTCTTAAAACACAGAAACAAACAAATTTTTGATTCATAGTTATCTTATTTGGTATGACATGTTTTTTAATATTTTAATAAAAAAATTTTAAAATTATATATATATATATATATATATATATATAAAAGTTACTTCCATATAAACTTGTTTTTTAACTTTTAATATGAGATATTAAAATCTTAAATATATTGTTTTAAAATTTTTAAGTTAATCCAGGATCTATCTCTTGATCATATTAACCTTAAATCATATTTAATAACTATAATTTTAAAATTTTTTTTATTAAAATATTAAAAAACATGTGATACCAAATAAGATAACTATGAATCAAAAATTTGTTTGTTTCTGTGTTTTAAGAGAATTTTTTTTAAAAAATATATTTTTTATTTTAATTTTTTATATATATTTTTAAATTATTTTGACATGTTAATATGAAATCAATTTTCCTTTTTTATTTTCAGTTTTCTTCTCCTTCTCTTATTTTTCTTCTCTAATAGAAAACTAGAAAAAATATTCATTTTTCAAAAATTTCAGAACATTTTTCTAACTTAGGAACCGAAAAATATGTTCATATTATACTTTTTTCTATTTGGAGAAAAATAGCAAAATAAAAATCATGTTCAAATTAAACATGCTTTTCTATTTATATGATATTCTTTTACATTTTGATATGCACAAATAATTTTTATCATTATTTATTATTATTTAAAGAGAAATTTTCCACATAATTATATTAAATGAGATATAGAAGTAAACATAATATAATATTTTCACTGTTGAATGACTTTTATTGCTCTGCAATATTTCTCCATCTACTCTCACTTTTTTTCTCAAAAAAAGTCTCCAGTGTCAGGACCACTTGATGGTATCTGCACTTGAAACTCCTCGTCAGTCAACTTTTGAACTGCCTGTAAAACCTCTGAAGATCGACTATCCAAATTCCATGAATATAAAATTATTTACACAATAAATAAAGAAGTTGTTGAATAATTTAACAGTAAAAAAAAAAAAAAGAATTTATATTTGAGATGTCAACATTATCCCTACAAGCCAATGGAAAATGGATCCATCATCACTCCTACAGACCAAGTACTCTTCATGGAATGGATGCCAAGCCAACGCTAGAAATAATAAGTTATGTACCTTAACTCTTGTTAAAAAAAATTACAGGAAACAATTGTTTAGTCCCCTGTTAAGGGTGTTTAGTTTAGAGGTAGCTTTAGTTTTTTTTTTTTTTTTTGTGGAATCCATATGAAAAGCATGTATTTTTAGTTTTTGAAGGTGTGGTTTATGCTTAGCGTGTTTGAGAATGTAGTTGTGGTTATTTTTCAATAAAATTTTCACTTAGTTTCCTTTGAGGGGACAAAATTTTAACCTTTGGGTTTGGGGTTGGTTTTGTCTTTTTAAAAAATAAACAGTAAAGATACAACAATACCCCTAAAAGGGAGGTAATATGCATATGTTGAGGGGCTTCACTATCTTTTCTTTTTATTGAAACAGTTCAAATATGAAATCATCCTTGGGTTTCAACAAAAACAAGGCTGCATGTAGGCGTATTTTCGTTGTTTCCATATGGTTGTCAGGCCCAAACACCTTAGTTTGACATGCTTGCTTAACCCATCCTTTAAGATTTATCTTAGGCAACTCATTCATCTAGCAGCCTCACTCAAACAATTATATGTAAATCCCTTGCCTTTTCTTCTTTTACTTTTGACCTAAAAAAAGGTAAATTTCTTGCGCAGGGTAGAGAATGGGGTAAAGGAAGTTTCGGGACATGATTTTTTTTTCCCTTATTCTTTTCGGCTCCACAATATAGACATTGAGTTTTTTTAGGATAAATATTATATATACCACTAATAATTTTATATCCAAATTATTTTTATATCAATCTTATCATTAAGTTGTGTGTTTGAGATTTTCCATCGTCTTGCTAGGCCTAAGGCACTCGACCTAAGTAATGTGGGTTTGACATGATTGTCAAATCCAAAATGCCTAGACTATGCAGTTACCCAAGTCTACTCCCATTTGCCATTGCAATAACCATTTATATTGTTACTACTCGGCTTGCAGCAACGCGCGGGCCATCCGTCTAGTTTTTTCTATGAGAACTCAAGGTTTGCTAAAAAAATTTAAAAAATCTTTAAATGTTTGTACATTTGTGAAACATGATCAACTTCAAGATTAAGCTAGAATATCACTAAGATGCGGTGCATGGTGCATAAATTTCAAACAACAACTTAATCATTCAGTAAAGTCAAATTTGGCAAGCCTCTTAACTCTATAAAGCAAAGATAACAACTCTAAAATTGTGCCCAGGGAATCTACCCTCAATGGAAATTGATTATGCTAAGGTGTTTTCCCATCATTTTCATCCAACACTAGTAAAACAAATTGGATACTTTTACCTTGATTGAAGTTTAAGATGGAGAAGATATAACAAATCCTGCATAGAACCCAAAACAAATTAAAATCTAGATAAAAAACACAAAAACGAACATAAGCTAATACAAAAGGGGTTGATCTATAGAAAAAGATTGGAACTTTACTTGTAAAGTGTGAGAAGAACATAAAGTTGTAAAGGCATAAACAAGGGTGGGGAGAGAGAGAGAGAGAGAGAGAGAGAGGTGTGTTTTGGTAAGGAGAAGATGATGAGGCTAGTGTGTTTTATGGGAGGGATACGATGTGTATATATATGTGTGTGTGTGTGTGTGTCTATATATATATATATATATATATATATAGGATACAATTGTCATTATAAGAAAAGAATAAGGTTATTGTTGTAAACAATAACCATTTACTTGGAAAATAGATGGAGAAATGCCTTTTCCATTATGCTTCTAGTGGGTGGAAAAATTTGGAGAACATATTTTAGATGTTTTCCAACCCCAAGCTTTATCAAAAGACAATAAAAGTCTTTTTCATTTTTCAAATTTGTAAAAATAATGCATTTGAACATAAACTTCATTTTTCATGATACTTTTTTCTATTTTTCTTGGGAAAATAGAGTATTACTCTATTACTGATTAGGTGTATTCCGGCTAAAAAAATATGCGAGACTAGGTTTTTGTTTGTTAAAGGAGAAATTTATTTTATATGAGAACACCCGTACAAACAAATATCTCTCACATCTAAAAACATATGATGGGCTAGTTATTTGTAAATTAATTTTTTAGTTTCTAAAAAAATTAGGTTTCTAGCAGGTTGTGCCGGGTTACTTGGGTTATAGGTTGACCTGACAGATCGCCCTGGTCTTTTCGAACCAACTTCATGCCCAGGTTTGGCCTTCTTCAGACCCTGACAGGGTCATGGGTTGCTCAGGTCTCGAGTCAACCTACCGAGTCAGGTTGAGTCTAATAACTATGCCAAAAATTAATATAAAATATATTTGATATAACTTTTAAAGTTTCCTTGAAAAAATATTATCACCACTTTGATCAAAGGCCGAAGTTGGGACTCTAGGACAAGAGAAGGGTATGCCTTCTTAAAGGATGTGTTTGTTTTTGTGGTGGCATCGTGTTTTTGAAAAAAAAAACAGTTTTGTTTTTCTTCAAAAATATTATTTTTGTGTTTTTTTATTGTTTTAATGTAAAAAAAATAAATTTTAAAAATAAAAAAAATTATTTTGATGCATTTCTAAGCAAAAACTCTTTGAAAAACAATATCTACCACAATGTCTAACACTACCAAAGTCTATTTTAGTGCCTATAGTTTTTTAGGCTATTCAATTATATCCTTATATTATAAAGAAAGCTAAATGACATAAGGATTTTACTGTAGCTCTAGACACGGATTATTGTGGATTGCAACAGTGAAATTACATGGGTATGTTGTGTAATTAAAAGGACCATGAGTGGGGGGCGTTTTAATATTTTCATGTTGTATTTTTTTATTTTTTAATCAAAAAGCTATTGGCGCGTATTCCATACGCCCTAACGAGTGGGCAACGCCCGTGCCATTAAGGAGGCGCGTAAGACGCTTCCCAGTGGCCAAATTTGATCATTCGCCATCTAACTAGATACGCATCCGTGCCTTCTTCCACATGGTTGCGTGTAAAGACATCACGGTTAGATTGCAGCTGGTGATCGATTGTTTGTATTTTTTTCTTTCTTTTCTCTGTTTTGACAACTAAAGTGCATAATTGTCCTTTTTTTGTTTGTTGTTTTCTTGGGTCTAACTTGGCTGCTAGACTCAAGTCGCTTTGATCTGGCATGGTTGCCATACTTTACCCTTTTACCATTTAGTGACTTAAATTTAAGCCTTCAGTTTAGAGATATTTGGGTCTTTTCATCTGGCTTAGTGGTCATTAAAAGATTGTTTAGGGGTGTATGCGCCTTTTTCAATTTCTAACATAGTTAAAGTACTCTTTTACCCCTAGAGTCAACAAAAATTAGAACTGTTGACCAAGACCTTTCTTGGTTTTTCATAATATTTGTAATAGTAAAAATACTTCTTTGCCCCCAAGATAAAAAAATGATAGGTTGCCGGAAAAGGGTATTTTAGGTTTTTTTTTTCAATTTCCATATACAGTACAATAATGCTTTTAGCCTAAAAAACAAAAAAGTAGCTTTCATCTGGAGTTTTTACGAGACCCACAACACTTGGGTCTGGTAACCACGTCAAACCCAAATCATTTAGGTTTAGTAAACATGTCAGACTTAGGACACCTGGATGCGACAATCATTCCAGCCCCAAAAGTTTTGGGTCTGACACCTATGAAGCCCAAACGCCTTGAATCTGGCAACCATGTTTCATGCCACACCCAAGGCACTTGAGTGTGGCATAGTTGTCAGACCTAAGGCTCTTAAAACATTCTCTAGATTCTTAATATTTTTTTACACTTAAAAATAATTGATATTGACCTGTTGCGGAGCCTGGACCAATACACTAGTAAATTATAAATTAGCTCCTTTAAATACATTATGTAATAAATGTTTGAAAGACTACATAAAAATTATTTAACGATTCTAAATGATTTTTTATATGATATAGCATATGGGTTCTTTTATTTCTCATTTAATGTAAATAAGATCATTTACACAAGGAAAAAAAAGTATAATTTTTTATTAATAAGCTAGAAAAAATAGCGGCCTTGGTCGTGGGGGTGTTTTGGTCTTTTCTAAGCTTATTGATCATTAAAAGATTTTTCAGGGATATCAAAGTCTTTTCTATTTTTTTTGTACAAGTTTTTGAGTTGTTGACCAAATATTTTTTACTTTTCATAGACTTTTAAATAATAAAAATACTTCATCACCCCAATGATAAAAAAATATCGGGTTGCTGAACAAGAGTGTTTTTTGTTTTTCCATTCTTCATGTATAATTAAAACACATATTTGATCTTAGAAGAGACAAAAAAATAAGGTTGCATTCACGGGTGTTTTTGTACTTTCGTATAGGTGTATGAGGGTGATTATTAGGGTCATAAGGGGTGTTTTAGTATTTTCACACTGATTTTTTAATATTTAATTGAAAAAGTTGTCGGAGTATGCTAAGAACGAGCTAGCGAGTGGACGGTGTCCGCGCCATTTAGACAGTACTTTTGACGCCACCTAGTGACCAATCTTGACCTTCTGACATCTATTTGTATACGTCACAGTGTCTTATTCCATATGGTATGGAGTGTAACAACGTATGATTGTTGGATTTTCGTCGGTGGTTATTTTTGTTTTCTCTCTCCTACCATATAAAATGCATGATTGTCCTTTTTATTTTTTGTTTTTCAATTTTAGTCTTTGTTCTTTTGATTTCTTATTTCATTTTTACTCCTTTTATAGAAGTTTTTTTTTCAATTTAGTCCTTCTTCCATAATTTCTCATATTTTTTTTCATTTCAGTCCTTCTTCTTTTAATTTTAATTTATTTTCTTGACCCTTTTATTAAAGTTTTTTTTTTTTACTTTCAATTTCATCATTCAATCATATTTTTTGTTGTTTTATTTTTTTTCAATTTGACCCTCATTGTTTTGTTTTTTTTGTTAAAGCTATTTTTCGATTCAATTTAACCCTTTAATTAAAATTTTTTGTTTGCCCTCTAATTATTTTTTCTTTTACTTTCACCCGCCCTAAAATCTTTTAGATCTTTTTGTATGATTGATTTTTTTTTTCTAGTTTCATCTTTTGACATTTGATTTGTTGGAGATTTGACTTCGTGTAATCTTATTGTTTTGCATTAGTTTTTTTATAATATTAATTTTATAATTATCTTCAATTTCTTTTCTATGGGTTTATCCTAGTCTCATGACCTAGATCACAAACTTCACATGTGTTTTTTGAATATAAGTGTGTTTTTTCAAGATATTATTCTAATTCATCTATTTTTTTGTTTTATACAAATAAAATTTATTTTTAAAAATAACAAATATTAATTTTTAAATAATATTTATGATATGTTGGGCCCTGCGTAATATTTGTTTCTAAGGTGTGGGTTTATTCAATCAGTTTCATTTGTGTTTATCTTTTACATCACAAGTTTTTTTTTTGTGCAAGTTTATCTTTTATTGATTTAAATAAACAAATTTTATAAACACAATCGGGTAAATGTCTCATTATGTGTGATTGAATATCTTAATTTACATTTATTTCTTAATTTTTTTCAGTTTATCTTTTGGTTATTGTTAACGATATGTTTTTGTTATTTTACATAGATGATTATTGATTTATTTAATTAGATGCTTGTGTAAAATTTTTGATTTATATATTTATTTTTTATGTAAAAAAATACATTAAAATAACATGCATGCGTGATATTTCCTAAATAAAAAAATATAACTCATAATAAAAGTGTAGATAGCTAGTTTGTGCATTGTGTGTGTCCATTTAATCTGGTCCTTCATAATTTATATCATAGTTTTTCCACTGTAAAAGCCATAATTATACTGAGTAAAGTTGTATTTTTTTTAACAGGTTATATACTAGCATAAATAGCCTTGGGCTATTATAGTTTTGTTAACATATCGTTCTCAAGGGGCGTAGCGTGATGGCAAAGGGTTTGAGATCTGCACAGCAGGTCTCGAATTCGAGTCAGGGCGTGCACCTCTTGTAAAAGCCTGAGACAGCCGGGGTTTTATTCCCTCACCTGGGCCCACAAAGTGCGCTTTCCAGGAGGATGAGGTTTCCTCAAATCCAAAAAAAAGTTCTGTTAACAGATCAATTTAAATTATTTCATCAACTCTAATTTAAAATAATTATAAATTAATTTTAAGAATTGAAAGTACAAATATAAAAATCATTTATCCCAACATAAATGAGATTAATCTCACACTTACATACATTTCAAAGGTTACATACCACGCTTTTATATCAAAACTAAAACTTATAATATTTCTACGAATGAGATTAATTTAACGTAAATATATCACTTTTTAAAAGAAATTAATGATGAAACTTGAATTCCAAAACCTACAGGCTGAATGAGTCCTTTCCTACCATTTAAGTTATATGTATTGAAGAAATTTTATACTACTTTAAGAACAATGACTAATATTTAGTACATGTGTTTACTTTGAAGAGAGAAACAAACATTAAAAGAAAAAAATTTTATTTTTTTAGTTTTCTTTTTATTTCTTAAATCCCTGTGGCTAGTATTATTAAACTCCGACTATACCGGCGGATTAACTAGACATTTGATGACCCAACCATCGGACCAGTTCAAGTTGACATCAAAGACTGAAACTAGTCCAATCTAGTACGGACCCACCAGTTGAATCGGTGGTCAATTATTGATCTAGTTAAAAAGAAAAAATTGCAACTCTTGAGGCTTTTGAACTTGGTACCTGTAGGTTCTAAAATTATACATTTACTACTTTATAATATCTTGTTTATGTTTTATATATTGTAAAATAAATTTATATTATAATACAACCAATGACCTATTAGTAGTAGCACAATAGCTTAATAAGGTTGTTGTTTAGTTTAATTTTTTTTAACTGTATTTATTTGAATTAATTTACTCGATTAATGTTTTAAGATTTTAAAATTAATAATCAAGTATGGTTGTTTCTCTTCTGTGAAGTAACTATAATTACTTTTCAAATAATATAAAATCTCATCAACGACTATAAACATTGCATAATTTTTAAATTACATTTATTAAATTTAATAGGTTGGGCTACAATTGTTTCCTTACTAATTTTAAATATTTAATATATATATAATTTGAATCAGATTCATAAATTATTAATATATAACAATAAATCTATAATATCATATATTTATGAGTTCTAGAAAAAAATTTCTTAGGCAAGGATATTTATAAAGCATTGGGAAACGCGAGCCAACCTGCTTTTTTAAAAAGTTAAATTTTTTATCAAAAATTAATATTTTTTTATATTTTTATACGCTAGTTTTAAAAATAATTTTTTAAAAATAAAAAATATTATTTTAATATATTTCAAAATAAAAAATATTTTTAAAAACAATCACAACTACACTACTAAATATATCTTTAATAACTCTTGCTAGCCACTTGCACTCAAGAATACCGGATTGGATTTTTTTTTTTATTTTAAGGGTACGAATAATTTTTAAATAATACTTATCAGATTGAAAGATTATTCATTATTCAAACTCTAGTTTTTTATTATTCATATATAATAATAAATTGGTATTTTTCTTCATTATTCAAATAATTTTACATCCTAGCTGTTGATTTAGAAAACCAATCTAAGCTCGCCCACACCCAATCAAAACCCAAATAGATCACAATCGTAGGTTCAATTTAGAATCATTTAGATCTGGATCGTTTGATCAAATCAAGCACGACTGAATTGTCAAACCACATGAGCTCATGGATCCACCACGCCACACCTGAGCCTAATCCATGTCTCTTTCTCTCTTCTTGTTTGAAGGTGAAATGAGCTACCGTTTCTCCCATGTCCGACCAGCATACGCCTCGATACCACCATCGAAAGATGTGCCTTCACTCCGACCAAAACGCGAGGAGTCCCCGTCGTCAACATCGCCACTAGTAGCAGATAAAAGCAAGAACGAGCTTCATCTCCGTTGATCTCCCTCCCTGGTTGGTTGTGATATACACGACCATTAACGGACGAGATTGAGAGCTCGGTAGTGGTCGTTCGATGCCTCAACACCTTGTTAGAATCAATGTCGAGCCACCGACAGTGGCGGTGCATGACACACACGCCGAGTAGACAGTGTAGGCGCACAATCAGTGGCTTAATCGTAATTTCGAAACCTGACAGGGCAAAATAGTAATTTCACTTAAATCAGGGGCATTTCGATGATTCATCATTCACATAGAGACAAATCCTATATATTTAATTTTAAACTTATGCAGATAAAAAGTTAGAAAGTTTTTTTTATTATTTCTTTTTAATTTTATTTTTAATTTTTATATTTTTAGATTGATTAAATTAATTAAATTATTTAAAACAAATCTCACATGTTTAATTGCCTTAGATAAGGAGTCAAGATGTTTTTTCTTCTCTTTTAATTTAGTTTTCTTCTTTTAATTTTTTTCTCATATGTTTTTAATAATTATTTAAATTATTTTTGAACTGATATAATTTTTATATCTTTAATTTTAAATCTAAACTAAATAAGAAATTAGGTAAAAAAGTTTTAAGATTAATCTATTTGAATTTAATATGTGTTTAAAATTGTAGTTTTTTAAAAAAATATATCAAAATAATTTTTTTTAATTTTTTTATATTATAATATTAAAATAAAAAAATTAAAAAACATCACTTTGATGTTTTATAAAATCAAAAATATTTTAAAAAAACATTCAAAAGAAAAAACAAAGCATTATAAATACATTCTTAGCCTTGGGCTGTATTTGTATATTAAAAATAAAAAAATTATTATTTTAATATATTTATAAATAAAAATTCTTTTAAAAAATCGTTAAATATTTCGTTTTAGATTTTGTTTTTTGGGTTATGTTTAACCCCCAATGAAGTGGTGACACGTAAACAAGTAATTTGCTACAAAATGTAACTATAAGAGGCTGGCAAAGCAACAAAAATCACGCACCTTTGAAAGACCAACCCAAAACAAAAACAAAACAAACAAATTACCCGACGCACATATTTACGGACGCGCTTGCTTAATCAGTTACTACTTCAAACAGAAAGAGTTAGAGATAGAGCGACAAAACGATGGGGTCCAGAGACAAGGACCAAACGACACCGCATCACCAGCCTCTCCTTAGCAGCCTCGTTGTACGTCCATCCGTCAGAGACGGCGGTGATGGCGCCGGAGGTGGAGGCCTCACAGGTGGTAGCGATTACGAGCCTGGAGAGTTCCTCCGTGAACCCCCATCCTATTCTCGCCCCGAACGATACTCTGATGATCCTGGTTCGTCTCTTTCTTCTTAATTTAGTTTGTTTAATTTTCTTTTGTATCTCTTCATATTTTAATTAAGATGCGCATATGCGAATTTTTTTTATCATGAAATCTAGATCGAAGTAGTAGAGTTATTTGAGTCATAATATAATGATACAGTTGAATAATTCTTCCGGTGATATTTTTATTTGTAGATTTATTGAAGTTCTTGACCTAGTGTATCGAAAGCTATGTTTTCTTTTGTTACTTGATTATTTTATGAATTACGTTTGAAGAATTGGACTAAAGAGTGATTTGAGGAGGAACTTTCAGAAAAATAATAAAATTCATGACATTAATGAAATTGCTATTGTTATTTAAGGTTGTAATCTGCACTTTTTATTTTTTTAATTTACGGAAAACAACTTTAATTATGTGTGAAGTCTTCTATGATTGATAGTGGGACTGATATTAATTCACTGGAAGGCTTTTTCTATGGAACCTAGCTTTTATCTCAAAGAATGAGAACATATTAGTGTAAGTGAGCAACTTTTTGGATATATCTTAGTTATCCCGTGGTGCTTTTCATTTCTCTTTCATTCTCTCCCTGTTTCGTTCTTAATTTTATTTTATTATATATATATATATTTTTTTTCCAAATAATGGTTTTGTAATCATGTATTGCTTCATTAGTTGCCTTCATAAAAGCTGATGGTGGAAATCATTTGACAGTTTGATGTTAAGCTGCCAAATAATTGAAGTATGGGAAACTTACCGTGGATGATAGCTTTGGGTATGGTTAAACATTTCCTTCTAGCATATGATAAAAGTTTTAAGCATTAAAATGGGAACGCCGAGTATTTTTGCAATATTTGAAGATTCAAGTAGGATGATTAATAGTATGTTTGGCATGACTTTTTAATTATGATTTTTGACATTGAGTTATAATCCAAAAGTTGTTTTTCATAAATAATTGATGATAAAAATAAGTTAAAATGATTTTAAGTTAGAAATATATTTGGTGAAAATGACTCAAATCAAATTTTTTGAAGAATATATGTAGTCTAAGCTAAAATCTATAAGTTAAAAAGTTTTGACTTCTGACTAAATAAAAAAAAATGATTCAATTACGTAACAGATTTTTGATTCAAGTCAAAAGTTATTTCCAGCCAAACATGGTTTTGACTTTTCTATGCATCAAAAGTTAAAGAACAACGCATATCGGCCTTTCGTTCTATTATATACCTCATTGTTATCATCTTATTCTTTCTTTACTATAAATATGTGAATGTAGTTTCTAATTTATTGAATGGACAACTAATCCTGTAAGTGAATGTCTTAATCACATTTAACTTTTCAGAGGTCAGATAGATTATTGAAAATATCGAGGATATGTTGGATACTTTTGGAGTATTTCAGCTGTTACTCAAGATAGGTTTCTTGATGTTGTGTGTTGCATTTCATGTTGAGCTTGTGATCTACTACCATATGAGTGTCGAATTGCAAGTAAATTTTGCTGTTGTGTGTTACAGCTTGCCTGCAATAACTTGGGTCTCAAGGAAGGCATGTTGGTGTGAGTGCACTCTTGGATCATGATCCCTGGGGATTTGGTTTCTGTATTATGGCTAGTATATTCATGGGAAATGCAACTATCATTATTTTGAGTGGTATGGGAACTCTTTGAATGCTGTGTCATTTTGCTGGAAAGCCATTTTTGTGTATGTGCAGGGATGTTAGGGAACTACGTGTTATGGTTTGGTATAATATGGGGAAAACAAATATTGCATTTTACAAGGAATTTTCTCTCAAGGGTAACTGAGATGCAAACATGGCCTGTGAGTGGCTTTGGAATACCCACTATTATCAAGTGCAATTGTAACCTTGATTTTACATGGCAAGCAACAAAAAGGGTGGCATGTTTGGGGTGTGATCAAGTGTGTAGGCTTTGTTTTGACACCTGGCATTTTTGCAGTCAGCTGATGGGTATTTGGCGCAGGTTCTGTTTGTTTGCATTTTTTAAGTTGGTGTTAAGTTGCTGGTAACTGGTAAATTCCAGAAGGTATTTGTATTTGTGTTGGAATTATTGTTGTGAGAACCAGTGGCTTGATTGGGCTTTTCATTATTAATGTACTCTTCAACATTTGGATGGTTGAATCGGGTTAAGTTGAGTGGTTCTTAGTAGCTACTAAGGAATTCTACTTTTCAGTGTTGTTATATCAAGTCTTAAGTCCATAAGAATTGTGGAATTCCACTATCATCCCATTTTTCTAGTCTCTGCTGTGCTGTTTAGGTCTTTGTTATTTGTTGTTGTTTAATGGGTTTAGTCTGGGAAGTTGCTGCATACCTCTTTAAAATCTTGGGTGGTCTCCATTGGGTTCTGATTTCCAATTTAGTTTCACTGGCTGTTCGGGGTGAGTACAGACGGTGCATATTGGACATGACAAAGTACCTTTTGGGTTCAGGAAGATCGTTATGGCTTCTGCCCACCATGTTGCTTTGAACTATTGGGTACTGTGGTTGCGTGGAATATATAATGTTACATTATTTCTAATAATTCACAGTTAGTTGTGAAGATAATCGGATCAAACTGGTTGCCACTTAATTTGTGAATTATTAAGCTACTGTGAACCTTGCTGTCTTCTACTGGTGGAATGCTTGTTGGTCTTGCTGCCCTTGAAGCTTGTTTTTGACTGAAGTTGTCGGGACATACTTGTGCTTGGGTTATGGTGGTCGGTGTTGGGCTTCACATATCAACCAAGTTTCATTCCCATTGCTATTGTGAAGTTAAGGCTGATCCTGATAAATTGATTTGGTGTTGTTAGTTCAGTACTTAGGTTAGAAACATATCTTTAAGGATGCTCTGGGTGATGAAATGGGAGGACATGACCTGTTAAAGTAGGAAAAAATGGACTTGTTGGTCATGTATGTAGATTTTGGTGATTTCAAGTAACTGGTTTTGGTTTTACTTATGTGCTGCTCCAGTTGTATTCATTGTAATGGGGGCTATCATTTGGAGAGATAGCAATAGGCCATTATCATGCGAATGCCTTACTCTTTCACACTTGGTATCTCCTTTTATACCCACTTTTTATGGGGAAATGCCCTGACTGATGATTGATGTCATTGCTATTTTGTTGGATCAGTTATTTCACAGTTTTTGGGTCAAATCTACAGCTAGCATTTCTACTTTGCACTAACAAAATTTCTCCCTTGTTTTAGGGGTTGCTCATCTTTAGATTTCGCTGGCTTTTTTCCAGGATATAGGCTTCGTGCAGGTTCTGGTTCTCCTGTACGTCGTAGGGATGCAGATCACAGATACAATTCTGATTTTGATAATTCAGGGGGGCCATCTCGAGGTCGTGATTTTAGCAACAGGAACTATCATGGTAGATTTCAAGATTCTTCACCCCCTTATGCTCGAGGAAGAGGTTTTGATGGGCCTGGACTTGGTCCAGGACCTCATAGAGGGGAGGGCATGGGTAGGAATAATCCAAATGTACGCCCAAGGGAAGGCGACTGGATCTGCACAGATCCTTTGTAAGTTCATATTTCATTGTTTTTTATTGTATGGTTTCACTCTCCATTCCTCCACACCCTTTTTTGTCTTTTCTCGTTACCTGATTCTGGCACTTTTGGGTCATTAAATTTGAGTTGAATAAGACTTGAAGTTGGTTATCTCCTCCCTGTCTTAATATCACTTCCTAATTGTATGCAAATGATAGAAGGAAAGGGTTTTACCTTTTAACGGTTGATTTTGTTTTAGCATGTTTCTTATGATACCAATGGAGCATCTTCAAATCTTATGTCATTTTTCCCTTTCAGATGTGGCAACCTGAACTTTGCAAGGAGAGATTTCTGTAACAATTGCAAGAGGCCTCGCTATAGATCTGGAGGAAGTCCTCGGCGGGTTTATCCTGGCCCCCCACCTCTGCATGCTCCTCCAGGACACTTTCCTGGTCCTTTATTGGATCTCTCTCCAGGCAGGACTATGAATGGCTATAGGTCTCCTCCTCGAGATTGGGCCAGAGACAGACCCAGAGATTATGGGTCTGGTGGTCCACCTCCCAGGCAAGGGGGCCGGTTCTCTGACCATGACATGCGGAGAGATCGATCTGATTATGCAGATGATGAATACATGGGGAGGAACAAATTTGACAGGCCAATGCCAATGGATTGGGGTCATAATGACCATGGAAGGGATAGCTTTTTCCATGAAAGGAAAGGGTTTGAGAGACAACCACCCTCTCCACCTCTACCTCCGCCTTCACTTCCTCAACGTGGGAGATGGGGCCGTGAAGGGAGAGACAGGAGCAGATCGCCAATTAGCACCACCAAAAGAGTTCATAATATGCACATGGAGCAGGGGCGGCGAGATGATCGGCATCGTGTTGGGCGAGGCAGAATGAGAGATGTGTATTGAAAGAAGTGAGGCTACGGAGTTTGCATAGTTCATCTTGGTATCAAGGTAGTTCTGTGTTCCTCGCTGGGTGAGGATGGATGTTATGGCACAGCTCAAAACTTAAATAGGTTTTCTGACTACTATCGTTGTTTTTTGATTTTCGCTTATTAAAGGTTCTTTTAGTATAGGTGCATTAATGCCGGTCTTCAAGTTTTTCTTTCCTTTTCTTCTTTCCAAAAAGAAAGATAATAATAATAATAATAATAAGAAGAAGAAGAAGAGGAAAAAGAACAAGGAACCAGTATTGCTCTGTCTGTATCACTTTTGGCACTAAAACTGAACTTTTGCTGCTCGTATGAAAATCGACCCGTTACAATTTAGCATGCAGCCGTGTTCCATGGTTCACGACTTTGATTACTTGAGAATGCAAGGATGGTTGTAGGAATCTTATAGGAAATCACTTTGTATTTTAATTTAGATGTCACGAGCATCTCTTTTGCAAGAGAATTTTCCAACTCGGTCTTTCTTTTTCAAATGTTGACAAGACCCGTGGATTCATGTTTTTTTAGTGAAACACAAAACACAGGTTCCTTTTGTTTTGTTTTCAAATGGTTGATTTATGCACCCTTATTGAACACAGGAGGACATCGTGTGTTGACTCGGATTCAACATGGTGTTTCTTAGCCCGGTCCATGTGATAGAAAAGTAATCAAAAAGTTAAATTTGATTTGACGTCATCATTTCTGCGGATTAATATATAATTTAATTAAAATTTGATTATACATAACTTGGATTTTTGTTAAAAATTTTTTATTCAGTAGTTTGAATCTTGTACCCCGAGTAAAGTTTAATAATTATACTACTAATCAAGAATTAGACAAGAAAAAAAAATGAAACTCAATGCTGGGCGGGCATTTCTGAAGCCGATTTTATCATAGAAAATAATTTGATTTATGAAATGGGAGAACATTTGCAAAGTTGAAGAAGTTGCCTATTTTTGCACTTGAGGGTCTAGCTCAGTGGTCAATCGTGTGACTTGTTCCGTCCCCGTTTCGAGTTCGATTCTCTATGTGCACGCCTGTCACTCCTGTGGTGCCTTACCTGCTCACTGGGCTTGCAGGATGCTCAGTAGGCTGTGGGGAATAGTCGTGATGCGTGCAAGCTGGCCTGGACACCCCACGATCAAAAAAAAAAAAAAAGAAGAAGAAGAAGAAGAAGAAGAAGAAGTTGCCTATTTTAGCTGATGAGCAATATTTGGTGTCAGACAATTTCTTCCCATGTATTTTTTTTCTCGTTTAAGTTACAATCACGTGCTCATATTCCTCTGTGTCTAGAATAGATCTTGACCATCCATTAGTTACCTTGTAGTGCTGAGATTTACTTGGGAAATCTGTCACCAAATCTTAAAACTTTACCTTATCTCCAACTCTAACTCCAAGTCAACAGTTTAGCGCCAATTCTATATCTTATTTTCACTTTTCACGGAGAGTGAGAAGAAGTGAAGAACCCACTAAAAAAATTCCCTCCTCTTTTAACTCGTAACCCAACCATCCAATAACACGTTGCCAACTAACCTTTTCCCTTACGTGGCATGAATCCGTGGGTTGGGACTTGTAAATTCTTCGCACCCTGCACCACAGTGTACACTATCCCATTAGACAAATGGAGTCACACCATTAATGTTGAAATTTTAGAAGATAGTTAATCAAACGGCGAAACAACGATACCTGATTCTCTATCTATGAAATATGACCGTCAGATCATCGAATTCAAGAAAAACCGTCAGATTAGAAACAAAACGGAAATCCAACCATTGAATAAAGAAGAAAATTGAATTTCAAAATCACTTGAGAGAGAGGGAGGAGAGACACTCGAAACGAGAGAAGAAGAAGAAGAAGAAGAAGAAGAAGAGAAAAACAACACCGCCAGCCAAACCAGAACCGAAAACAAAAGCAGAGCACAAAACAAAAACACTCCTTTGCTAACCTACAGTTACTTTTTTTTTTAATAATAATTACACTCAAAACCGCGCGTTTTCGTTCTCTCTCTAGCCCCCCCGCTCTTCGGTTTTGGATCAAAGTTATCAGTAATTCTCTTTTTTGTCCAGTTTTGGTTTAAATTTCCTGTTGGGATTTATTTTGAGCTGATTAATTTCACATTTGTTAAGTAATTGTGTTTTCTGGATTATTTATTTTCATGTTTTTGGATCTGAAGGTTTGAGGATTTTTCGAATTTGTGTAATTATTGAGAGGGAAATTCTGTGGATTCATTTTTTTTTGTTAAAGAATCTGGGAAGGGGTGATTTGGGGAAAAAATTGAATTGAGATGGGGGAAAGTGAGGGAAGCGAATTCCCTCCAAAAAAGCAGCAGCAGCAATCGGAGAATGCATATTTTCAGACCAAGAAGCTAGCCAGACAGCTCGATTTTACACAGGGTGTACTTCCTGACCATCCTCAATCGCAGCCGTCGCCACTGCAGAAGCCGCCTCTCTTGGTTTCCCTGGCGGCTGCGCAGAGCCAGCCCCAGCCCCACCCACAATCCCAACTGCAACTGCAGCCACAGGTGGCTGAGATTCAAGTGGTACCGCAACAGCAGACGCAGCAGCAGCAGCAGCCAGTCAGGGCTGTGTAAGTTACAATTTGTAATTTTTGAAAAGAAAAAATTGCTTTCTGAGATGGTATGTGTAGCTTTTGTTGTGTAGGTTACTAAATTTGCAATTTTCTTGGAATAATTGATTATGGAATTTTACCAATCTGTGGGCTTAATTGAAATTTTTGTTTGAAAGTTTTGATTTTGGACTTGCAAAGTTTTCATATTTGCGAATTTTGGAGGGTTCTTATCACTGCTCTCTCTCATTAATTCAATTTTGAATTTTTCATTTTTTTTTGTTTCAATTGTTGGTAATGAATTAGAAACCATAAAAAAATTTCATTTTTGTGGAGGTTTTAAAATTTTTTCCAAGGAGATAATTTGCTTGCTTAGTTTTCTTAAAAGAACGGAACTCTTTTTTCCCATTGAATAATGAAAAAAAGAGACAGTCTTGTAAATGTGATTCCTCACTAGGTAGTTGTTTTCCTTTCCTATTGATGAAGATATTTTGGTGTGTTTATTTTCAAACTGAGATGCATTTGGTGAATAATTGCCGTAAACATGAAGTTTAGAGAAGTTTTGGTAGAAACAGACACGAAATTAGTTACTTTGCAACTGTTTTCATTGTTTGAAACTCTGCATTGATCAAGACACACAATTAGTTTGCCATTATGACATTCTTTCAAATTTTCATCCATTTATTTCTTTCCTAAGAGTCTAAGAATGCTCCCCCCCATGTTCAGGAAGCCAGAATCACCAAAATCAACACCAATACCGAACATTGAATTGAAAGATGGTACTCCAAAGAAGCAAAGACAGTGTAACTGTAAACACTCACGGTGCTTAAAGCTGTAAGTACATCATCGTCGTAGTATTTCATCAGTGTGATGATATTGAGTTATGCTTTAGAGTCAGCTTTACTGTTTCTTTTCTGATGAAATTTAATTCAAATACATTTTGGTACTACTTAATTTGGTCGTAGGATTTAGTGCTTGTTTGCTTTTCTATTTAAGAATTTAAAAAATGGAGTTACATGTGTCGATTTGTTATAGAGTTTTATTTCAACATAAAAAGAAACAATTGAATTCCTTTTCCACTCTTATATCCAGGAAGTACATGTTTTAAGTGCAACACTGAAGGTCTGGTACTGCTTGTCTCATGCCATATGCTTGAAATGATTTTCATACATTTAAACAATGCCCAGGAAGGTTGCTTAAATCATTTTAAACATACGGTGCCTGCTTTCTGTGTTTCAGTTGCACGATATCCTAGCATTCTGTATAATGTGTGTTTCATTTGCACGATATCCTAGCATTCTGTATAATGGGTTTCGGGTTTGCTTTGACTTTCCTGGTTTTCTGGGAATTTTATGTCAATTCTTGTTCTGCAGTGGTTGGCACAAGATATTTGCTGATATATAACTTTTTTCATGTCTGGAGCAGTTACTGTGAGTGTTTTGCCTCTGGAACATACTGTGATGGGTGCAATTGTGTTAATTGTTATAACAATGTTGAAAATGAGGCTGCCAGGCGGGAAGCTGTTGAAGCTACTTTAGAGCGTAATCCAAATGCATTCAGGCCAAAAATTGCAAGCAGCCCACATGGAACACGGGATAGTCGGGTATGTTGGTTATGCCTATGTAGACTGCTTTTCAGCTGAATGCTTTTATGAAGTTTATTAACCAATATCAAATCATGATGTTGTTTCTTTTTGTTTTAATTTAGTTCAAAAAATGGAAACAATTGTTATGGTATTCTCAACATTTACTCACAAGGGAGTCTTTGTCATGTATAGCCATTTCTTTACCTTTGTTGTTCCTCTCTTCTTTTTGGAACCAGAGCTCTTTCCCATATTTTGATGGAATTTAAATGACAATTTTTGTGTCTGAAGCTATAGTTAGGTTGCATTTTTTATTGTGAAGATTTTGAGTGGTGGTTGTCTTTTTCGCTTGCTTGTGCACGAAAGTGTTACCACTACTTGAGATGTGACATGATTTTCAATATTAACAAAATAATATTCCTTTTATCATTTTCCTTTTGCCTTGAATGACTTTTCAGTTTGTAATACCAAATAATCAAGTCTTGGACAGTGGGAAAATAATTGGGGGTTCAAATTTTGACATTAGAAGAGACAGAAGGGCTCTTGACATTGGAAGAGATTGTAGGGATCTTATATTCTCTCTCTTCGTTTCCCATTCTCCATTTCGATGGATGACTTATTCTTTATTTTGTTATCCTGTTCTTTTTTCATTATTAATAAAATTTTCTTCTATCGAAATATTCAGTAGATATCAAATCTTTTTCCTATGAATTTTATCTGAAATAAATCCTCATATGCTGAACTTTGTAAAGTGGAGTTTCTTTTTATGTATGTGGAATTTATTCATTTAGAAAATTAGCACAACACCATTATGATAGACACATAGGTAATAATTAATTTCTTCTTGCTTGTTACTGTTGAATTTAAAGGAATTACCTTTGCTTGGAATTCAATTGAGTTCTTTTTTTTTATGAGATAACACTGTTTTCTGGTGTTGTTGACCATCATATGAAATGGTTGGAAACAATTGCAGGAAGAAACTGGGGATGGATTGGTGTTTGTAAAGCACAATAAGGGATGCCACTGCAAGAAATCTGGATGTCTCAAAAAGTACTGTGAATGCTTCCAAGCCAATATTCTTTGTTCTGAAAATTGTAAATGCATGGACTGCAAGAACTTTGAAGGAAGTGAAGAGAGACAGGCACTCTTTCATGGTGACCACGGCAACAACATGGCATATATTCAACAGGCTGCGAATGCTGCAATAACAGGGGCTATTGGATCATCTGGTTATGCTTCCCCTCCAGTATCTAGGAAGAGAAAAGGTCAGGAGCTTTTCTTTGGGCAGACAGTCAAGGATCAATCATTTGACAGGCTTGGACATTTTCAACAGGTAAATGTCCTCTTAGCCTATTTGGTTTCAAAGATAATTTTTTTTATTGCAACTATGATTTTTTAAAGCTACCTGATCTTAGCTGTTTACAATTTGATGCATAAAATAAGCTAGTATTTGTAGAGTCAAATCAGAAAGAAGAAGAAAGACATAATCATAAAACTTGCTTCTGTCAGTCTTCTGTATCTTTGAGTCATGGTTCACATTTGCAAAATACATCCACATTGCTGTTTGTTAGATCCGTTGATTTATTACCACATCATCTTATTTGGGTCTGGTTTCACAACACATGACAGTGTTACTGGTTTCACAACACATGACAGTGTTACTGTGTGATTTTTGTGTTCATCAGGGAAGCCATACCAGGCCTCCTGCACCCTCCTCTTCATTGCCCTCCAATCCTGTTGCTCGTGCCGGTAATGCTATAACATTGGGCCCTTCAAAAATCACATACAGGTATAGTGGCTATCTTCATGAAAACATTACCAATTTTCTTGTCTTCAAAACTAACCTTCATGTCATGATTGCAGGTCTCTCTTGGCAGACATCATCCAACCACAAGACTTAAAAGAACTTTGCTCAGTTTTGGTGGTTCTGTCCGGAGAAGCTGCCAAGACGTTTTCAGGTATAACGATGCTCATATATGTCCAAAAAAAAGTTTTTTCTGGTTCAGAATGTTTAAGCACAACTTTTCATTATGCTTCTATATTGCATCTCTTCATTTGCATGCCGAATGACTGCCTATGGCCATATATCTTTGATGAAAATATCAGAATCGCTCAAAATTGTTTCTCATGGTTTATCTATTAGAACTCTTGATCATGTTTTCCAACTCTTGACTTGTTCTAACAAGTGCATGCCTTAATTTGGTTGACGTTTGCTAAGTGTAGAATGCAGAACATTTGCATGGGTGAGTTTGGATATGCCAGTTGCTTATATGCATTACTAGAAAGAAAGTTAATTGGACAAGGAATGGGTTTCATGATGATCCTACAACTCCCTAATTGTAGCATCCATGGGTACCTGTACCGTGCATTACTTACATGCAAGGTTGTCAAAAATATTTTTTTGCATGACATGGAAAATACAATGTAAACTCGTATCATAAAATCGTAAGTAAATTTTTTTAACTAATTATATATCGACAATTTCAGCCAAGAAATTAAATTACATTAAAATTTGATGAAGAGAGTCATCAACATTATAATCAATGAGTGATCTAAATAAAATGAAAGAGATAGATAGTATGAATCAAGAAATTAATGACATGGAGAAATACAGTGTCTCAGAACGAAACTTCCCAATACATGGGGGAATCATTGAATGGTAGAAAGTACATAAGAACTTGATGACAACTTGGTTGTTCCCATCACAACAAGTCTCGATGGACCCCTTTTGGGTTGCAAGCTAAAGAGCCTAAATTACTAATTAACTAACATAACTGCGTTTGTTTCCCGGAAAGTGGTTTCCGGGAAATCACTTTCCAAACTTTCCTGTGTTTGTTTGCCATTAGAAAAGTTGGTCAACGGAAAACACTTTCCAGTCAAAGAAAAATTTGGCTTGGTTTTCAGGAAAGTGTTTTCCTTTTATTTTGGGCGGAAAACACTTTTCGGAAGTTGTGAAAAATTTAGAAATGTCATATTATTTGCTAATTATATCAAATTTGGTCCTCAAACTTTTGATTGCTATGTATATTTTGTTTTGAATATTTGTTTTTCAATTTCACCCTTTAGAATTTAATTTTTATATTAATTTTGGTCCTCATTTTTATAATTGTTATTTGCTTTTCCCTTATCATTTTTTAATTGAAATTTTTTATCTATCAAATTTGGTCCTTATTCTTTTGATTGTTACTTATTTTATTTGAAATAATTTATGAAATGTTAATTATTATTATTTTAATTTCTTCATCTTTTAATTTTTTTATTTTTTAGATTTGATCTCTATTATTTTGATTATTATTTATTTTATTTGAGATAATTTATGAAATTATATTTTTTTTCTATTTCATTCCCATTCAACCTTTTAATTTGTAAGATTTGTTCCTTATTATTTTAATAAACTTGAAAAAATAAAACATTAATAAGTTATTTTCCAGCTCATTTTCCATGACATAACCAAATACTAAAAAGTTTTTTCCAACTTATTTTCCATTACACTACCAAAACATCGGAAAATAATTCACTTTCTCGGAATTCACTTTTCAAAAGGAAACTACTTTCCAGCAAACAAACGGGGCCTAAGTCTAATAATGAAATAAATCCCTAGACAATGTCTAATGTGCTAGAACAAACCCAAAATAAAAATAATTATTCAATTTTAAATAAATAAATAAAATAGGATAATAAAAACAAAGTCTTTATGCTAAAATTCCTTGATGTAGCCTGAATCATCAATTTTCGCACATTCTTGATATATTTTAATCTTGATTTCAAACACATTCTCTTTCGTCTTGATGAATTACTGGGCCTACCATATATGGTTGGAAAGCTTGAGATGTCTAGTTTCCAGCTCAACTTGAATTCTAACAACATTCCACCTGTAGCTCCAATATGTCCCAAACAGTACACTAAGTTCTAGTTTGGTAAATTTGACAAGATTCGTCTAGTAACTTCGACCCTCTGAAATAATGTTCCCGAACTCCATTTGACTTGAAAATTTACTACAATATAGTTTCATGTATCCAGTTTTTCCCTGTAAAATCTCAGCTTGATCCGATGGTTTGAGAGATAAGTCCAATCTCGTAAAACTGGTTAGCAAACATTTTAAGGTCAAATTCAGACCTGACTTGATTCATATCACAAATTTAGTAAACTTGTAAAATCGGACTGGGTTTACCGATTTTCCACGAATCAAGTCCGATTTTACTGGTTTTCAAGTTTTTAGTTTGATTTTGCACGTTAAATACATGTTGACTTGTAAAATTGTATAATTTTATGAATCAACTCACGATTTTGACAACAATGCTTACATGTATTGTGGAACAAGCGAAAGCATTTTATCATTGTGAGGCTTATGTGAAGTTTTATACGAGTAATTTAGTCATTCCAAAAACATCAATATGATATAAATTTCAGCATTCGGTACATGTTTCCTTCTCTATGAAGCTATTGAGAGTTCATGATTTGCATCAATGTTGAACTGAGCTGGCCTGGGAAGAGAGGAAGCTTACTAGGTTCCAGAAGATGGTTTTTGCTTCTTGGTTTGGGAAGAGGAAAGGAAATTTGTTATGAGATTGATAGTCCCACTAAACTAGGGAATATGGAGATAGTCCTACCCTTCAGAATTTAAACATTAAGTGTCTGCTCTTTATTTAAACATTAAGTGTCTGCTCTTTATTTCTTAAAAGGATAAGTGCAGAAAAGAAATATAGAAATGCCTCATGTTTTTAGCTTTCTGAGCTTTCTCTAACAAGTCAGTGATATAACTTCCTGGATCTTGCTCTCTTTAAAACTAGAACCCCCTCATTTTCATACAGGGGTCTCCATTATCCACTTGCAACAAAATATCATCTTCCATGTCTGCATTCCTCTTGATATTCCATGTAATAAGTGTCATTCCCATTCTGCATCCCTTCTTGGCCTCCAAGAGCTTTCTGAGATGCTTGCAGCCATGCCAGCTTAGTTTCTTTTGACTGCGTTTTTTCTGAACTGATTAGATTATCTATCATTTTTATGTCCAGTTTGGTTTGCTTTATCTCTCTTAGCTGACTATGCTCTCAGGGTTAGCTTGTGATATATAAACCTCTCTCTGAGATTTTCAAGAAGTTTGTTTGCTAGAGGAAGAGGGCGGGGACTTTATGTGATTTATCACATTTCCTCCACCATGTGACAAGAAGTCAGCTTCATATTTGTTACTATTTGCAATTTTTTTATGGTATACCAAGCACCGCTAACTAAATAGATATAAGAAGACGCCCAACTACTTATCCATTGTAAATATTTTTATGCTCTGTAGCCTTTCCTTTTCTCCAAAAATAAAGAGTGAATTGAATAGAACTATATCTGATCTGACAAAAGGGCGTTCCTTTTCATTATTTAAATGTTAAAAAAATAAAAATAAAATGTGAGTACTACAAACAATATCTAATGAACGGGCCTCCTTTAATATTTTTGTATGCCCAGACCAAAGAAATTCAATGGAAAAGCGAGTAGAAGATCAAAGAGAAACTTTGCTTGCTTCATCTACTCAAGAAAGGTTGCAGAGCCACAAGGATTCCGATGCTGATAAAATTGTTGCTAATGATTGTTCTAGTGCAAACCATGCTGATAAAGTAGGTCCTGATGATTCCAGCTCGGATGGTGCTGATATGCCAAAAGGAAGACCAATGTCTCCTGGGACCTTGGAATTGATGTGCGATGAACAAGATACAATGCTTATGGCTGCTGCTTCCCCCAATGGGTTGATGGGCCATGGCTGCAACACTTCTTCACAGCTGCCTTGTGGACAAGGCATGGCAAAGGCTCATGCAGAGCAAGAAAGAATTGTTTTAACAAAGTTTCGAGATTGCCTTAATAGGCTCATCACATTCGGGGAAATAAAAGGCAAGTTTCTCTTTCCTTTCTCCAATTTTTTACACTAATGGTTCCAGAAATGGAAACTGCCAGGTCTGGTATTTTGAGATGATAAACTCACGTTTAATGATAAGAGACTAGTATGTCCTAATATGCATTGCCAATATGCCAATTTTATTAAACTTTTTCCCTGAAACAAACATTGCTTTTTAACTCCTTTTGTTTGTGTAGTTTGACATTATATTGCCCTAATTGAAGTTGGAAATAGTTGTTTTCTAATAGCGTATGCTAGACAAATTATCTCTTTGCAATCAGAAAGTTGCATTTACTAGAATTTCTACATTAGGAGGCACATTGGTCCTAGGGTTACACATTGGGAAATAGCCCTCTTCCACCCCATACAATTATTCTCCGTTGGCTTTGAAATTTGAACTGAGGACCTCCATAGTTGGAACAGGAAGATCAAACCATTGGAGTGTACTCTTGTGTATGTGCATTAACTACAATCAGCTACTGTAATTACATATACCACTTGTTACATGATTCTCATTTTCCGCTCAATCAATTGTGATTGTTTTAAGTTTCTTTATTGCAACTTGCAAGGGCTGTCTTTAGTTGCTCCATTGTAAGGTGACATGGATTTCAAATTCTCAGTTGTTGTGATCTTCGCTATTCTGATTAGTGAAATAATGACAAGATTTAAATTTCAACAGAAACAAAGTGTTCATCATTAGCCAGAACTGAGTTGGGGAATCAAAAAGACCCACTCAGCAATGGTATAGCAAATACCAGAAGTGGAACTGGGAGTCAACGAGGGCCCTTTAGCAACGGGATTGTTAAAGTTGTTCCACCAACTGCCAAACCAACCCAGATGGTTACTTCTATAGTTTCCACCTCTGGCAGTGATCTTCAAAAAATCCCAGGCCTCCCACAAAATGGAGATAACAAACTGAAGTATTGAAAAGAACTGCAAGGATATTTCAGCTCTGAAGACTGGCCCGAGGTATGCTACAGAATTTCTATAATACTACTACAATGCCCATTCTGGCTTCGATGCTGATGCAGTCTCTACGTAGGCCTTGGTGTTGGAACTGACCAGGAATGAATTTATTTCTCACGAAATTAATATATCACATAGTAGTGTTTCTGCTTCAACCATAATTCAACTGGTGTAAATTTCTGAGCCTTACAATTGCACAGGATATGGTTTAATATTATTACTTGCAGTTACCATCATAGATTGTATTTTTAGATACTAGGAATTTTCTCGTTCTTTTCACATTGTTAAAAACAAAGAGCAATTTAACGAGTTCTCATGGAATATGAAATTTCAAGTTTGACCCATGAATTGCCTGCAGAAGTTCTTTTATTAATTGTGTAATGATACTGTTCCTACTTGCTGATTGTCTTTGCAATCTAGATGCTACATTCAATACCTAGGTAGATGGAGTTGCCTTTGTCAATACATTAAATTTGATAAATTTGCCTTTGTCAATTGGTAGCATTGTTTCTCGTCTGTGATTCTACTTTTGGCACTTGCTGATGCTGCACACAAGTTGGACACACCGGGGGCAAAATACTGATAAATTTGGCCTAAACCCTGAAATTGTGAAATTTCGCAGCCAATCAGCCAAGGTATGCTAAGCTCGTGTCAATATAGGCCATAAAGAAGTATGCATATGAATGTATATTTTCTATATACATTGGATCTCAACTTTTCTATATTTTACTCCGATTTTCAACAAATTCTCTTCCCTAAGCTATGAGCTGCGTTTTCAATGATTATACACTAGCTGATAACTAGATTTATTGCCAGTGCTATGCTGTGGCCCTGGATATGATTTTGGCATCAAATTGGTTGCCGATGATGTTCCCTTGTTTTAAAAAACAGAACCAGATCTGAATGCTCGAGTAACATTTCTTTTTCATGGGCAATTGTCTTGTACAAGTGTTGAAGATGGAAATAGTTTTGTTCCAGTGACACTGCAGCTTGACTTTTTTTTTTAGATTCATGACTGGACCTGCATGGTTTGGACACGAAAAGGCTAAGCATGGCTTAGAAAAAAGATCTCAAACTCTGGATTAAAAAAAACAACAGCTGGATCAGCTCCAACAAAAACAACACTAGTTTTTTAGCAGCAACTAAGCACAACATGCACAGGACACCCTCGCCGACAGACTACACAAACTGGTCCTGCAACACATCGATCATGTCAGCGTCGACTTCTTAAGAAAAAAAGAAAAGATAATGCTATTGTCAAGCAAAAACATTGAATCTGATAGGTCACAGAGCTCTAGTTTCTCACGATGTAAGAGATCATCTACCCAGCTGAGCAAATGATTTGGCCTGGCTGCTTAGGTGAACAAATCGAGCAATATGTTATTTATTGAAACCCTACCTCTTTTAAAAAACAGAGGGAGAAAAAGGTTGGGCGGAATTTATCCCCAAAAATCTTGATAGTGTTTTCTTTCTTTCTTTTTTATTTTTCTTTTCCCCTTATTTCTTTTCTATTTTGGCTTTTTTTTTTTTTTTTTTTTATCTTTCTTGATTATGTGTTAAAATATGACATGTCTAACATGTTGGACACATGAAACTTGAACTTAAGGAACATGTTAGCATAGAATTAACAAAACTTGATAGAATGTTTGCAAGTGGTCATTTGATGAGAAGAGGTCTTTTAAGGTATTATTTCACTTTCAAATAGCATGAAAAATTAGATCTGATCTCACGATGTTTGCAGTTCCCAGTTGATTTGTTGTTTTTGAACTGTATTTTGGGTTATTTGGTGGCATAATGGGTTTATTTAGGTGTCTAGGATGTTTTTTTTTGGTAAAAATCAAATGTTTAAAAATAAATTTTTAGATGTAAAACACTCATGCCCCAACATTTTAGCAACCTCTATTGCTGGAATCTGCATGCTTGCTATTGTTTTTAAAAAATGCATTCCTCCCCAAAAAAACAAAAAAATAATAAATAAACCCAGATGCTTGGACTGTCCCGAGTCTGCATGTCTTGACCTTTATTTTTTTCGGTTTAATATTTATAAGTTTATCATAATTTCAAACAAACACTTTAATATTTATTGAGTTCTCAATTTTGTTAATATTTTTTTTTATTATATCGTTAAATACAAAATTATATAAAAAAATATTGAACTTAATTAAGTTTATAACCTGAATTACAAGTTTGGAGAAATAGGAATCGAGTTTTCTAATTTATTTTGGTTGCACAAATAATTTTTTAAATTATATATATATATATATATAAATTTTAAATTTATGATTGTGATTTTTTTTTTTATGTTAAGAAGTACATTTAAAATACCATCATATTCATTTTATTTTATTTGTGCGCGTTGAAACATGATGATAGTTAGCCTAATCTTCGCATTGTTACGTTTTGAAATAATTGCTGAAACTCGAGGAAGAAGGGAAAAGAGATCCATGAACTCGTGCTTTAGAAATTCGAGGCCACTGAAAGAGAGATATTTGGCAATTTTCACATTAATTGCATGTTTATTAACTCTCTCTTTGCACCCCCATTCACATTAGAGTTAACTCCGTCAACTACTTGGAGCCAGTATCGGCTGTGCTTTTCTTTTTTCTTTTCCGGTATAAAGAATTATAGGAAAAATAATGCCCAGGCATTAATACACAAGAAAGTTGAATATTATTTAAAGATGCAGCAGCAATAAATGAAATTCTTACATATTACATTTGTCCAGGATCTAGACGTAGGCGTTTGTAACTTGTGATAACCTTTGGCCGTATAAACAAGCGTGGAAAATCAAGAACAAAGGATTTTGACCATACAACGCGTCGTTTATCCATAGAAATACAATCACTTTATTTAACCATGCATCCACGAGGAGTTCCAAAACGATTACCAACTGACAACATGAACAGTTTCTTGAAAGAAATTCTATTGCCTTCCGGATTTCTGCTTACAGGGGAGAGGGGAAGGTAATAGAGCATTTAATTTATTACTCTTGATGAAATTATGCTTGGCGTCTGGGCTATCCACTCAACATAGAACTGTAGACTACATGCGTGACCTTGACCCTGGAGACGATGAAGCAGGCGCACTCTGCAGGGAAGAGCGAGAGGTTGTCAGCGGTCCTTTACAACTAATGTCGTG
>Ga0325401_1000297_pt1 | contig 33763 bp, 12 predicted proteins | sample PopdelMetagenome_FD_205666 | JGI IMG/M metagenome (GOLD analysis project Ga0325401, IMG submission 205666) | Populus deltoides microbial communities from Bellville, Georgia, United States - Xylem-PdKOR-R2 | ecosystem: Host-associated > Plants > Phyllosphere > Stem > Wood/Secondary xylem | place...
AAATAAAATAATATATATATATATATATATATATATTATTTTATTTTTATTAACGTGGATATCTGGGTCAGCTTGAGCGTACCTGGACTAACCCCTCAGGCCCTGAAATTAACGATCATGTAAGCTTCCAGTGGCCCTGAAGTTTGTGAGACTCAAACCAATATATATTATTTTATTTTTATTAACGTGGATATCTGGGTCAGCTTGAGCGTACCTGGACTAACCCCTCAGGCCCTGAAATTAACGATCATGTAAGCTTCCAGTGACCCTGAAGTTTGTAAGACTCAAACCAGTAATCTTTAGAAAAAAAACCTAAAATCTTACTAGTTGAGTTACACCTCTCAGTATATACTCACTATATATTAACATTACACGTGTGTGTTACTTAAATAATGAAGATGAATATTCAAATTTTTTATTTGAAAATAATAAATAAAATATAAATATTTATTTGGAAATAGATATAGGCATGGATATAGTAAGTTCTCAACCCTTGTTATCCTAAGAAAAAGCTCCATCTCCACCTCTCTTGTGATTCCAAGATTGAGCTGGGAAATGAAGATGATCTCCAGAGAGAGCTCTAAAAATTGATTCTAGTAAAAAGATTTTTTTTCTCCCCTTGGAGAAGAAAGCGAGCTTCTCTCCCAACAAAATTAGAGGATGACTGGGAGTAGAATAATGATATTTTTTAAAAAAAATAAAATTAATATATTAAAATAATATTTTTATTTTAAAAAAATATTTTTAATATTAGTACATAAAAACGATTTTAAAATATAAAAATATAAAAAAAATTAATTTTAAGTAAAAAATTCAAAATCTTACGAAACAGTAGCACCGCCCAACCAAATACTTTCTAAAACAAGAGGGGAAATACTTTCTGACTTTTAACATTACGTTAAAATTGAAACAAGATGATTTTAAATTTCAATGTGATATGATAATTTGTTCATGTAACTTAATTTTAATGAGTTTGTGCCGAGTGGTAGGTATTGCTAGCTAGAATACTGGAGGGTTTTCTTTTTCCAAGGAATCACAGCTTCATCAAGTACTATTTTGGTAAGAATTTGGTGCTGATAGGCCTTCGATGGTAAAGTTTTCAAATCAGTTTTTGGAACAAAGTTAATTAATAATAACTGGAAAGGGCCAAGGAACATGATGGGTGCTGAATCCCATGAATCTCCAATTCCTATGTATGCATAGAACAGATCACTTGTGTTAAAAACGTAAGAGAGTCAAAGGGAACTGCCTGGTTTCACGAAACAAAAGGCAAAGAAGCCTGATAGAATTCTACACAAAGCCGAATTCCTTGCCCCCTTGCCTTTGTTGCTCTTTCACATCTGGCTTCTCTGCAACTATACTGCAAAACGATTGCTTTAGCTAGAAACACGTTTTGGCAAATTAACACTACTCAGCCTTCAAAGCTAAAAGTCAAGAAAAAATATGAATAATTAATCCTAAAAGATATAATTAAACTGGTTAAATTCTAGATTTGTTTTCTAGAAATCACTAGTTCGAATCCCACAAACTTCAGAATCACTTAATATTTATATGGTTGTTAATTTTAAAACAGATAAAATTAATTAAAATATATACAAACTAATATAGACACTCATGCTAATAAAAAAAACATGTTGGTGTATTTCATCCCGGTTTAATGCCGTGCTATTAAATATTAGTAGTCGAAGAAGGTTTTTCGAGGGAGCGTGAAAGTAATGAAGAAGGTCATTCTGCATCGAAGATCATGAAAATCCCCCGTTCATACTTCATGCCTGTTTTCTCTCGAAGCCTATGCGCTTCGCCAATTTTCATTTTAGTTCCTAGAATTTTGGGTGAAAGTTATTTTGGTCCTTAAACTTAGTATTTTCTTGCATGTTAGTTCTCAAATTGAAAGATTTGTGTCCTCGATTTTTTGAAAAATATATTTTCATCCCTGAGTAAAAAAATTGAATTGGTCCTTCCTTGTATATCAAAAATTTTTAGAAAAAAACTGGCTGGTATTAGCATAGAACGATGTGATGCCCATACCAGAAAGTCATGTTATTGAAATATGTTAGTCGGTGTGCCCACGTGATGTTGCAGGTAGTTTTTAAAATCTAATTTTATTTAATTCTAAGATAATTAAACATAGTTATTTGTAAAAGAAAGCAACGGTCAAGATGAAGATTCTAGAAAGGAAAAAAAAAATTTGGGAAACTTTTATTTTTCTCATCCAAGTATATATATATATATAACATGTTGTTTTTATTAGCAAAAATTTTTTGAAAAAAAAACTAAAAGCAATTCAAATAAATATTCACAAAGATTTTAATAAATTAATTTTAAAAAAAAACATATCTCTCCAATAAAAACTCTATGTCATTGCATAGAAGTATTGTATTATAAATAAAGACTTATCTTGATTTGAAAAGTAAGTTTTAATATATAAAAAAAAAAAAACATGGCTCAATAATTCCGGTGTGGTTTTAGGAAAAAAAAATATAATAATTAATCTAAAAAATTATGTAAGGAACTTATAATAAGAAATTAACAAATAGATATCTTATTCTTGTTGAATATTTATTTATGAGAAAAAAATTAAATTTTATATATTAAGTTTAGATATAATAATTCACGAAATAATTGACATTTTGACAATTGTCTTATTCATTCCGTCTGAATGATATATGGAATCTGTACAAATGGAATCGACATTTTTTATGGTCTCAGTCTCATAGCGTTGCGCTCTCTACCCCATTATCAGAAACTGGGATCATACGAGTCTCTCCCAGATCTTCCCTTTCTGCCAAGGTCCTTGTTTCTCAAAAGAGAAGCAGAAAGTGTTTCAGAGCATCCCTCATCCAATCATACCGGCAGCATTCAAATGCTTCGTTTACAGTAAGCTGCAACAGACGAAATTTATAAAAAAAAAAGTACATATAGATGAGGAATCATTGTAAGTTCTCATATTTCCATTACAAGTTCACGAGAAACACTAACCCATTTTCTATTGTAACTAGCCTGTCCTGGCCACTGGTCAAGCTCCTCGGTCACCTGTAGCGCAAACATGTAGCCTCGACAACCTCCTGCCAAGCTGCAGCTATTCTGGCTGCTCTTGCTTCGGAACTCCCAAACTCCCAATGGGTTTTCCTGTAGTAAACATAAACCAGCTTTCATTTTGATGCATGCCTGGAGTTGTAACCTCCTGGATGTATATATACCAGTCAGAGGAGTGAGATTTCCATCACAAATTCGTCAACCGGCCTCTCAATAAATAGGTATTAATCATTTGTTTATACATGATTCCAGCAAACCATATGCAATCAATCATCTGATCTGGGCTCTTAAAAGAGGGTGTACTATCCTACTAATAACAAATTTGAGAGCATAAGAAACTGAAATCTAGTAGCTTCATGGAAGAAGTTTTGCCTCGGACAATTAAGTATCTCAAGTCTTTCACAGTAACTTTACCGTGCCTCTCAGAGTAATACATATTTAACAGGGTAATACGGTAAGATGTTTATATGCAGCATTTGGATTATTTCACATACAAGATGAGGGAATCAAGGCAAGTCTTCTACCTGAAATGTATTCGTTTCCTTTATAATTAACAGCAAGCTGTTCTTTTTACTCAAAGAAGCCGATGTGTCCGATGAAACTGAATTGATCAACACCGACAGATGTGGGAAATAAGTTCTATCCTGACTTGATCCCAGCAATCCAAACTAAATCCAGGGCTTAAAGGCAACATGGAAGGACATGATCTTAATGGTTAAACATCTCAAGAAGTAGTTCTCATTGGAAAGAAATAAGAGCAACTAGATAGAAATATGTTGAAACCACCCCAATTAGACGATTAAATGAATATTTTTCATTTGATGATAACAAAGCATTTGAAACAGAAGAATTGTGCCTCTCACAGGGAAAAGAGACCTACACCAAGAATTCCTTTCACTCCAGCTTCCTCGATGGCCTCACGACATGCAGCTTCGCCAAGGGTCTCATCATTCTCCCATCCACCCTGGTAATAGATAGATGAGATCAGAATTAATGACTCTGAAAATTACGTTGACAATACAATCCATGCAGATTACAAATGTGAAAATTGTTATCTCAATTATCGAATATAAAAAGGAAGAAGATATGTACTTTTGGGAACACAAGATCACTACGATTTGGTGTCGAGATCATGAGGATAAGAACCCTGTCCTCCCCATTGCAGCCTTGATCCTCGACATTCTTGTCAAGTTTGTAAGGAATGCACCTTGTTTTTCATAGAGCAATCAGAATGGAGCGATGAAAGAAAATAGCAGTAGAAAAAAAGTAAGATCTAACATTTTCGTAAAAAGCTGACTAACAGAAGAAGCACACACTGATCTTAAAGCGCCATGTGTCAAGTAGTCCACCAAGTCAATTGTCAATATCAATGTGATTCTGTGAACAACATGACAGCAAAGCTACTATGATTCCCAAACTGTTCAGATTCCAGAAAGTTCATAATTTAAGGGGGGATCTGTCACTAAGCTTGAGAATTTTGTTAGGCAGACAGAAGCTTCCCAGAAAGATATATTTTTAATCAGCCCTTAATGTCACTTATTGAAACGAAAAACTTTTTCCTTTTATGAAGAAATCATTCTTCATGACTAAACTAGCAGAATCTTTCGCATCATATAGCTTTCCTACTAAAATCAGTGCTGCATACAAGGACAAGGTAGCTCTAGTCAAAAATATATATATATACCCTTCACTGAAAGTCTTTCACAGCACAGAAGAATGATTTGGACAGCCATCTGAGCAAGTAAGAGAGGCTTCTTGTCTGTCCATTGTATATGAGTATCACGATTTGGATTTTGGAAGAAGAAGATAGCCACGTAATTCTATAATGATTAACATTCTTCAACCAAAGACTTGCACAACAACAGAGTAAAGAGGAGTCGATGCTTGGAGTCCAGGTCTATTTATATGTTTATCAACAAAATTTTACGTAAAGAATCTGCTTAATTACACCATAATAACAGTATTAACATCGCTTCTTCTAAAGAAAAGACAAAATCATCACAGACAAGCCCCAGAGTTGAACTTCCTATAAACACATTAAAATATTCGTTTCTTTAAAAACTTTTCGAACGCGGTAATTAGCCTGGATTATGCACACAAAAAACGTTAGACCAAAACAAAAAATAAAAATTAACATGAAAGATGAAACAGATTTAAAGAAAAAGTTCTCATACCCGGCTACAAGCCTAAACTGATCAACGTAACGTTGTCTGTGTCTTCCTGTTCTTGCTAACAAAGTAGACATGATATATCCTTAACTTCAGTTTATCTAACAGTAGTAAAGATAGCAGCACAGAAGATGAAAAGAAGCAGGAGCTAGTAACAAGTTCAAGTGCTGCATAAAATGCTTGTCTTGCCCTTTTCCTTTTAATGGTGGAAGAACTAGTACCTGTTTGTAGCAACCAAGGATTAAAACAAAAAACAAAAGGTAGAGGTTGACACTGACGAGGATATATGAGAGAAGTAAGCTAAATGAAAGAGATTAAGGGTGTTTATAAAGGGAGAGTACGTAGCCGCGCAGTCAATAATGGCAACTGAAAAACTGAACGTTTCGACGTATCAAACAAGTTGCTCAACATGGAGTTGTTGGCTCTGCTCCTTCAGGGAAATAGGGGTTTGTGCATTCTCGTTAGACTCAAATAGCAAAAGGGAAAGGCTCGCAGGCTTCTTCAGGGGAAGAGATCAACTCTGCCCTCTGGTCGCTGTTTATTACTAGTAAATTGCTAGATAGTGCTGTTGTGTGGTAACTGCATGACTAGGACTTGGAAAAAGAAAACAGCGATCCCTTTATATCACCTGATTTTGACATTTTTGTTTTTCCTTTCATTTATCGGTCATGAAAATAAGAAGGATTTAATTTACTCTGTTGAATTATCTTTGCCTTGACGATTGTTGTTAGCTAACTTCAAGATCACGTCCAAGAAAACCCAATGAAGCTCTTATTGGTGAGAAACAAGAACTTTGGATGGAGCTTCTATTGTATGATGAAGATGTACATGTTGTTTTGTTTCTCAAGAGGCTCAATATGAATTGGATTTACATCCTTCGAATTTCACTATCTATTTTGAATTAATTAAATTATTAAAAAAATATTAAATAATTATATTTTTACCATTTTTATCATATAATTAAAATTAAAATAACATCCTTGATAGTTAAGTTTTCAATAAATCTAGAGAGACACAGAAAATCTTAATCCATTTTCTTTTTATCAGGCAGTATATTTATACGCGAATCTATAACATAGCATGTAGCATAAAAAGAAACTAGGATTTCTCAACCTTTAAAATTATAATTCTAAACTGTAGAAAAAATCTCCTAGCTTCTAAAAATATTTGAAATTCAATAATAATAATAATCTTATCCTAAAAATAACATATAAAATTGTTTAAACATAGTTTAAACCAATCTTGTTAGAAAAATATAAACCAAATAAAATTTTGGTACCTATTTAAAAAAAATACTATGGGTATGAGTAATTTTAGTCAATTACGATCGATTTTAATCAACCATGATTTATTGGTCTATCAAAGTCGATTTTGATCGATGTGTCTTAGGCATGATTAAAATTTTTTCTTGATTTTTTTATTTTTCATATATATTATCAATGTTCCACGCCAATGTGCAGTCTCTCACTTGGGTTTTCAATAATGTACCATATTAGTTATTTCTCCTACCATCTCCATCTTTCCATCCTTGAGCTTTATACAAAATAGAGTCAAGAAGTCGGAATAAATTAATAAAACGGCTCAAGTGCTGGGATGCTGTGGTGAATGGAACAATATATGACCACAAACACTACAGATGATGCAATAGTGGACCGCATAAATCACCCTCATGGGAGGAAAAATTAAATAATGCAAATTCTTATTAAAAAAATAACAATAAAAGAACAAAATGAACTTCACTTTGCGGTGAGGAGGAGACGACAAAAAACTATGGATAGATGGGTGGCTCCCTCCAACCCCAACCACCAGCCTCGAGAGGCATAAGACGTAAGCACTTATCCAATCCAACAGTTAATTTATACATTAGCTCAAAAGCATGTCAGGCGGCCACATCAGCTTACTGTCGTCTAGACATCCATTCCATGTCAAGTAAATAGAAGTCAAAGACGTCATATAAATATCTTAAATTTAGTACAAGTTCCTCCAAATTTGAATAACTGTCAAAGACTAATATTTTATGTCCCAATCTTTAATTTAACATTTTTTTTATATCTAAGTTAATATTTGGATTTACTTTCTGGTCGGCTCCACAGACATTATATTCTTGCATCCTCTCTCCAAGAATATTACATCTACTTCTTACCATGAATTTATTCGAATCAACTTCACATTATTACCAAAACTCTAAGATGCGTTGGCAAATAGTTGTATAAATAGGGCTCTATTTGTTTGCAGGAAAGTTGTTTTTTTGAAAAATAAATTCCGGAAAAAGTGAATTCCGGGAAAGTATTTTCCGATGTTTGGTAGTGTTATGGAAAATAAACTGGAAAACACTTTCCAGTGTTTGGTTATGTTATGGAAAATGAACTGGAAAATAATTTATTAATGAATTAATTTTTTTTAAGTTTATCTAATAATTATAAAATATTAATATAAATATTTAATCACTTACAATAAAAGAATGAAATCTAAAAAGTATAATGATGAATTTTTTTTTATTATATCTTATATTTATACATAACTTATTTTATAAAATATAACTATATATGTCATATCATATTATAGAGAAATAAGCTTGTGAAATATTTTTTAAGTTAAACTTATTAATATATATTTTTTCATTTTTAAAAGCTTAAAATAAGTTTTTTTTATATGAAGAAAGTCAAATTAGTTTATGGTAAGAGTTATATATTTGGGTTTTTTTTTTTATATGAAGAATTCTCTCATTCCACTGTCATTCCCCTCTCATTCCGGTTTCTCACAAATTCACCTCATTCCCCTCTCATTCAACTGTCATTCCCCTCATTCGGTTTCCCCTCATTTCCCCTGTCATTCCCCTATCATTCCCCAGTTCATTCGGTTTCCCCTAATTTCCCCTCATTCCCCTCTCATTCCACTGTCATTTGGTTTCCCCTCATTCCCCTCATTCTGTTTCTCAAATTCCCCTGTCAATCCCCTGGGTTTCCCCTCATTCAGTTTCCCCTCCTGCATACCCAGTTCTCTCTCGGTTGTTCTCTCGTGGCTGTTCTCTCTCGGCTCTCTTTCTCTTCCCTTGTTCTCTCTCGATTCTCTCTCGCCATTCCCCTGTTCTCTGAAGAAGCAGGACAACATCACAGATTCAAGGGGCAAGGGGCAGGAGGGCTAGACCTCAAGGATCTGCTCCTCATTCCCAGTTCTCATCCCTCTCTCCCCCGGCAGTTTCCCCTCCTGTTTGCGTCTCTCTTTTTGTTCTGGATCCGGTGACGGGGAAACAGGGTAGGGACTGGTTGGGGAAGCCGCCGAATGTGCAAGAAAAATTATGTGTTTTTATGGCTTGCTTGTGATGAATTTGGCTGGGTTTTTCTGTGAACTTGTTTGAATGTGACAAGGAGATGAAGAATAAAACTGGGTATGGGAAAACAATTGACAGGCAGCTTCCCCAACCATAATGGATTATTTGCACAGCAAATACAAATACATAGAAATAGTTTTTTTCAGAACAGACAACAAATTAAACAAGATCAAGGATTTTTTGCTATAATTCTTACAGATCTAAAAAATACAAAGAAGATAAAAACATAAAGAGAAATAATAGAGAAATTTGAGGGAAAAAATATCTGAAATGTAAGTGTGATTCTCCAGAACTTCTTTGCTTTTCAACTGTTTTCGGAAAGAGACACAGAGAGGGGAAAGATGTGTTTTATCAGTAAAGGAAAGTGTTTTCCTTTTGACAAGGAAAGGAAAACACTTTCCTGCGGGTAAAGACAGTTTTTTTATTGACCGGAATTAACTTTCCTTTGACTAATTTTCTGGATGGTTGCCAAACATAAAAAAATAAAGAAAATGAATTTCTGAAATTTGATTTCCCTGAAACAAACAAGGCCTGGATATAAAAAAACTATTCATTACTATAATAAAATTACAATTTTATCCTTGAATGAAAAAAATAAGAAGTCTTTGTTGTGGGGAGGGGGGGTCATTTGGTTGTTTCCAATGGTTCATTGATCATTAAAGTATTGTCCTAGATGTAGGTATTTTTTTTACTTTTTTATAATAGTAAAATAACTAATATACCCCCAAATAAAAAAAAAAAGGAATTGTTGACTAAAGGTATTTATATCTTTTACTTTTTAGAATATAGTATAAGGATATTTTTGCCCTTGAAATAAAAATAATTAAGACATTAATCCATGGGAGTTTTCATCCTTTCACATAGGTATTTTTTTTTGTTGATTTTAGATTCATGAATGATATTTTTGTTTTTTACGTTGAATAATTGATTTTTATATTCAAAAAGTTAATGGCGTATATTCTTCTATGTATTAGGGAGTGGGTGATGCTTACACCCTTTGGGTGGTGCTGGCAGCGCCTCTCGGTAACCAAACATACCATTCCATTATGTCGTTGGAGGCTCCTACACGTCCTCTTCCTTGTGTGATGAGTGATGGTGGCAAATGGATAGTTTATCATAGATAGTCATTTTTTTTTCTTTGCTCTCTCCTCTTAGAAAAAATACATGATGATCCTCTTTATTTTTTAATATTTTAATTTCAGTTTTTATTTTTTTTATTTTTATTTTTTTTCTTTGGGACTTTTGTTAAAGTTTTATTGGTTTTCAATTTCATCCTTCAATCAAAATTTAGCCTTTTTTATTTTTATTTTATTCAATTTTGTACTTTCAATATTTCTTTTCAAGTTATCATGATCTTTTTAATTATAAAAAAAAAATTTACTATCATTGTCTTTTTATCATCTAATTAAAAGTAGAATCAACTTGTTAAATCCAATAAGACTTGTAAACCAGGATATTTGTTTTTTTGATTTTTTTTAAATGCATTTGTGACTCCTATACCATTGCTGTCTTTTTTTTTATTATTGTTCTAATTGCGGTTTTATTTTATTTGGTGCCTTTTTCTAATATGTGTTTTCTTAAAATAATTTTTTTAATTTATGTTTTAATTAATATCCATCTTCTATGATTTTTTATTTTGTTTATTTAACCTTTTTTAATACAGGTTTTTTAAAAATAAATTTGTAAGTATTTAATTTTTGAAAATATTATTATTATTATTCATCTAATTTTTTTATTTTTATATAAATAAACTTTATTTTTAAAAATAAAAAATATTTATTTTTAAATAATATTTTTAATATGTACAGTCTTACATTTTTTTTATTCAATCGGTTTCATGTGTTTTTATTTCTATTAACTTTTTATTAAATAAAAATTTAATTTTGATAAAAAAGTTCAGTAAATAAATTGAATAAACATTTCATATCGTAGAATCAAATATCCTTATCTGTTTTTATTTCTCAATTTTTTCAGTTTTACTTCTAATTATTGTTAATAATTTATTTATTTATTTATAAATAATTATCAGTTTATTTAATTAGATACTTGTATAAATTTTATTTATTTAGATATAGATTTTATATATATATAAAAATGTATCTCCACACATCTAAGTTTTTTTTTTAAATAAAAATAATTAATATGAACGGGTTAAATAACTGGTTACATTCAAAGCGTTAATAGGGGGTCAACTTTTTCCACACATGAGACGGGAGAGAAGTGCAAATATTCCAAACACGAGGGAATTCTGGGGGTCCGTGCCCTTGTCCACATCTAATCAATCACAACTTGTAAGAAGGTCCAATCGAATATTCCAAACATCGAAATGAAGGAAGATACCATCTAGGTCCAATCGAGAATAACCTGGCCCAAACTACAAAGCGTACCCATTATTTTAGATGAGGCCTCACTTCTACGCATACGGCACAGAACTCTGGTTATCCGTCCGCAAAATGCTAGTCTGAGAGACAGCATACCCAAGCCGATCAGGAAAAGAGTTTTTTTTTCCCTTTACGCCACTGGATTCATCGCCAGGGCTTTGGGTTTGGATACAACCATAGTTTTACAATGGCAGTAGCATAAAAGTAACCAGAGCACACATGCAAAACTAGAGATACCATCTGTTTTAAAACAAGGATGGAACGCTCAAAAAGTTGAAAAAGAAAATAAATAAGTAAATTCACTGAGGGCTGCTGTTCAAAACCATGGATACAAATCAAAGTAAATCGAACATTGATTTGGACAATAAGAAAAAAAAATTACATTTTGAAAATGGAAGCAGAAACTGCGCAAGTTATTATTGAAATCACATTTTGTTGAACCAAGCAGAAACAAACACATCAGGCAAAAACAGCATTGATTTGGACAATAAGAAAAAAAAATTACAAATCAGAAATACAATTGCCAAGTACCACACACAGCATGCATTTTGATGGATAAAAGAAACTATAAGCTGCTGCAAAATACTAAGATATTCACGAGAATTCTACTACTTGAGAGAGGACATTTTTTTTGTCTACTCAGATCGTGATCAATGCTCTTCCTTTATCATGTATAGCTTTCCTCCTACATGGAATGCATTCGTTTTTTAAACAGGTTCTATGGGATTTCACCATGGAAGGATATTGATGCCCATATGGTTCCTACTTCCAGGATGAAAAACATAAATCCATTACAGAATAAAACTAAACTAAATTCAAGAATAGTTAAGAGGATCCATGTAGGATTGTTTTCACAATAGATGCAAACTATAACCCTATAGATATACCTGCTACAAGTCCTCTCCAAGGGGCACGGAACCTAATTTCACTTAAAATCGAACATTGTGTACCTAAATCAAATAACACATGTCAACCAAGGTTAACAGCCTATTTTAAAGTTCGATAACTTCATTCCCTAATGACAGTGATGCCATCCCTAATCGAGAAACATAGAGACCATGCCATGTCTAAACTCTTCTTGACCTAAATTACCACCCAGAGTACTGTGCAAGGACCTAGTAATCTCAAATCAATACAGGCTATATCATAAAGAAACAACACAAATCCAGGAAGACATACATTAACCTTCAGTTGGGGAACAAGCATCCCCTAGAATGGGAAATCCGTAAACAATGCAAAAGATGCCATGCAGAGGCATGTAAACTGAGGAAAGTCAAGAAACATTATTACAGGTAGAACATTGCACGGGACATAGAAGATGTGTCTTCTAGGTGCCTTGACTGGACTATCATCATTCATAAAACACAAAAGTAATTCTCCAAAATCAAGTAGTGTGTGAGCTAGAATGCTCAGAACTCCATTTCTCTCGTCAAAACAGATTTCCCTAAAACTACGTGCTAAACTAATAATACTACCATAGTAAAGGCTATTTAAATATCATCATTCACTACCATACCATCAACTACCTACCACAAACTCGCGGATAAAAAATTGAGATGCACAATGCAGCTTAGTGTGGAAACCTAGAGCCTCAAAAGAGGCATACACAAACTATAATCAACTACAACACAATAAAAGGCAGTAACAAAACTCAAATTCTACATATTAGACTTAGATTGATATTCAAATCATTTCTGAATCCAACAAATCCAAAATCTCATGTAGTCATTGATAACCTAAGACAATCAAACATTAAACATCAAAATCAAAACCCCAGGTGTTCAATGCATCGTCATCATTCCTAAGAAAGACCTCTAAAACAATTTACCAAACAGGGCACGTAAATATAAAGACAGTAAATTATCATAATCTTCACTCGCTCTTCTTCCTAAAAGAGCACCCCTCTGTAAGCTTGGCACGACCACCAGTTGGTTGGCACAGCACTGTCTGGCAGTTCCCACACACCACAACAGTTTGCGAGTGACTAAAAACAGTTGTTCTGCACACACATTAATTTAATTAAGCAAACACCCACAACCCAATTTCAATCTAAATAGCTAAGAGCTTAAATCTTGTTATTCAGCAAAAAAAAATCATCAAGAAAGATAAAAAGGCCATGACAGGACTTACATGTTGAAGCAACCCTGACACTTCACATCCTGCAAGGTTTTACAAGAAAATATAATCATAAATTAACAACATAATCAGACAGTAAAAAAAACGCAAATGTACGATAATTTTAATTACCATGAAAAAAGAGTTCGGAGACTGAACAAGACGCTTGAGCTTGTGCTTCCTCTTCTCTAGCTCAGCTGGTGGGTTAAGCAAATCGATATCGTTTTGGAGAACCTTTCATTAACAAGATTCAAAAAATCAGATCAGTTGAAGAACGAAACAGATCATGGCAGAGTAAAAATCCTGATTCACATGGCCTTACCATTTTGAACTTTGAAACAGCTTCTTTCCTTCTTTCGCAGGATTGAGAAACCCCGGACTAGAAACCCTGGAGAGCGAGGAAGACAGGAGGTGCTATGTGGCTGGTAGAGAAAAATATAAAGGGCTGAATGAGGATTGTGAGCCGTTGATTCCGACCTATGTTACATCTTGGCCTTTCATCTCGAAGGGTCTAGGGCAACATAAAAAAACCAAGGGCATAATCGTCCATTTAATGATATTTTCACTCTTTTTCACTTATGTCGGTTAGTGATAATGTGTTTGGTACCTGCAGTCCTTGCAGTTTGCTAATGTGGTCCGTCTTTTTCATTTTCTCTTATATTTATCCCTGCAATCTATATTTCTCATCAAGTGTATTATTGAAATAAAAACAATTACGTTTGGTTATTTTAATTTATGAATTTAAATTTGGTCTAACTCGAGATATTAGTAAAAAACTATTATAATATTTTCTTTATCCTGACTCAAAATACTATTTTATTAACGTCTTTTTATTTATTTTATATAAAAGTGTAAATGAATTGTTAAACTCGTAATAATTTAAATTATTATACTGCATGTGTTATTCAAACCTTTTGTAATTTTTAGCATATAGCATTGTAATATTTTAATAATTGTGTTAGAAAATATCCTTAAGGAGCTAATATGCCATTTAGTTTTTTAAATTAAATGATAATTAAGGTTTAGAGACCAATAAATTCAGCATCCATTGTATTATTGTAACGGGTTAAGTATATTTATGATGGATTGAGGTGTAAAAGTTAGATTTTGTATAAAGAATTTTTAGTCGTTAATAAAAAAAATCTATGTCTTTCATCCACATAAAATAACCCTAAAAATTTAGGCATGGAGTAGAAGATTTTTTATTCTTTACAACATAAAGATTTCTTGGACAATTATTTTTTTTTTTTGAATTTGAGGAAATCTCACCCCCGGAAAGCACGCTTTGTGGGCCCAGATGAGGGAGTAAAACCCCGGCTATCCCAAGCTCTTACAAGAGATACATGCCCTGACTCGAACTCGAGACCTGCTGTGCAGATTTTTTTGGACAATTACTTCAACGCTTAATCAATAATACCCGGAGATATGTATCATATTAATTTTTCACTAAATTTATATGCTTTACGTATTAAAATTATCTTATATGTTGTATTGTAATCTCCTTTTTATTATATTAATTAGTGTTAATTTGATTACATGAACCTTAAACTTGTGCCTTTTCATTGGGAATTCAATTATTGAGGGGTCTTTAAAGAGTATTTTCTTGGAGTAGTATTTAAAAAAAAAACATTCAAAATAAGTTAATGCCCCTATAAAAATTGGTGTGGGTTTGTAAAATAAAAGTTTTTCAAGTTTATAAATATGGAACTTCCAAATATCCTTGTATTGTTACGAAAAAAATACGTTGGATTCATTGTTTTCTCAGTTAAAAAGAAAAAAAAATCAGAATGAATATTCTCTCAGGACTTCAACAATTAGATATTTTAAATTAGTTTTATTTGAGTATAATTTCAATACTTATTTAGTTTATATGCTATAATTTTTTTTTCTATATTCTTTTTAAGTTTATATATTTACTTAGTATGCATACTAGCTTTTTATAATGATCGCAAGTTTTTTTTTTAATGTTTATATGATTATAAACTCAACACATAGAATTAATTGCTTAATCATCTAATTACTTTATGATTCCCTATCAACTATAATAACTATCATATATTAATGTTATTTTCTAGTCTATTGGATGTTTCTATATTATTTAACATAATCTCTTATATTTATAATTAAACTTTCAAAATAGTCAATACAAATGTTACCACTCCCATCAATAATTCTTTATTAATTAACTTGCTCTAGCTTCATTTTAGTTTTCGTGTTAATTGACAAAAATTCTAGTTTTTTTTATTGATGATTTGTTTGACATTTTTATTTTTTTAAAATATCGACAAATATAAATGTATTATTTATATAATATCAACATAATATATAGATAAAATATTTTTTAAAATTTTGAGTCAAGTTATCTAGTGAAAATAATCTCTCTCTCTCACACATATAACTTTATTTTCTTGAATATTTGGATTGGATGATCTAACTCTTGTAGTTTTATCAAGTTAGATCATTAATGCAAAAGGGTAGTAAAAATATCTTCGCATTTTTAAACTTTGGTAAAAATAGCAAGACTTGAAGGGCAAAAGGGTAGTAAAAGAAGGCATTTCTTTTTGGTTGGTAGGACCTTATCACACAAGAACAAACTTTGAGGACCAAGATGTAATCCAGCCTTTGCTTGTAATGGGTACGTGTGATGATTCGTGTCATCATGTCTTCTTCCAGTTGCAAGGCATTCGTGTCCTCATGTTTTCTCTCCATCTGGATGGCAATTCTCTCCTGACGAGAGCTTCAAAAAAAAAAAAGAGGTGCACAAGGGGAAAAAAACAAAAATAAGCAAATTATTTTTTTTCACTACTATCTTTTTAAATATTCAGTAATTTCAATTTCTATTCTTATATTCATATCTAAAATATTTATTTTAATTAATTTAATTCTCACTATAACTAGAAAACATAAAAGCAAAAAGCATGAAAAAATATATATTTGTGATTAAATTTCTACCTTTCATTTCCAACTATATTAGATTTAAACTTTGTACTGGCACAAATATTTTATGTGATATATAATTAATTTAATCATTAAATATATTTAGATAAATAATTTAATTATCTTTTAGCAACGAATTATGTTTTTTATGACAATTACAAATTATTTTTAAATATAATTTTGGTGATTAGAGAAATTATCATTTTAATCTAATTAAAAAATAACATTTATTATAAATAACATTAAAAATAATGATCTCTATTTATTATTCTTATTTGTAAGTTTGATGGTATTGCATATCAAGGGTAAAAACAACTTGTTTATAGGTGTTTATTGGGCCTGGGCCACCTACCCTACCCCTTATCCTATCGGCCATCCTTTAGTGGACCCTGGCCCAACTTGTTTTTTATATTTTGAAGTTCCATTTCCATCTTGTTGGGCACCAGCCAGCTACCTCGAATTTGGGTCATTGCCTAAAGTTGGTAATAGCTAAAAAGGCTAAGTACACAAGTTCAAATGATTAACTCGTAACTCGTCTTAACGTATGAACATAGTTATAACATCTAATTTGAGGTTGATTTACTTCAAGGACTCGGTCATGGATGTTGACTCGTGAGTTGATGAGTCAATTCAAAAAAATTCTAAAATGATGTTATTTTATTAAAAAATAGATTTAAAATATAACTTGATTCAAAGAAAATACCAAATAAAAATATCATCGATTTAACCTATGAGTCTACATGGTCAATTATTAGATTCACACTTCATCATTAATTTGTTTTATTTATACATTAGTTTATATGAGATTTTAGTATGAAAAGTTTAGTAAATCATTTTTTTATAATTCATAATTTTAATGGGTAAACTGGAGGTTTCTTTCCTCTCTTGACTTTTTAAGTTTGAATTTTAAAATTGATATTGAAAAAAAATTAATTTTCTGACTGTACTCCTCCGATATATTTTTAACACTGTCTTGGGGGGAAAAACAGACTTAGTTTTGGACCTTTGGTTGAAGGATATGCCGGAAACAAAAGACTTCTAGCCAACTTAGCTATTATTATATTATTGATGTTTTATGCTAAAGTATATTCACTTTTATGGAGAGTGAGCTACGCAAGATTCTGCAACGTGGGTCTACCAGCTTCTTTATTTGAAACCCAACCCTTGCTAATTATTTTTTAAAAAAAGTTTGGTTGAGATTATTTTTTATAATTTTTTTATTTAAAAATATATTAAAATAATATTTTTTTATTTTTAAAAAATTATTTTTAATATTAATGCATCAAAATAATCTAAAAATACTAAAAATATATTAATTTTAAATAAAAAAAATTTAAAATTTTAAAGAACGGGGTCTTGGACCGCGTTCCTAAACAGTACATAATACACATGATATCAACTCAACTGGCTCTCAGTCACCGTCCTGCATGGCCATTAACACATACAACGGGCCACCTTACACCATGCTCATGTGATCATGCTTTACTCTGCTTTTTTAATGCAGATTCTTAGTTGTATATATCCATAATTTCCCAACTTGACCATTTTATATTATGATCATCTGGGTCTTGGATCTGGTGAATTTCGTCAATGTCTTGTGCTCTGCTCTCGATGTTGATCAGAGTAAAACCATGTCAATGCCAAACCACTCATTGACGCGAAATTGAAAAATCATGTCATCATCTAACATCTAATCGAGGCCACTCCTCTTTCCTTTCGGCACATGGTAAGGAACTCGATAGGTTCTTAACGTTACATGGAGTAAAAACAAGGATTGGATTCAGGTTTTGTAATTAATCTAGTTCGAACTAGCTAATATAATATAGTGTTTGTAAGAATTTTCCGATCAAACGGCGTATTATGATGCAAAACACGGGCAGACATGTTTTAGCTTTTATTACCAGATGTTGCCTGTTCTACTTTGAAACTTCAATATGCAATATGTGAATAAAAGGGTACGAACTAAGGATGTCTGCAGCAAGCATGACTGATGAGTGAGGCTTTTTAACTCAATGTCTTCATGTTTCGAGATTGTTTCATGATTATAAAAAGATTTTTATTATTCATTAATATTATTACTATTTCGATGACTTTTCGGTACTTTTATTTCGTGAAAATAATAAAATTTAGGGATTATAAATATATCTAGATAAAGAATTCGTATTTTCTATTCCTCAAGTATTTATATTTTAATTATGACAGCATTTATTATACAAAACAATAACAAACACTTTTATTCTTAAAATTTAAAGTTTTTTTAAAAATATTTACTACAATTCCACTTAAAATTATTGACTTTATCATTGAAAAATCCCTAAATCCCACCAAGTCAAGTTTTAAGACTATGATAACAACCATTTTTGTTCTTATATTGGCTCGAGTCTTGTCTTGGGTTGACCCTCGAGTTGAATCTTAAAATTATGATAATAACTACTTTTATTCTTATAACACGTGTCAACTCAGGTCAACCTGATCCATGATCTAGGCTTCGCTCTTGATCAACCGCCGAGTTGAGTTTTAAAACTATGATAATAATCATTTATATCCTAACATATCTTAGTTGAATAATTTTAAAAAATTGTTTATAATGATATTTTAGAAATAAAAAATAATAAATATTATATCCGGATACATGTCTCTCATACCTTTTATTTTAAAAATACATAAATTCACTTGAAAATTATCATAGGAATAAATTTATTTTTATATAAATATTTTTATCTTTTCAACAAAAATATATTTTTATATTTATTGTCTTTATATTTTCTATTCCGAAGAATAACCAAAAATCACTTATCATTTATTTTTACTTTAAAAAAAAAAGCAAAATAATATAAAATAGGCCCGTAACAAGCATTCACCCAACGACCTCTATGTGATGGTTTTGAGATCAGCTTCATGGAACAGCTATTTCAGTATGTATTTCCCAATCGAGCAATGGTAAGAAACAGGCAATTGACCAATGTATTTATTATTTTCGGGATCCACAATTTATCATTTATTATTCTACACCTTCAAGCGTGGTTTGTTTTGTTTATAACTATTTTTCTTTCCCGACCATTTTTATCAAGAAATCTGGCTCCAATCCTTCATCTTTAAACTCGAGGATGCTCCAGAGAGCCCAGATTATGATTGTTTTGCTGGCTAGTCAACAATGATAGTTATTTCTAATAAAGAGAGGCCAAGTAAAAAAACTCAACGAGCCTCCTGCCCTTGTTTCCTCCTCCTCATCTGCCCATTTCAAGGGTATTCTGTCCCCTCCAGAGCGCCCCTGCATTGTTTTATTCCTTCGAACATGAAAACTCTGAAACCAAATCTAGCAAATCCCGATATACATGTCCTAATATCTTTGATTAAGGATTAATGTACTATTTTTCTTCTCTAATTCAATGATCTTATCGAACATCGTTTCACAGATTTTAATAGGGATCGTTGCCTTGATATCCACTGCCTGCTTTTTTTAAGTTACATCAACATTAATTGCTTTTATACATCTTGAACCAGCCCCATCAAGAAAGGTTACAAGCAAGGCCGAGTTACATTTAATTCAACAAAATGCGTTTAGGGAAAACAATCTTAAGCCTTTGGCAGCAAGTCAGAACAAGGAGTCTCCCATTTGCAAGAAATGTTCAAGCCTTCCATATATATATATATATATATATATATATATTCTTCTTTTTTGGCGTTCACCACAAACTAAGTGCCACATTGCGACACAATTAATGTTGCATTAGTGAATTAATGATATTATTTAATCATTAAAAGAAACTAAAGTGGTTGTGATATTTATTTGGCAATTTTCTTGTACCATAAGAGATACTAACATTGTGAATTATAATAGTGAAATAGTGAATTGATAGTGGTTTTTAAGTTAGTCAAGTTTTTTTTTTATGATTTTATTCTTTTTATATTTGTTTGATTCATGATCGAACCTCATGGTTTGCTTCGGCTAGATTTGCGTCATGATGTCAAGAAAAAAATTTGGCACATGGTTGCTGTTCGGTTTAGGTAAAACAAATTTGATTTCATTGATTTAAAATAATTAAAGTTTCAAGGATGAAATTAAAATCTGTCAATTTAGGGACTGGTTTGAAGGAAAAGGAGAAAATTAGGAAAAGTAGATAGAGTGTGCGTATCATGTGCCAACATGTGGGAGAGGCCGCCATACTTAGCTAGTGCAAGTAATGTCTTACTACATCCGATTCTATCCAGCCTTGATGTCATCCAAATCTTCTTATCGCAGTCTACCTCCATGTGTGACACATGTCGATGGAGGGGCTTTGCTTTGATTTTGACGAACTATTTTTTTTTCATCTCTCTTTTCTCTTTCCTCACCTCAGTTTCCACCTAGGGATTCTCTAAGAACTAAAGTGGATTGCCATATTTCTTTGGTGTCAAACTTGGTTTTTATTTTTTTTATTACTATTTTTACCAACATTTTTTTTTAATTTCATCTTTCAATATTAAATTGATAGGGAATTGAGATTTGTGAATTTTTTTTTAATTTGTCATCTACTAGGTAATCATAGTCTTGTGATCTAGATCGCGAGTTTGAAAGGATCGCGAGTTTGCGTGATAGCTAGATTTTATTTAAAATACATGCACTAGTAATAACATAAAAAAAACAATTATAGATGACTTAGAATAATCTCTTCAAAAAATAAATGTATATAAAATAATTAACAATAATTGTCATTTAAAAGAGGAAAAAAAAGATAAGAACCATTAACTTAAATTTGAAATAAAAATTATTTTGAAATATACATATAAAAAAGGCATAAATTTGAAAAAATAGAAAATAAAATAAAAATAAAAAGGTCAGGCATTGTTATACCTGATAAGCCACTAGTAAGGGCATACATGCTTGAGCCCTTAATTGTTTCATGGCAGTTGTCGTTTGCCAATTTTTTTTTAAAAAAAAAACTCATGACACATCATTTGATTTTGCCTAGATTCCGGCCATTGTGATGGCTGGAAAATTAAGGTTAAAGGTTTTATGATCTAAAAATTTATTTTTGACCTAACACACTTGAAAAACATCCTAGACATCTTGATAAATTCATTCATGACCTTAAAAAACCCAAAAAAATCATCTCAAAACCCGAAATAAAAAATCCTCTTGAGCTCAAATCAATTTTTTAGGAACTTTCAAGGTAAAACAAAATACCCAAGTTGAACTCTCCTCATCAAATTAAACTATTTGACACAAAGATTGACTATTTTAGTGACCAGAATTGGCGCCAACAACATTTTTCCCTCTCAACCATTGGAATCTAATGACTTTCTCTCTCCTTTCTTAAACCAGGAACTAAAAAAAATACAAAATAAAGTTTTGTATCAAAATTAATTTTTGTTGAAACTTCAAAAATTGGAGGGACTTAATTTTTATAATTAGTAAATAATAAATAATAAGTTGAACAAAAACACCACTCATCTTCTCCGCATGTTTCATTCTAGTCCTTTGTCTTTCAATTTCACAACTCCTTAACAATTTTAGCCAAATTAGCCTCCAATTAGATCCTTAAAGGAAAAATATAAAAAAAATGAAAAAAAAACTCTCATAGGTCATTTATTCTTTTCTAATAAAAAAAATAGATACATTTTTTCTCACATAAAAGATTTAAGGTGTATATTAAAAATTTTATTCAGACATCTAATTAAATAAATCGAGAATCATCTGTGTAAATAAATGAAAAAAAGAAGTCATTAACGATAACTAAAAACAAAACTAAAAAAATCAAAAGACAAATGTAGATCAAGATATTTGATCCCACAACATTGGACATTTACCAGTTGTGTTTACTAAATTTATTTATTAAAATTATTTTTTCATTCAATCAAATAATTATAGCAATAGACACACTCATGAAATTGATTGAATAAAATAAAAAGAAAAAAAATTATGCAAAGTTGCACATATTATAAATATTATCTAAAAACAAATATTTTTTTTATTTTTACAAATATATTTTATCTATAAAAAATATAAATTTTTTTATAAATGAATTAGAATAATATCTTCAAAAATTAAATACATACAAAATAATTTTAAAAAAACCTCTGTTCAAAAAAGGTTAAATAAGAAAAATAAATGGATATTAATTGAAACATAAATTAAAACTTGTGACTCATGTCATGAGATTGGAAGAAACCAATAGAAATTTTTTTTGAACAAAACGACAACCAATCTTTAAAAAAAAAACAAAATAATGGCAAACAATGAAATCAAAAAAAGAAAACAAGTTAGGAAAAGGATGTTGATCCACATCAACTTTTTAAACTCATGATCTTGGTTATTAGACTGGAAACACAACGTATAGGAAAATAATAAAGGTCAATCCTTAGCAAATCAAACGTTGAATGATGAAATCAGAAAAAAAATCAATTACACTAAAGGATCTGAAAAAAATGTAATTAAAAGAATGAGGGCGAAAATCAAAGTAAAAAATAAATTAGAGGATAAACCAATTTTTTGATTGAAAGGTTAAATTAAAAATAAAAATAACTTTAATAAAAAGAAAAAAAATTAAAAGAATGCGGATCAAATCGGAACAAATAATACATCATAAACTTGTATTGAAAGATGAAATTGAAGACCGATATAACTTATACCAAAAGGCTAAGAAAAAAAGAAGAAGATAAGGACATATTAAAATACAAAAAACAAAGAGGGTCAACCTGTATTTTTTTGGGAGGTGAGAAAAAATAAGGGGAAAAGAAAAAAAAAAGGTCGGCCAGCGACAAACCGCCCCACCATTGCTAACACACTGCACTAGAAGGGAGAGGACGTGACACAACTTTTAATGACATGATGGTATGACAGTTTTGGCCATCAGGAGGCATCACACGCGTTGACACGTGGACAACACGCGTCAATAACTTTTTAAATTTAAATATTAATTAATCAAGCAAAAAAAAATAAAATTACCCTTCATGGTTTTGGAATTAACAAACAAAACTATGTGAAAGGAAAAAAAAAGCCTCTAGATGCACGGTAAAGATTTCCTTTCACTATATTTTAATCACATGAAAAAAAAGACCCTGGATGTACAACTTCAAATTTTTTAGATTTCAAAGATAATCAAGCCATTTTACTGTTTTGAAAATGTGGAAAAGATATATATGCTCTTGGACTATCTTTTAATGATCAAAGTGCCATGAAAAAAATACTTGAATTATCCCCAGCACCAAGGCATCTATTTTTTTCTTGGAATGGTAAAAAGATAATTTTATCATATATAATAATGAATGCCCGTCCTTAAATCCTTAAAAATGATACAGAGGGTTCAGATTATGCAAGGTATGCATATAGGACTTTCTTGATTTATAGCCAAAAAATTTATATATAATTTGATGGATCAACGTATTTTCTATATGTGAAATATTTGCTTAAAAGCCCATAATTAAAAGGGCCAGAGGTAGGGTGATAACCTAATATATTTAGGTTTGGCAGAATGTCAAGCTCAGATAACATGGGTTTGGCATGCTTTAAAGCCCAATATCTTTGGGTTCAGTTACACGCTGAGCTTAAGTACTTGTGTGTCTGACAATATGCCAAACCCAACACCCTTACGTTCAACTAAGTGCTGAGCCAAAATACATGTGAGTTTAGAAAGATTCTAGACCCAGCACCTTTAGATTCAGCTACATGTTGAACTCAAATACATATGAATCTAATAATATGTCAGATCTAATACTCTTGGGTTAAGGTATGCAATGAGTCAAGTGCATGTGGCTTTGACAAGATACCACACCTATCACCTTTGGATTTAGCATATTTTCAGGTCCAAATATATATTAAGTTAATAATCTTTTTAGGCCTCATATTGGTCACGAGGATTTGTTTGTTTATTCTTATATCTTTTAAACATAAAATATTAAAAGTCAATAACAATTATCTCCTTACACCTCTAGGTGCATAAAAATCTCTTAAGAGTCTACCATATTTCCACAAACATTAATTTTGTATAAGATATATTTATCTCTCATTAATATTATGTAATAGATATTTGTTATTTACTAATATTTATCCCCCATTAATGCTACCGAGAAGAAATGATGCTCCAATCCCTCGATTCAAGCAACATGACAAAGTTCAGAAGTTATATATACTATTTGAACTACACTTAAAGGGTTTACACATTTTTATTCTTTAAAATATTTATATTCTTATTTTTAGAGCATTTATGATGCACTTAACTAAGAATAAATAGTCTTGTTTTTATAATTAAAAGTTCATTATCTTATTTATTATAATTTATTATTAAAAAGTCACTAACTTTATTGTCGGATAATCTTTAAATTTTATATAAAAAAAAATTATTTTAAAAATATCAGGTTTTTTATCATCAACCATTAATTTATAAAATATAGAAAAAATATTAAAATGAAGATATAATTACTTATTATTCAAACACTGCGAAAATCTAATTACTGAGCATATTGAATATTTGTACCATTATCCTGATCAAATCCAACATGGCTTGAATGCGAGCTACAAGTTTGGATCCCGATAACATTTTGCTTCGACTGGTCAGCCTCCAATCATAATTTTGCCAATATCAGAGTAGGGTCCTTGAAAAGACACATGATTCACTGCCATGACAAACCCTTGCCACATTCTTATTTTTTCTTCTTCCTCCTCCTCTATTTTTTATTAAAAGATTACTTGCAATCGATAGTATAACACATACTAGTATTCTTTAATTGAATTGAATTGAATTTTCTATGTTATCTTTGACGACTAGATCTGGTTTTCTGTATGAAATTATCTGGAATCAACATTCAATTCGGTTTTGCTCAAATTAGAGACAAATTGGACACCACACACACACACACACATATAATTCGTCCACCCAAATAAATGATTCATGAGGTTCCAAATTGATTACTGTTGATAGATTAATTAATATATAATCTTTTCAAAAGCTTTTGGAAAAGAGAAAAAAGAAAAGGGTACTCAAGGGACCATTTGTGCCAGAGTTTGCTTCTTTAATGCCAGTAATGAAGATCTACATATGGATAGCGTCTCTGCAAAAAACATATCCGGATTGTAGTGGTAATAAACTGTTCATAATTTCACGACTGAGATTTTTCTGATTATGCCTTGTTGATGCCCACAGAGACCTGAAAACTTGCTAAAATTATCTTAAAATAGCATTGCGGTTTATATAAGCACACTTTCCCCCTCAAAGTTAGGTAAGAACGGGAATGGCCATACGCCTCATTTAAGGCTCACCATCCCAAGAAGGATTCCACCGTATGCGAGGGTTGAATTAGAGATGGCAACAGCTCCTAGAGGCTTGGCCTTTCACCAAGTTATATCCATTTTCTTTTCTCTCTTTTTTTTAACAAGTTGAGAATACCTTCTAGTTTTAGATCAAGCACGAGAGATTGATTTGAGAGCATAAACAATTAATAACGAGGAACATAAAGTCAGTAGCTTGAAAAGGTTTTCATTCTCCTAGAGGCACAGAAGTCTATAATGTGGGTCTCAGCAACATGCTTGGCTGTGGATGCTTGCTTCCATGTCCCATTACAGACACTCCAAGCAGACCCCTCTTCGTTTTCTAATCCGACGTTTAGCCAAAATTGTGACGAGCAAATACTAAATAACAGTAGTTATGCGAGGTTTTACTCATTTCTTGAGTTTTACGAGCTTAGACTTTGGATTGACACATAAATTAAATTAAAGATATCATTGCCGGAAAAAAAAAAACAAGAAGAAGAAGAAAAGAGAGAGTCATGACTCATGAGGTGTTTTTGCATGCAAATTTCCTTGTGTGGGGCTGCCTAAAATCTACAACCAGCATCATGGACTAATTCTACAATAGAAATACTTACAGATTCGGCCCAACCCACCCTCTCCCTCTAGAATGGTGTTTGTTTCCCTGTCAGGATTCTTTGACCAGCAAAAGAGCTGTAAAGCAATCGTCTCCATGATTGCCAATTGATCACAACATTGTCCTCTTCTCCCATGGCTTACTCCTTAGATTTAATGCATGACTTTATTAATATTGTTAATCATTATATTTTGCCTCATTCCACCTGCCTGATCTTATTATATAGCATGAGAGGTGGACTCTGGGCAACATCGGATACTTACTGAACAAGCTTATCTTAGCATACATACAAAGCCAGTGATTGGGTTTGAAATTCTACAAGAATTTATTCTTATTAAATTGTGTAAGAGGCTGATTTAATTTTTTAAAATAAAATAAAAATACATGTAGCTTATATAGGTAGTTTGACCAATAAGAGCTACATCTAAGCGCAGGTTACAAGACAAGGCCACGTGTGTAGGACCTCCATAACCTCTACTTCCCTTGCATTTCCTCCTCTTTTTTTTTTTTAATGGAAATCTTGAATATACATCATTTCCCAAAATCCCCTCCAGAATCTGTTATTTATTCGTTCCCTCTCCACCTCCCAGCTACCCAGAAACACATTCCAGTTGTGACTTGTGAGTGGGAGAGAGGGAAGAAGCCTTTTAAGCATAAGAAGCATTAATTCCCATCAAGTCGTTCTCTTCCTGTTCTGTCCTGACCATTCTCTTTGCTCTTGCCTTTCGCTGCCAAGCTGCTGCTGCTGCTTCTTTTTTTAATCTAGTTGAACAGAAAGAGAGCATAAACTTGTAACAGCTTAATTTGGTTACATTTAGTCAAAGAGTCATATGACATGCTGTAAGGCTAGCAAAAACTCTTACCAAAAACTTACATTTCATTCTAGCTTTTCCATTGTTGCAAAAAATGTTGCCAGTCTTTGATCCAAATGATAATGAAGCTGGCTTAAAGCTCTTGGAGGACCTGACCACCAATGCATGCCAAATACAACAACAGGTATTGGAGGAAATCCTCGCCACCAATTTACATACAGAGTATCTTAAAAGCTTTCTCAATGGTGATTCTGGTAAGGAAAACTTCAAAAATAAAGTTCCCATTGTGAATTACGAGGATATCAAGCCTTGTATCGAGCGAATTGCCAACGGAGAGACTTCATCTATCATTTCAGCTCAACCAATTACTGAGCTCCTCACAAGGTATAAACATTTATCAATTATGCTCTCATATTTCTTCAATAAATTCCCTTGAAAGTCCTAATCAAGTCAATCTTTCTTTCTGAGAAATTGATCAAGTTAATTATATGCAGCTCTGGTACTTCTGGAGGACAGCCAAAAATTATGCCTTCGACTGCTGAAGAACTGGAAAGGAAGACGTTCTTTTATAACCTCCTTGTGCCTGTAATGAACAAGTAAGATTACTCTCTCCATATTCTTGTTCTTTTGAATTTTGCTACTGCCTATAAGATAATGGAACAGTGCAAGCAAGGTGAGTAGACTTAAAACAGCTTTATTTTTCTTTTTCAGGTATGTTGATGGCTTGGACCAGGGTAAAGCAATGTATCTTTTGTTTATCAAACCCGAAATTAGCACCCCTTCTGGCTTGATGGCAAGACCTGTCCTAACCAGCTACTATAAGAGCAACAACTTCAGAAACCGGGCTTTTAACCGTTATAATGTTTATACAAGCCCTGATGAGACCATCTTATGTTCTGATAGCAAACAGAGCATGTACTGTCAATTGCTATGTGGTTTAGTACAGCGGGATGAGGTTTTAAGAGTAGGTGCAATCTTTGCATCAGCTTTCCTGCGTGCTATCAAGTTTTTGGAGGAATATTTGAAAGAATTATGTTCCAACATAAGAACAGGTAGTGTAAGTGATTGGATTACTGACCCTAATTGCAGAAATGCGGTATTGTCAACTCTGAGCAAACCCAATTCAGAATTGGCTGATTTAATCGAGGATGAATGTAGTGGGAAATCTTGGGAAGGAATAATCAAGAAGCTTTGGCCGAGAACAAAGTACATTGAAGTTATTGTTACAGGTTCTATGGCCCAATACATCTCAACCCTTGAATTCTATAGCGGTGGGCTTCCATTAGTTTCAACAATGTATGGCTCTTCTGAATGTTATTTGGGAATCAACTTTAAACCACTGAGCAACCCTTATGATGTCTCTTACACCCTCCTTCCAAATATGGCCTACTTTGAATTCTTGCCTGTTGATAATAACCACAAAGAAGTGGTACCGGACGTCCAGTGCAACGGTGTTAGTGTTACAGATCGGAATGGCAAGGAAAAGGTTGAAGCTGTTGATCTTGTGGATGTCAAACTTGGTCACTACTATGAACTGATTGTCACCACTTTTACAGGTGAGTTTTTCCTTGAGCTGACTTTTTTTTTTCCTCTTCAGAATCTCGATACTGTAACATGCCTAATTTTGCTCATCTACTTACTGTATCATTGATTTCAACTCATTGATCCCAAATCATCCTTTAAATAGAGTGACAAATTTTATAGATGCTTTTGATTATGGATTGCAGATAAAAAGATGATGCCTTGTTTGTAGTTCAGTCTCTCACTATTTTGTTTATTCTTTTTTCTCAGGATTGTATAGATATAGAGTTGGAGACATTCTCATGGTGACCGGCTTCTACAATAATGCTCCACAATTTCGTTTTGTGCACCGGCGAAATGTGGTTTTAAGCATTGATACTGACAAGACCAATGAAGAAGACCTCTTAAAGGCAGTGACACAAGCGAAAGTCCTCCTTGAGCCACTCGGTTTCCTTCTAACTGAGTACACTAGCTTCGCTGACACTGCCTCAATCCCAGGTCATTATGTACTATTTTGGGAACTTAAAATGAGAGGAACTAATGATCTGCCAGAGCTTGATCCAGTTATAATGGAGCAATGCTGCTCCGTTGTTGAAGAATCACTCGATTCTGTTTATAGGAGGTGTAGGAAGAAAGACAAATCAATTGGACCCCTGGAAGTAAGGGTGGTGACGCATGGAACGTTTGATGCGCTCATGGATTTTTGTGTATCTCAAGGGTCTTCAGTTAATCAGTACAAGACACCCAGATGCATCAAATCCGAGGAGGCCTTAAAGATTTTAGATTCCAGGGTGGTGGGAAGATTTTCCAGCAACAAAACTCCTTTCTGGGAGCCATTCAGAATTGAAACCTAATGAATAGCTAGCTGTTCATAGTCTTTGGCACACTCTTGGGAGATGATTATCTTCGCGTCCTCTACATTTTGATTTCTAGTCTGGTTTGTCCTGTCCTTTTCCTTCTATGTATGCTGAATGTGTTTTGAAATTAGACTACTTAGCCAACCATGTCTTTAATTACTTGTCAAAATTTAAACTACCTATCACTCTTTTTTGACCATCAAGGATAGTTTTTCACTAATGTTTTTATAATCATTGAATTTGTCAATGATGAAGCAAATAATCATTCTGAAAGTGTGGTGTATCATTCTGAAAGTGAAGATGATATCTATGTTCTCATTAACCTAGGGTTCAGTTCAGAGTAATCTGGAAAAGAAAGACGGTGCCTTTCCTCCATTAAATTCAGATGAGGCTAAGATCTGCTTGGAAAGTGCCATTACACAGTTGCACTATCACTTTCAAGCACTGCTGTCATTATCTAACAGCCTGCATGGAGCAATTAATACTGTAAGAAAGATACTCGCTAGCTTGTGGGAAATTAAGTATCAAGACTTGTCAAGTGGAAGGAGCAAAACCCATATGCCTTCGCACATCCAAAAAGTAAAAGGTGATACTAAGGAGCTGTGGCTGATGAGGGCGATACATACAAGCAGAAGGAAAAACTTACAAGCTTCCTTCATGACCAATATCATGATTAAGCACTTTGTATAGCATGACTTTGTCAATGGAACATAATAATGATGATCTTATTCATCCAAAAGAAAAGTGACAATACGAATTTGGAATGAATTGAAAGTAACAGCAGAATTTGGAGTCCAGCAAATACATACTGGATTGAGTTTTGTTTTTATGAAAATCTTGAAATTTCAATTTCTTTTACCTAGTCAAGGGCTTAGCCCCGGTGATGCAGAACAATAACTATAAAAAAAATAAAGCAGGAAACAAAGAAGTTTTTAGAGAAAAAAGCCAAGAATTAAAAGTAAAGAAAAAAAAACCATAAAAGAGAACAACGAGGTTGGAAAAGTCTGCAACTTTGTAATTTTTATTCAATTCATCAAAACTCCTTTACATTTTAAAAATTTTGATATAAATATAAAACTCTAACTAGAAAAGAAATTGAGTTTATAGCCCATTAAATAAAATATTCAACAATAAATTAAATCCAATAAAATCTAATTAATAAACATCAACTAAAAATTCAAATAAATTAAACTAAAACATAAATTATAGCCCAATCTCTCAATGGTTTGGATTATCCTTCATCGTCTATGATCATACGAGTGCATAAATAATATTACAGGTCCGGTGTCCCCACCAACTCTCCTGGGGTTGGAGAAATTCGACCTCGTTGAGTATAGTTCAAGATGACTCCAATAATGCTCTTATATATATATATAGTTTGGACATAATTTGAAACTGGTTGTCTAGCTCATATATTAGAATTCGTTGTAGTTCATCATCCCTAATAAAAACAACTTGTGCATTCAAAGTAGTATTGAGATATTGTTTTTTTGCCAAAGATAAGGATAACGAGTTAGGAGTTTCAAAGAGATCGCCAGGGATAAGTTGTTGTGTTTTATATATAACAAGGTCCTTCATGTCAAAAGTAGAGCTAATATCATCAAAGTTTAGTGACAGTTTAATGATATAATTATTTAATTTAATCATTTTCAACACTTTGAATGGTCTAGCACTACTCATTTACAATTTATGATTGGCTTTCAAAGGACGTCATTCAGGTCTAATCTGTATTATAAAATAATCTTCAACATTATGTGCATCATGATACTTATGTAAATCAGCTCGAAATATGTATTGTTCATTACTTGCTTAAATATATTTTATGATCTTGATATACAAATTATGAACTTTACATAAAAAAACTCAACTGAATCGGACATTTTAAAGTGAGGAGACATAAAAAAAAAGATCTATAGACTTTCTACATTTATAACTATAAATACTATATGATTAAGGGTGTGGAGTGGAACAAACACTATTGAAAATTTTAGTAGATATAATTTGACCATAATTTAGATTATTTTCATCTTTCTCATCATGTTTCAGAGCTATCAACATGTTATTTTAAACCTAAAACATACTTAATGTCAAGTATAAGAGGGCAAGAAGCATGTTGATCTATTTTTCTTTGCATGTGATAATTATACAAATGTATAAATAATGTTTTGAAGTAGATATCCCTACCAACAGTTTCTTATACTTAATGTCAAGTATAAGAGGGTGAGAAATATGTTGATCTATTTTTTTTTTTTGTCTATAATAATCATACAAGTATATAAATAATGTCTCGGATCTGATGTCCATACCAAGAGTTTCTTGTACAAACTTTAGCCGTCATGGTTGAAACAAATTAATTACCAGAATAGGTGCAGAAGTAGCTTGAAATTTAGCAAAGGTAAAAAAGCAGATTGACATCCTCATTTATATGTTGTTGACTTTAAGCAAGCTGGAGTCCTTTTTATAGCGATGCAGGCAAGGGCCAACATGCGGCCACGAGTACTGGAAGTTAGGCGGGGATCCATGGACCATGGACATGGAAGGGGGACAGTGAGAGCAACCCAAGGAGACAAATTAAACTGTACAAACAAACAGTGAAGTCTGTATAAATAGAAGGCTTTTGGCATTGTCTCTTGCATTTATGAGAAACATGTGGCCTTAACCACCACCAGCTCCACCCCATCAGGGGAGGTTAGACACTCTCCTCATCCTCTCTTCCCTCTCCATTCAATATACTGCAATGTGGCTCCACTTGCATTTCTTCTTCTTTCCCTTCTTTCCCCTTTTTTTCTCGATTGGAGCAATACTTTATCTTCCAGCAAGAAAAGGATGTGGGAAAAATACACCACGTAAAGTTTCTAAAACTTAAAACAATTGAGCAGCACATTTCACTCGAGAGAGTGACCTGAAATTCAAGCAAATGTGAAAAATAATAATAATGAAAATGATTTAAAATATCCATGCATGCATGATATGGATTTATAAAATTAAGCTGCAATGAATCAACAAATCACAGCTCAGTGCATTTCAAAACACTTGAAATTATGGTATAATGCAATGTTTAAAGAAATCTCATATTTACAGTAATTAATTAACATGATCCATCTTATCACGTTGCTGGAACCACTGCCTAGCAGACTGCTTTCTAGCAAAGCAAAAAGGGCCATTCCCCTCCGTTTTTTGTCATTCAAAAAACTGCTCTTCTTACTCGCTTGGCATAAGGGTGGCTGCTGATTAGACATTTTACTAAGGGTCTGCTGCTCACACGTTGATTGAACAGAGAAGTTAGGGAGTACCCATCAATATGTAAAGTGGAGTCGGTTGCGTCTCAACCCTGATATATTGTGTAATGTGGTAGGCATTTGTCAGCTTATTAATAGCTATAAAACCAGGCACACGAGTGTTGGACTCATGTTGGGCACGTTTTAGAGAAAGATTCAAGCTCTGTAGCTGTCTTTGACTTAGAATCCCGGAGGGTTGTGTCCTTTTAATGGTGTTACGACCCTACTTCAAAAAATGCAAAATAGAATTGAGATTGGGACTTTTCCGTTGCCCTTCTTCGAGATAAGGCCATGTCTTCGTGCTTTGTGGTGAAAGTGAAAGGACCTTAAAAGTGGGACATTGCAGCTCTCCCAGACTGAGTGGCAAGTGTTGCAAGGAAATCCAGGTATAAGGATATGATTGGGACTTTGTTACTGCAGGCTGCTAAACAAGAATGTGATACTGGAACGCTTGGTTTTCAAGGATTGACGTATTTGAGACAATTTACAGGGATCATGCTGAGCCATATTGGCTTTTTGTTCGGACTGATGCCGAGTACAATGCATCAGATCTTTACTTCAAAGAGAGGTGGAAGATAACTCTCTGGTCACGATCACCTTACCCTGAAACCATTGGAGACTGTGTGAGTGTTAACCAGCTTGCAATATTGCGAGGATTCCAATAAAACGAAAACCACGTTTAAATTTGGTGGCTGCGCAGCCAGGAGCCTTGATGGCATCTGAGTATATGATTGTTGACGCCAGAGCCGCGAACATATATTTTTAGATAGTTGTGCTCAAGAGCCGATCCCCTTCGGCCTTCTGATTACTTCTTGTCTATGAAAGTCAAGTTTTTAAACTCGCCTCTTTGGATTCCACTACTGTGCTCACATTCGCCTCGAAAGTTTACTGTTAGCTTGACTTTACTCAAATATGATCAGCACTTAGATTTAATTTTTTTTGAAGGCAGAAAACTAGATTTGATTTTAATTTTAATTAATATAATAAATTAGAGAAGTTGATCTCTAATTTATTTTTATACTATTTTTAAAAATTAAATTCTATTTTAAATTGAATGAAGAAGATTTCAAAGCAAAGTTAATTATGAAAAGTTTTTTAAGAAGCTGCAGTTGCGGTTATTTGAGTTGGGCCTCCGATTGAACCTCCACGGCCTGCCTTCAAGAGGCCGAGGTTCTTGCTCGTGGGGATACTTCATCGTTGAATTCGCTGTTTTTGGGTATTTAGCCCAGAACTACATGGAAAACTCAGAGCCCCTGCAAGGCCACGCCTTTCGATTTCTTTCGAATTGATGTTCCAGCATCTTACGTTGTAATAATTAAGTGTTCTGCTGGGGACATGCTTCTGCGATAAATGGCTTGTTTTTTTAATGAAATTTTCATTTTAACGGTATCCATTACTTTTAATTTTATTATTATTATTTTTTACTTGTTCTACAAAAAAAACATAGCGTATAAATAATAAAACTTATAATAATTCTATAAAAAA
>Ga0325401_1000298_pt1 | contig 33757 bp, 22 predicted proteins | sample PopdelMetagenome_FD_205666 | JGI IMG/M metagenome (GOLD analysis project Ga0325401, IMG submission 205666) | Populus deltoides microbial communities from Bellville, Georgia, United States - Xylem-PdKOR-R2 | ecosystem: Host-associated > Plants > Phyllosphere > Stem > Wood/Secondary xylem | place...
TATACACATAATCATAGATTATAGATTTAATAACTTCCTTCAATCATATTTGATCTTTTAAGTATTATTATTATACAAATGATATTCATTATCCCTAACCAAGGTAGTTAATAACTTATGTTTCATCCTTGGTAAGCCAAAACTGTTCGTAGCTAGTACTTGCAAAAAGTTCTTTTTAATGGAGGTGTGGACTCTTCGATACTTAAATAAATATTTTTTTAGAGAGAGAAAATACAAAAATATTTTAGAGAGAGATGCTCTGAAAATATATATGCAATGGAGAATGAAGATTGTGAACCTTTGTTCTGAAGATCTCATGGTATATTTATAGCACATGAGTATTGTCATTTTATGTAAAGGAGAGCATGCAATGTAATTACCCTGATAACATTTAATGAGAGATAAATATTCTTTATATTTATATTAATATTTGATGAGAATATAGTGGGTTCTTGAAGGTCTTTTATACACCTAAAAAGATGTAGGGTGATTAGAGTTTAAGACGTCAAATGTAACTAAGCTTATTGAGGTTCTTTCTCGGGGTTAGACCCAAGGAAGCTTGGTCATTCCCCTGAACATGTCAATGAAGGATGGTTGTTACATTGAACTTGATTAACAGTTAAGTCCAAGTGTCTTAAGTTTGATAAAAGTTTGGTATGTTTGTTAGACTCACTTTACCTTAGACTTGAATGATTATCAAATACAATTGTTGAGTTTGGACCAATTGAGGAAGTGTTTTAAAATTATTTACTAGTTTTAAAATAATTGTTTTAATGTGAATTACTTACTAGTTGATATTTATTTTCTAAGTATTTTTGGATTGTTTTGAAGTGCTGATATGAGAAATAAATTTTAAAAAATAAAAAAATATTACTTTAATTTACTTCTAAATAAAAAACATTTTAAAAACATAACTACTGAACCCCTTTTCATCGTAATTCTAAAATTCCCTTAGGCTACGAAAAAATCTCATTTTACCAGATACCATAAGGCGGATATTGCAAGCATCAGCTTATTCATATCATATAGATGCAGAATCCATGCATGCTCTGCAGGAGCTGCAACGCCCTTTCATAATCTTGAATTAGCGAGGAACATGCCGCCATGTACATCCTGACCAATGAGAAATAGAATTGGTGGCATGTTCGTCTCACCCACCTGCCAAAGTTCTCTAAGCATGGTGTGTCTGTCTCTCTGAGTGTCTGCTACCACCACACCATAATTTTCGAAGTTGGCAAAGTGTCGATTCCGACATTAATATAAAACTTAAATAAACCTTCGAATTATGGAAAATGTACCCTCTAGCTACCTCTAAACCAACGGTCCAACATGATTGCAGGCAAAAATAAAATTAAAGGAGGCTGGAAAAACATTATTCATTCACACCCATCGCATTGCTTTTCTAGATTACAATGTTTTGCTTTTTTTTTTATTATTAAATTTTTATTCTGAATTTTTTTAACTTTTTTTTTATTGTTAATTTTACCTTTTAATACCAGAGTAATTAAGATTTTGGATACATAATTTATTTTGTTTTATTTTGCCTTTCTATAGGGCTAACATAATTTATAGGTTTTCCAGAATAATTCAAGTACCTCGACTTACATGTTAGATGGTGTGTGTTGAATAACTCAATTTTATCTTTTAACATTGAGATATTTAAGAATTTGGCTTTGTAATTTTTTTTATTTTATCTTTCTATAAGTTTAGCATGATTTGTCAGGGTAACCAAGGTTGTCTCAGTTTATGAGTTTGGTAGGGTATTTTTATTTTATTTTAATCAAACTTAACTTTTTTTTATCGTCTATTATTTTCTTATATAGTTAAAAAAAATTTTAGAGAAAAATCTATTATTAAATTTTATAAAGTCCATGGATATATTTATAGGTTTGGCTAGTAAACCTCGTTCGCAGGTATGGTGACTTTAACTTGTTTTTTTTCTTAGCAGCCATGGAATCGCTACTCCGAATCTTTAAATTTTAAAAATCTTGCACGAGGACCTGATTTTGATATTTTTGATATTTTTGTGATTTTCTTGACAAATTAATCGAGTAATTAGATATGAATTTAAATAAATATCACAATTATAAACAACGATATCAATTAAAATTTTATCATAATTTTCAACCATATATATATATATATATATATATATATATATGTATATAGTTTAATAGCCAAGATAGATGCCACGAGTGCACACTTCTTCAACAACTAACTTCAAGAGGGGTATTTATTGATCTGGTAAGGTCCTCATTTGATCCCTGTATTCTTAGTGAAATAATCACTTGGTCCCTTTAGTTCAAGTGTTTATATTTTCATGTTTATTTCTAATTTAGTCCTTTTTTTGTTGTTTTTTTTTCATAACAATTTTATTTTTAAATTTTAATAAAAACATATAATTTCACTTACTATATACAAAATTAGAAACACATTTTAAATTATAATTTAAGAGATTCCCGAAAAGAAAAAAAAAATCATTAGTTTAACTTTTTTATCAAGGGCCTAACTTATAATTCGGAAAACTAGAAGCACCAATTACAATCTCACAGAAAATAAAAAATAAAGAGATGACATGCCCGCGCGCTGCCGCGGGCTTATAAAATAAATACATTTAATAGTGTTATAATTGTGAATCAGCGCTAGATCAGTAATAGAAATTAAAGGTATGATAAAACAAATATTTCATGACGAAAAAAAAAATTGTGTTGGTGATCCAAAACTTAGAGACTGAACAAAATGATTTGTAGTAATTTACAGTGTTTTGTGAAGAAAGATACAGTGTTTTCGCCATATGATTTAGCTTTTCAGTTAATAAAAAGAAAAAAAAATTACAAAGCTAAATTCTCAACCAACTTAATATTAAAAAAAAAACCAACAAAGATAATTTTGGAAGGAAAAAAACCAATGAGAAAAAAACGTTGTAGCAATTGACAATGTTTTGTGAGGAAAACTATAACGCTTTTTCCAATAAAATAAAATAAAAAACCATTTAGAGAAATATTGTAGCAATCCACAGTGTTTTGTGAGAAAAAATACAACGCTTTCCTCATATGATTTAGTTTTATTGTAATTATAATTCTTAACCAACTCAATATTTAAAAAAAATCGACAAAGATAATTTTTAAAAAATTCATTAAAAAATCACATGGAAAAACACTGCAACAATTCACAGTGTTTTAAAGAAAAAAATTATAAAGCTAAATTCTTAATCAGCTCAATATATAAAAAAAATCGACAGAGACAATTTTAGAAAAAAAATAACAAAACAAACACAAAAAAAGGAAAAAAAAATCATGTTGGAAACACTGTAGCAATTCACAGTATTTTGTGATGAAAACTATAGTGTTTCCCTACATGATTTAGCTTTATTTGTAATGACTTGTAATTGTAATTCACAAACAACTTAATATTAAAAAAATAAAATTGAAAAGGATAATTTGAAAAAAATTATACAAAAAACCATGTGGGAAAAAACACTGCAGCAATGAACAGTAATTTTCAAAAAAAGTTACAGTGCTTTCCTTACATATTGTAACTGTAATTTTTAACCAGCTCAATATTAAAAAATAAAATAAAATAAAAGATAATTTTGGAGAGAAAAAAATCATGCGGAGAAACACTGTAGCAATCAACAATGTTTTAAAGAAAAAAAATTACAAAACCAAATTCTCAATCAGCTCAATATTATAAAAAAATCGACAAATATAATTTTGAAAAATAAAGAAATAAAATAGAAAAACTAAGTGGAAAAACATCACAGCAATTCACAGTATTTTAAAGAAAAAAATTATAAAGCAAAAATTTTAACCAGGTTAATATTTAAAATGTAAAATCAACAAAAATAATTTTGGAAAAAAAATAAATGAAAAAAAAAGAAAAAATAAGAAATTTGAAAAAAAAACAGAAAAAAAATAAAAAAGAGAAAAAAAAAAGAAAAAGAGGAAAAACATTGTGAATTACTATTGTAATCCACAGTGTTTTGTGTGTGGGAGAACAGTAAATCCCCCACACGATTTAGTATATTAGTTAATAATTCACTCATATGTTATCCATCTTTATCAACCCCTCCTACAAGTTAAGGAATCTTCTTTTTAATAATTGACTTATTGTAAGTTTACTTGGAATTATGGTATGATTTGTTTTTTTAAGTGATTTTTATTTTTAAACTGGTTTTTATCTAAAAAAAATTAAATTAATATTATTTTAGATGGTTTTTTTATGATTTGGATGCATTAATATATAAAATAAATAAATAAAATCTAAAATATAATAATTTTAATATATTTTTATTTGAAAAGTACAAACACACGCTTAAACATTCTATATCCTAATAATCTTAAAAGAAAAAGGAAAACAAAAAAAGAAAAAGGAAAACAAAAAAAGAAAAAGAAAACCAACGGTCCCGGTTACCAGTCAACCCCCAGCAAAACCCCGTCGGCCACTCCAGTCCAAGAAAAAACAATCCATCACCGTTAGTACCGGTTATTTACAAGAATGACATTTCTTCTCACAAAAGAAACAGCCTGCCTTCCTCCCCTCAGCTCCATCCCCGTCCCCTCCTCCAAGAAATAAAAAATCCAAACTCCTATATTAAAGAGAGACACAGACCTTGATATTCCTTACTTCTTAATAACTTCCTCTTTCATTCAATTCAGAACCAGATGCATCTCTACAATGCGTGGTTGCCACCACTGGTGGCGGAGGAGACGAAGAAAGAGAAAGACTCCTTCCGTCGCGTCCTGAACTCTGTTAAAGATTCTTACAAACCTGACGATCCTGATTCCGTTTACTCCACTCTCAAATGGGTTTCCGTCCTCGAACTGTTAGTCTCCGCCTCTTTTGAATTCAGTTTTATTTGATTCTAATCGAGTGTTAGCTAGTTAATTAATTACTGTTAATCACAGTTTTATCAAGGCGAAGAGCGAATTGAATTTGGAAGATGTAGCTGAGCTCGTTCAAATTGGAATTGAATTGTTCAATATTTCGCAGAATAAGCTTTATGCTCAGGTATTATTATGATTTACGACTCACGACCTTGTTTAACGCTGATTAATTATTTAATTATGATAATTATCTCTCTTTTTTATTGAGTTTGAATGGCGGAATTTTTGATTTTTTTTTAGGTGAGATGGGGAAATTTGTTAGTGAGAGTGTTGAATAAGTATAGAAAGAAGTTAGCTTTCAAAGTACAATGGAGGCCGTTGTATGATACTCTAATTCATACTCATTTTTCAAGGTTAGTTTTTTTTTTTTTTTTTGCGAGTTTATATTGGTAATTTTAGTGTTTATGATTTGTATAATGATGTGCATTACAGGAATACTGGTCCAGAAGGGTGGAGATTGAGACAAAGGCATTTTCAGACTATTACTTCACTTGTTCGGTCCTGCCGGAGATTCTTTGCAGTTGGTTCGGCTTTGGAGATTTGGAACGAGTTTAGGTGACTTCGAAGTTTTCAAATTGGTTTTCACTGCTCTATTGCCTAAATGCAGTACTGGAACACATATATGATGTTATCTAGGTTTTTATACTTTATTATTTCAATGGTAAATGGAATCCAATTTAGAAATTGAAAAAAACAACTAGAAAGGCTGGTTTTGTTCATTTGGCCTATGCGATTGTAAAACAGCCAAGACAAAAAGCCTGAAAAAGTATTAATTAAATTATATGATGGTGCAATCCATCCTTGAAGAATCTGGTGGCATCATAAAGTTTCTACAATTTCGTTGTTCACTCCTGGAAATTTTCTTGAAATGAACTTGCAGTTCTCTATTGGAAAATCCATGGCACAATTCAGCCTTTGAAGGATCGGGGTTTGTGAGACTGTTTCTACCTACAAACTTGGAGAACCAGGACTTCTATACTGAGTATGTGGTGCATAGTTTTTGGAATTCTTAATTCTTTAGGGTTTTTGGACATGTTGTTGGAACAAGTTTTATAACCTATTGTTGACATGGCAGTGCTTGGGTTAAAAAAAGTTTGGACTCGTGGGACTCAATACCAAATTCCCAATTCTGGAACAACCAGTGGGCAGCTGTCATAGCACGTGTTATTAAAAACTACAACTTTATCAACTGGGAATGCTTCTTACCAACGCTTTTTAGTAGATACTTGAACATGTTCGAGGTGAGCTTATGTATGTTTTATCTAATCTTTTATCAGTCTCTAGGTTGGGGGAATAGAAGTTCTTGACTTGCATGATGTTTAGATTTGAGGAGTAGAGGTGCATGAGTGGTAGGATTTCCTTCTTCCTCAACATTTGGTATTATAGCTCATAATGATAGCAAAGACAAGTTAAATCATGCTGCTGAATTTTTTAAACCCTATGTAGTTAGTACTTCATAAGTACCTGTAGTAGGGGAAAGGATGGGAAGAGGAACAGGAGGAGAGAACCTCTTCCCCGAATCCACTAAAGATATGCATTGACAAATTAACTATGAGATAGTTTGCAAGCAAGGATTCCTTGTTCGAAGGTTTTTTTTTATAAATATTCTACAACATCAAGAAGAGGGAAGAAGCAGGGACAGTTGGAATACAAAGGATTTAGAACTCTTCACTCTTTGCAAATTTACTTAAATATTTAAAATGTGGGAAGGGAATCAGTGTACAAAACATATGATCAAATGCTGCGTGCATTTAAATGAGGCTTGACTTTAATTCTCTATCTCTTGCCATAAGAAAATTTATTGCTCTTGTTTTGCTAGAGTTCTCTGTCTATATCAATCTACTTCTTGCCATTCTGATTTTCCACTATCATGCTTTAATCTGGCAATCAAAGGTTCCTGTGGCAAATGGAAGTGCTTCATATCCATTTTCTGTTGACGTTCCAAGATATACAAGATTCTTATTCTCCAATAAAACTGCCACCCCAGCAAAGGCCATTGCAAAGTCAATTGTAAGATCCATAAACATGGCCATCCATTTTGTTGATTTACACAATTGATCTCATCTGAGTGTTTTCTATATCATCATCCTATGTTATTTCATTGCGGATGCAGGTCTATCTGCTTAAACCTGGTAGTGCAGCTCAGCAGCATTTCGAGAAATTGATCAACCTCTTAGAACAGTTTGTTCACTAACATACAAATACTCTAATTATCATTTCCAACCATGTGAATTGTTCATAGTTCTTACTTTTGGCTCGTTATTGTTTTTTTATTTATCTAGATATTACCATCCCTCTAATGGAGGTCGCTGGACTTATTCATTGGAGAGGTTTTTGCTTAATTTGGTAATTACGTTCCAGAAGCGCTTACAGCGTGAGCAACAGTAAGGATATATCTGTATCTGTTTCACTTGTATACGCGTTATGCATTTTCTTTAAGTTTGTTAGCTCAACTCTCACTATTCAAATATTAATGTTACAGGAGCACTGATAGCAGTAGACAGGCAGATATGTTTCTTGGAAGATCAGAAAGGACTTTTTTTGTCAATGTTTTGCTGAAGTTAATTGATCGCGGACAATATAGCAAAGATGAACATCTTTCTGAGACAGTTGCTGCAGCAACTTCCATTTTGTCATATGTGGAGCCAACTCTGGTTCTTCCATTTTTGGCATCTCGATTCCATTTGGCCTTGGAGACGGTTAGTAGTGGTGCATGTGTTATTTTAGGGCCCACAATGCTAAAATTTGATAATGCCCTCTCTTCAAGGGCTATTTAGTAGTCTCCTCTTCGGATTATGCCTCTTTCACCACATTAACTTGTCTTTTTCCAACCTTTGTGTCTAGTCAGATGACTGCCACCCACCAGTTGAAAACTGCAGTGATGTCAGTAGCATATGCAGGACGTTCTCTATGTCTCACATCCCTCTCAAGAATAGGTAAACAGGAGGATTGTGGTGGTGGTGATGATGCATATGTTGATCTTCTAACGATCTCATTATCAAATGCTTTACTTGGTATGGATGCTAATGATCCTCCCAAAACATTGGCGACCATGCAGTTACTTGGGTCTATATTTTCCAATGTAAGAGTTAAGGCCTTGATCTCATTGTCTCATTTGTGTTTTATAGTTCTATGATTTATGACATGGTCATTTGCTATTCTATTTATAAATGCAGATTGCTACTTTGGATGATAACACCGATCAGTTATCGTTCTTGCCAATGATTCAGTTTTCTGAATGGTTGGATGAATTCTTATGTCGCTTATTTTCGTTACTTCAACATTTGGAACCTGGCAGTGTTCTGTAAGTAATAGCATTAAGTTTCTTATCTCTTTCTTGAATTTTCTGCATAACTTCATTAACTTAGACATGCTGATTTGCCATTCTAGTTAGATCAACTCATTATCATTGTTATAGGAATGAAGGCCTACATTCATCAGCAACATCAGGAACCTTTCTTGTAGATGATGGTCCTTTCTACTATTGTATGCTTGAAATCTTGCTTGGAAGGCTATCAAAACCGCTATACAATCAGGTTTCAATTGTTTTCTTCATTCACAGTCACCATGTCCCCCTCCTTGGGTAGGAGATTGTTTTGTAAACTATTCCTTTCATGGTAGCAGGCTTTGAGAAAAATTGCAAAGTTTGTTAGGACAAACATTCTTCCTGGAGCGGTTGCAGAGGTTGGATTGCTTTGCTGTGCATGTGTTCATTCAAACCCGGAAGAGGCTGTTGCTTCTCTTGTTGATCCAATCTTGTCATCTGTTATATCCTCTTTGAAAGGAACACCTGCTACAGGGTTTGGAGGGAGCGGGATTCCTGATGCTAAAGTTTCAATTAAGGTTTTTTCATTTGTTAGATGGCATAAGTTATTAGATTTTATTTTGCAGAAAGATTCTTTCTGAAAATTGATGGCTTCTTTTCCAGGCAAAACCAACAATCTCTCCAGCTCTTGAAACAGCAATCGATTATCAATTGAAAATATTATCAGTTGCCATAAACTATGGAGGTCCTGCTCTTCTTCGTTACAAGAATCAATTCAAAGAGGCTATCGCATTAGCTTTCGAATCTCCCTCTTGGAAGGTTTCAATTTACTTCCAGTAACTTGTTTGTTTTGTAATTGCAGATCCTACTCAAATGATTTTTGTTTGGATAGGATGCATACTGGATAATTTGCTGAATATTTTAAATGGGTGTTTGTTTTTATTGTATTGCATTAATGACATATTTTTTTGTTGTGGAAAACTCTCTCATCATATGATAGGTTAATGGAGCTGGTGATCATCTCCTTCGATCCCTCCTTGGAAGCCTGATTGTTTATTATCCTATCGATCAATACAAGTGAGCTTATGTCTTTTCATCTATACATTTGATTGTGATGAATACTTTCTGTAGGTTATTTATTCAACTCCCTTTTGAATTAAAAATTGAAGAATGTGGATTTCCTAGGTGCATTTCATGGCATCCAGCTGCTACGGCATTAGAAGAATGGATCAGTGCAAAAGATTATAATAGTGATGGACCATTGATGGGCCCCAAGTGGCATGTTCCAAGTGATGATGAAGTTCAGTTTGCAAATGAACTTTTAAACCTTCATTTTCAATCAGCTTTAGATGACCTTTTGAAAATATGCCAAAATAAAATACATTCAGATGCAGGTAATCCTCCTTTCTTCTAATGTAGTTTTCTTCTTGTATTTTTCTGATTTTGTGGTGAAATTCTTATCTTGAGAAGCTTAGGGCCTGTTTAGGAGTGTGGTAGAGGTTGCTTTTCACTAAAAATGCATTAAAATAATTTTTTTTAATTCATTTTTGACATCAGCATATCAAAACAATCCAAAAACACCAAAAAAACTAATTTGAAGCTAAAAAAAAATATTTTCAAAATTTTTCAAAAGCACGGTTGAACCGCAATGCCAAACTAAGTCAGAAAACCAGTAAAAAATAATGGCCCTCTAGAAAACCCCTGAATTTGATGACTTTATATCAATGGATCAAAATATTTTAGGAAGGTTCATTCTGCGATAAATCTCATACAACCATGTTCTAGTGTTCATGACTCCACATGTCTTAGTAGTTGAAGAATTTTCGCATGTTATTGAATACATGCTGTTTTCCCATGTAAAGAAAAATGTCTTGACTTACATATTGCAATTGATATTTCATTATTATTCTTCCACTAATTACATGCAACTTGTTAACAGGGAATGAGAAAGAGCACTTGAAAGTGACTCTTTTGCGAATTGATTCTTCATTGCAAGGGGTTTTATCTTGCTTACCTGATTTCAGCCCGTCCTCCAGGAATGGGATTGTTGAAGATACAAGTCATACTTCTTTCTTGATAGCTGGAGCAACTGGTTCAAGTGTTGGCAGCACTGGACTGCGTGAAAAAGCTGCTGAGATTATACATGCAGCTTGCAAGTAATGTTTGGATTTTAGTATTTATCTGGATATTATTTACCCATATTGAGCAAGTCTGATTTGCTAAAATGCTGTTATATTTGCAACACTGGCAGATATATGTTAGAAGAAAAATCAGATGACAGCATCCTCTTGATACTCATTGTCCGTATTATGGATGCTTTGGGAAACTTTGGTAATGAACTTTATGTTTGGATGAATAAAATTCCTTTCAACTTTTTTGAGATGCTTAGAGTAGTTTTTCTGTACAACTATTTTCGACATCCTCCCTTTTTATCTCTTGACATGTGTGTTTCATCTCCCAACCTCGGTCAAACAGGAAGTTTGGAGTATGAGGAGTGGTCAAATCACAGGCAGGCTTGGAAGTTGGAATCTGCTGCTATTTTAGAACCTCCAATGAATTTTATCGTGTCTTCTCATTCTCGAGGAAAAAAAAGGCAAGAATTCCTGTCATGATAGTCCCTGTATTGTTACGTGAACTTTGCATTGGAGACTGGAATTTGAATGTTTAATCTAATCCATTTCAGGCCCAGGTGGGCTCTTATCGACAAAGCATACATGCATAGTACTTGGAGGTCATCACAATCCTCCTATCATCGGTTTCGTTCAAGTGGGAACTTCTCTCCACCAGATCATGCAATTCTTTTGATGGATGATCTGCTAAACCTTTCTTTGCATAGCTATGAAACTGTTCGTGCGTAAGTTGTTCAGTCTTCGATAATCCTTGGTTGATCAAACTGGATTTTCTTATGCATATATGATTCTATTGGGTGATATGGTTGCAAATGATTTTAAAGTGCAATTCTTTTGATGGATGATCTGCTAAACCTTTCTTTGCATAGCTATGAAATTGTTTGTGTGTAAGTTGTTCAGTCTTCAATAATCCTTGTGTGATCAAACTGGATTTTCATATGCGTATATGATTCTATTGGGTCATAGGGTTGCGAATGATTTTAACTAAAGGTTTGACTTGTTTACCATGAAAAACAATGAGTGGTCATATCATATCTGATATTCATTGTTAACCTTATGCCAGGCTTGCTGGAAAATCTCTGCTGAAGATGATTAAGAGATGGCCATCAATGATTTCAAACTGTGTTCTTTCACTTACTGAACACTTAAAGAATCCCAGCTCACCAGAATATGCAGTGCTGGGTTCTTGTACAATCCTTTCTATGCAAACAGTTCTCAAGCATTTGACAACAGTAATATTCAGCACAAATTGGTTCCAATACATATCTGGAAATAAAATTATTTGATATGCCATCTTTTATTTCAGGATCCAAAAGCATTGTCTTCTTTTCTTCTTGGTATTCTTTCAAGGTGATCCTTGATTCCTTTACTTATATATTGGAGGTTGTTGATAATTGTGAAGTCATATGACTCTACCCTGCTTTTCCTTTTTGTTTTTGCAGCTCACATCATGAATCACTGAAAGCCCAGAAAGCAATTAATGAGGTCAAGACTCTCATCAGTAGTAATTTAGGGTTGGGTCATTGAATTTTCTTCTCTAATATTTGATTGCCAACAGCTTTTTGTTATGTACAACATCCAATTTTCGGGAGTGTCTAGAAGCATTTTCAGGACATCAGATAATCACATAGATGGACCAAATTTTGCTGATTTGGTTTCTCAAATTGGATCGATGAGTTTTGATTCTACTGGTTTGCATTGGCGGTAAAAATCTCATTCTTTGTTTACTTTCTATTTGCAGTTTATGCCGAGCTGCCTGGGGAATTGCATTTAAGTTTATTATGAACTGTCTTGGCTTGTTTATGAAGGACCATGTATTGGCAGACTTAGAAATAGTGTCTGGTTGACTAAGGATTACCTTTGATGCAAACTGCATGTATAGTTTTGACTGGAATTTTTGAAAATGCAGAAGCTCTATTTGTTCTAAACTCTTGGCCTTAAAATTGCCATGGATATTGGTTCAATTTCATTCCTTGTTGTTTTTACCTGGCAGGTATAACCTGATGGCTAACAGAGTTCTTCTTTTGTTGGCTATGGGTTCTAGAAATGTTCCAAACATCTCTTCTAAAATCCTGAGTGAAACTGCTGGTGAGTACCTTCCCTGTCAGTTTGTGTGATTGACTCCTTGCCCTTTTCACCATCACTCTTTCCACAATTTAATGATATTATCATTAACAATTTCTTCAACATTGTCTTACTAATGCCTTTTCAGGTCACTTTCTTAAGAATTTAAAAAGTCAACTTCCTCAAACAAGGATACTAGCAATCTCAGCTCTAAATACACTATTAAAAGAATCGCCTTACAAACTCTCTGCTGAGAATCAGTCTGCAGTATCTGAGGAGTTACAAACACATGTCAAATCATCTCTAGAAGGGGCATTAAGTGAAATTTTTCAGGAAGAAGGGTTCTTTAAAGAGACTTTGAATAGCCTGTCTCATGTTCATATAATCACTGATACTGAGAGCACATCTTCCCGAGGAAGTCACAGGAATTCTTCTATCCAAAGCCTTGCAGACAAATCAATTACCCGTTTCTATTTTGATTTTTCGTCTTCATGGCCACGTACTCCTAGTTGGATCTCTCTATTAGGGAGTGATACATTTTACTCCAACTTTGCACGAATCTTTAAACGGCTAATACAAGAATGTGGCATGCCTGTCTTACTAGCACTTAAAGGAACATTGGAGGAGTTTGCAAATGCTAAGGAAAGGTCTAAGCAGTGTGTTGCTGCTGAAGCATTAGCTGGGGTGTTGCACTCTGATGTCAATGGTCTTTTAGGAGCATGGGACAGCTGGATAACAGTTCAGTTGCAGAGTATCATTCTTTCTCAGTCAGTGGAATCTATTCCAGAGTGGGCAGCTTGCATACGCTATTCAGTGACAGGAAAAGGAAAATATGGTACAAGAGTCCCTATCCTGAGGAAACAAATTTTGGACTGTTTGATGAAACCTTTACCTCCAGCTGTAAATACCACTGTTGTTGCAAAGCGCTACACTTTTCTTGCAGCTGCACTCATAGAAATATCCCCACAAAAGATGCCAATGGCTGAGATAGAGCTCCATAACAAACTTATGAATGAGTTGTTGGATAACATGTGCCACTCATCAGCCCAAGTAAGCATGGCATTTTCATACATTTTGTTATTCTACTTTTCAAATTTTGTGTCTGCTGGCATATTTTGCCACTCTTGTGAATCATATGATTATGTTCTAGTAAGTTGAACTTCCTTTCTATTCCACGCATGAAAAAGGGAATGGAGGAAATAAGGAAGAAATTTAATTTTTTCCAAGGAAGAGATTGATCTTATGTAATGATGTCTGAAAAGAACAACCATATTTTTTGCATCCTTCTGTTTCTGTGACAGATGGAGTTGTTTTCTGATCTTGTTTCAATGGAAATTTGTCACGGAACAGGTAAGGGAAGCCATAGGTGTTACCCTGTCCGTGTTGTGCTCTAACATTCGTCTTCAGCTGTCATCTGCTCATGATTATTCACATGAAGGAGGCAGTGAGATTGACAATCAATTGAAAGAGGAAAAGTGGGTTTTTGTTCTGACTGACCGAGCATCTGATGTGGTCACAAATATTCAGAATACTAGCCCAGCAGACAACTTGGAGACTGATGGGCATATAGCTCTGCAAAACAGGTCTTTGAATGGGGATGCACTAGATGATGTCAAGTGGATGGAAACGGTATTAATTTTCAGAATAAATTTATATTTGCATCTATAACTATTAAGAATGACTGATTTATCAGTATATTTCTTGTTTGATGTAGCTTTTTCATTTTATCATCTCAACGTTGAAGTCTGGGAGATCTTCTTATGTACTGGATGTTATCGTGCAATTTCTCTATCCTGTACTTTCTTTGCAGGTATTTATGGTGCATTTTCATTGTTTGTGTTACTTGACTGGTCTTTGCCAGTGGTTTCCATCTAATTGCTGCATTGAGTGCTCCAATTTTCTGAACACCCCAACTCTTTTCCATGATTCCTTTTATGCTCGCCTACATTCTAGGGTTGGCTTACATGTGTTTGGACACAAACAATAAGAATGACACTTTTTATTACAAAATAGATCAGAAAAGGGGGAAAACATGGTTCCTTATTTGAGCAGAATAGCATTCTCTTTTGGCATGCAGTTTCCTTATTTGGTCTTGCATACAAGTCTTCCACCCAGAGCAGCACAAGCTGCAGTCATCTTGCCCACTTGTTGCTAGCATTTTGTTTTAGTGATTTTACGAACACAGATGCCAATGTGATGCACAATATTGTGGACTGCTTCAAATTCTCTGGGCAATTTGATAGTGGTAACAGCATCCTTGAATTTATTCCTTAATGTGCCTAATGTTGCTTCTGTGAAGGAAACATCAAATAAAGATTTGTCAACACTGGCAAAGGCATGTTTTGAATTGCTGAAATGGAGAATTTTCTTGGCACCTCATCTCCAGAGGGCTGTTTCAGTGATTCTTTCTTCTGCCAATGATTCTAACTGGCGGACCCGATCAGCTACTCTGACATATTTGCGTACTTTTATGTATAGGTAGTGTGCCTTTTCTGAATGCATCATCTCTTACATTGTGGACTCTTTTTTATCATATTAAACATGCTAAACTCCTTTCAAGGCAAGCTATGAATTTTGCTTTGCATTTCCCACACAAGAATATGTATTAATTGTCTGTTGTGGATAACAGTTTTATTTTCCATGATCTCATGTTTAACAAGATGTCTGTTATAGACCTGAATGTGAAAATATATTTTATCAGCTTGAATGTGATTAGAGCCATGTTGAGTATTTTCTGGGAATCAGCTTGAGCCTGTGGGTTAATCAGGTATTTGTTATGATGTGGATTATAATATAGTTGGCGTGCTCTTTTTATTACAGGCATACTTTCATCCTCTCAAATGTGGAAAAACAACAAATTTGGAGCACAGTTGAAAGTCTCCTGAGAGATAATCAAGTAGAGGCAAGTTCCTGGCTGAATCTTCAATTTAAAGAGTACTATAGATTTTTAGGTGCAAATGTAGATTAGCTGTTGAAGAATAATCTTCTACTTTATTAATATTTAATAACTATCGACCTGACTGACTCTTATTTGTGATAAGAAGTTGGACTCCCAAAATAAAATACAAGTACTGAAATACTAGGTCACCAGGTGCGTTAGGATAGTCCTTTATGCAAATGTTTCTTTCATTGTGGGAGTTAGTGAGGGAATGAAGTCCTTGGACAACAGGACTAGTCACTATTTTTGCTTTCAACATAAAAAGCTAAATTCTTGGTCAGGTAAGGGAGCATGCTGCAGCAGTTCTAGCAGGTTTGGTGAAGGGTGGGAATGAAGATCTTGCAAGAGACTTCCGTGAAAGAGCTTACTTGGAGGCAAAAACGATCATCCAAATGAAGAGAAAGCAGAGGTCATATCACTATCTAATGTTCTATAAGTTAGATTTATCTTTCTCTGAGGATACAATTAATGCACACATTCATGCACTTGCTTTTGGGGTCTGCATGTCAAACTTGCAAGGCTGGTGTTTTGCGTTGAAATTTCTTTGAAAATTCGTTTCTTATTGAAGTCAAAATACTAGACATGTTATTCGCCATCATCATGATTGTTGTGAGTGGATCACTGCTGATATACCTTGTTTTCACATCCCCTTTGCTTTTAGTACACAAGCAACAAATCCTGGTACGGATAATCTTGTAATTTTAACCTAAAGATTGTTTGCATGATTGCAGGTATCTAAAAAATCACCAATCTGTAGCATCTATTCATGGTGCAGTACTTGCTTTGGTGGCTTCTGTACTGTCAGTTCCATATGATATGCCCAGGTGTGTTCATGTTAATATAAGGAACTGATTGTATCATGTGTTTCCAGAATGATCCTATAATATTTTGGTTTTCGTATGAAATGTTGATGGTGTGCCACTAATGGAAAGTTCATAATCATGTCAGATCCTCTGTGTAGTTGAGTTGTCAAGTGATCATTTTAATGTCATCCAACTAGCCAATCTGTATAATCAAAATAGTGATTTGGAGTAACAATAAGCCCAGTAGAGTTAAGGTATCCTAAAACACACCCTTGCTTAAGAAGATGGTTGAAGGGTTGTTTTTTGTGGTTCTTTTTTTATTCGTAATAACACCATCATGGATTATGTCAATCACGACAGCAGAAATGGGCTGATATGCTGGGGGTTTAGTGGAAGGAGACTTCGAATTGAAGTACCTGTATTGCTCAAGACTAGCTGAAGATCTCTCTCCCCCTCTCCCTGTTTTCTTTTTTTGTCTTTCCTGGCATCTGTTATTAAACGAGGATTCTTTGAGGGTGACTAAAATATTTTTGAAACAAGTGAATGGCTTCCCGGTAACTATCCTATTTTCAGCTCTTGCAAACCACACCAGAAAGCCTTTTCGTGACTCTAACTTAGGGGATAGGATTGAAGAGATCTGATTGTTGATATTTCATTGAATAATATATGAATACATATAAATATAATCCCATTGGCCCCTGTATTTTACCTGGTAATTTGTATCCTTTCAGTTGGTTGCCTGAGCATGTTACTTTGCTGGCTCGTTTTGGAGGAGAGCCATCACCTGTGAAATCTGCAGTTACAAAAGCAATTGCTGAGTTCCGACGGACTCATGCGGATACATGGAATGTCCAGAAAGATTCATTTACTGAAGAGCAACTCGAGGTAGCTTTGTAAAAGTTTATCTTCTTAGATGCCTTAGGTTGTATTGGAGAATTTTAATTACCTTGACTTTTAAACCTCTACTTATTTGATACTTGCAGGTTCTGGCTGATACATCGTCGTCTTCGTCATATTTTGCTTGATATACATTGGGTTTCTAGTAAGAGAAGATACCATACTACTAATGATTGAAAAGGTTGTTACATCAGTGATTGGAAGAACAGCAAGAAATTATGTAATTCTAGGGTGTGATTAATATGATAAGTCTTCATTTACATTATTCATATTTTCATTGCATAAGATATATGTTATTGCCAATAAATGAAAGGTGTCAGCCTATTTTGTGTTGTAATGCTCTTAAATAATTGGGTTCATTAGATCATCAGATGGCATATCCCATAGCACGCAGTCTGTATTGAATATGGATGAGACTTTTCTAATCTCTTTCCCACCCTCGAATTCTTCTCCGTTTTCATTGTCAAGCATTTCATGCAACCTACCTTGTTGGTCACCTGTTGTGCATGTGCTTCCAGTGCACATGCTCTGATTCCACGGTGACAAAGCTCCTTCGTTGCCGAAAGAAGATGGACAGCATAAAAATGCATTAACCGATGAAGGAAAATCACTGCAGGTGCCTGCAAAATTGGGCGAAGTAACACCAGTGGAGTCCCAGATTTTGTTCGGAGGCAACATTCCAGGTTCTTGCATAGCTCTTGATAAACCAAGCTTGATTTTCTCAATGGTATCATCATTTTCATCATGTTTAGTGGAAATACAAGGGGATGAGGTGTTCCCTTGTGCTACATTTGTGTTGCAGTGTTGCAGCTGGAAGTCGATCCGCTTTTTAGTGAGGAGGTGGAGCATTTCATCTTTGAAGCAGCCAAGGGCTGCTTCTGCTAGGTGGGTCACTTGTGGTGTTGCTAGTGTGGTGGCAATCTCTGCCATGAGGTGGGAGAAGGGTTTGTGGGTAACTGGATCTATACCCATGCCAGAAAGCTTCTTTTTCAGCTTGGTGTTCCAGTGATTTTTAACATCATTGTCTGTGCGTCCTGTAAGCTGAGCAGCAATCAATGACCATCTGTGATGCCATTTCGCAAAGTCATTGAATAGCTAAACTTGATACAGAATTAGGTATAGACAGCATGCTTAAAAGTTTAAAAATATATCTGAGGTTTTGAAAACAATCTTGACAATGGTATTGAAAGATTGAACAATGTAGATTAATCGGTGTACCGGTTGCCAACAACAGAGTGGAGCTTGACAATGGTCTGCTCTTCCGCATCCGAAAACTGGCCATGCTTCAGATCAGGACGAAGATAATTTGTCCACCGTAGCCTGCAACTCTTCCCGCATCTTTGAAGACCTTAATCAATTATACAAGGAAATAAAAACAATTAGGTTATAGCATGAGATGAATGAATGAATGATGTTATGGAGAACATTGATGTGGAGGGAAAAGGACAGAAACCAGCATTCTTGGGGATGAGCCGCCAGTTACGGGTGCCGTGTTGGGCGATGTAAGAAGAGAGTTTGTTATCTTCTTCAGGTGTCCACTGTCCCCTTTTCACGTTGTCCTTCTCACAGCATGGAATCCTGCCCATCTTTGTGTGCTTGTCTTTTGTTTATTCTTCTTCTTTCACCTTCCTCCTTAAGAAATGCTAATACTTAGCCTACTATATTGTCTACTAATGAATGAAAAGTAAAAGAAATGACAGGTAGTAATAGAGAAATCCTCCTCAGTGCCTCAAATCTTGGGTGACCAAATTATAAAGAAAAGAAAACACAAGTGAGAGTGTTAAAAGAAAAGAAAGTTAGGTGTTGCATATTGCAATATTGCATGGGTTTAAATTAATTTTGAAAGAATAAAAATGGCATCAAAGGTGCATGATTTTACTAAACAATTCAACGCCACCGAGGGTGTGAGAGGTGGGCCGGTAGCTCACCCACAAGACACCTTGGAGGTCAACTCTCTTTCTCTCTCCCTCCCTCGTTGACAATCCTTTGGAGGTCATTGCAAATGTTTTCGGTAGGGCTTCGGTCACACAAGTTTACCACCTCCTCCATGCTAAGACTCTCAAATTCCTTGAGACCAGAACAAGTGAAGTTTAAGGTTGTTGCACGTACGTGGGGGTCATCATTTTGACACCCATGGCCTTGAGACAGGGAATGGAGGGAGGGGTTTGTTTTGTACAACTTGTAAGAAAGAAGTCCGTTGATGCAGTAGAGTAGACTAGACATAACTGTTCCTGTACACTTTCTAATGGCTGATGATTTATTGACGATTTATTGACATCTTAGTTTATGGACCCAGCACAACCCTAAACCAGATCTAACCCTAGACCAGGTCTGACACCATGGTTGTGTGCAATACTAGAAGCATTAGACAAATGGATTCATCATCTTAGGGAAAGACACTTTAATATCAAATGGACCTCGAAAGTTTAAGATACATACAACATGAAAGATACGGAAATTTGGTAGAAGAGCTAAATGCAGGGATTTCATTAACAAGACTGAAACTACAAGAACTGCATTAACCAAAAAAATGACTACAGGGTCTATATTAACAGTGGTGAAAGAAACACGGATGAAATATATCGTCAATCATTATTATTGTGAACAAATGATGTAATTCAGCTTGTTACAGTTGCTAGTCAATAGAATGGGGTATGATTACAACGAATAAAACGAAAAATACAACAATCATCCGTTCTTGTTTACAGTGGGTTCAGGATGCACATTTGGCATCCATGATGTTGAGAGAGATCACCAGGGCATTCACAAACTATCAACAAGTCCATTCCTGTAATTGGTAAGTATATATATGTGCACAACCATGTTTGGGAAAAATAAATGCCTCAGCAGAGAACACAGCTTCAAAGATGTTGAGAGAGATCACTAGGGCATTCACAAACTATCAACAAGTCCAATCCTGTAATTGGTACACACACACACACATGTTAGGAGAAAAGAAATGCATCAGCAGAGAACACAGCTTCAAAGATGTTGAGAGAGATCACTAGGGCATTCACAAACTATCAACAAGTCCAATCCTGTAATTGGTACACACACACACACATGTTAGGAGAAAAGAAATGCATCAGCAGAGAACACAGCTTTAAAGATGTTTGATATAAATCGGATGAGTTTTGCCAATCACATGGAAATTTACTTTTTGTAAAGTACTATTGACAAAATATTTCATTTGAACAAAAGAGTCCGGCAACAACAATGTATACAATGTTTCAAGTCCCTCACTTCCTGTTTCTTTGATCCAACAAATTACAAGTCAAAATCAATCTTTAATTTTGACTCGTAAATAGTTGACGAACAAGTTTTCTTAATGTCAAACAACTAGATCATACCAAACACCTCTTAGAGCTTAAGAAATCTAATCCGTTCACTTAACTTTGGCATCGACTCGAAAATTTAATTCCAAAGAAAAAAAAATATTCATTTCATTGATAACAGAACGTAGTATCTCTGCTCAAATACTCACACTTTATAATGTAGATACTGATCTACTGTGAGAGGCTTAGGACCACCAAACCAATTGATCAAGAATATATCCTCGATGTCTAATTTGAAGAACTGGAAGTTGTGACCCTTAGGCCAACCTGTAAACCATCCAAAAGCAAAATATGCAAGCCTGCTAAGTGAGTGAAAGACAATAAGATAAAAAGGTGCCAAAACAAAGCTCTATTTGTTTAATATTTTCAGATTTGCAAAATATTGAAATGGAAAAAGGCTGTTGCTAATATGTGAGCATTACCCCTCATCTCTGGATGCTTCGCAAACAGGGCGCTTTTAGCTATTTCTGCTTCCTTAGAATTTTCTTTTAGTACCTTCAACTAACATATTATGCAAGGCAATACTTCCAGTTAGTTCAACTTTCCAGAAAACTCGTATTCAACAAGCTACCAATTAAAAAAAAGATCAGAAAAACAGCAGCAGCAAGACATTATCTCTTCTCGCTTCAGAACTCAATAAAGCTGCACCTTGTAACTTGATGGTGGAAAAGTTTTCAAATTAAGGAAATCAAGAGAAACTAGGGAGTAATAAGAACCTTAAAATACAAAATAAATGATTAAATGTTTAGCATCCATCCATGTGTGAGTTTAAAATGACAATTTAGTTTACCTATCTGATGCAGGTAGAAGTGAGAACAGAACAGGAATTATTTTTTTGGAGGTTTATTTCTGTGCTGTGTTTTTTTGCTCTTTGGTGACGACACCAAGTTTCGTATAAGACTGAGCTTTTGTGTTAGGAACTTATAACAAGCTATGAAAAGGAAAGGGCTTTTGAACTAGAAATCAAGGGAAGAACTTTGGCTGGATTTGGCAAGACACTTGGGTGGCGTATCACAGCAGCCATAGCTGCTGCATCAACAGCAACCCAGTGATGGTCGTGTGCAAGACAACACAACCGTTGCAGGAAGAAGGAAATCAGGAAGGAAACTTTTATGAAAATCAGATTTTGATGCTGAAAGTGATTGGTAAAATGGGTTAAATTCAATCTTCAATCTTGTTCATGAGGATTGCAAAGATGAACAAGCCAAAATTGATAGTTTCATTGGTTGGCAAAGCTTGACCCTTATTCTGAAGAAGTAGATATAACAGAAGCAAGTTTTTCATAACCTAGTCAAGAAGAGAATAGTGGACGCTTATAGAGAGATCAACACAAGCCTAATAGTGCCATTTTGGAGTTAGATGGTGCAATGACAGCATATTTAAATTCCATTTTAGCGCTCAATAATGTTTCAAAGCATTATATTTCTACCAAAATAAGTTTTTCGGACGCAATCGTTTTTTCTTTCCGGAATGATAGTTGCTTGGGTCATGTTTAAGACTCTTTGGCTGGTATTATATTGGATTAAGAAAGGTGTTTCACATGAGACAATGAAGAATCAAAATTGACACTAGAAGAATGGTACTGTTCATGAAAAACCTTGACGAGCTTCGACAATGAAACACTCAAATTCTCTTATAGTGCCAATGTATTTTAAGTTTTAACTTGCCAGGAGTGGAGTCTTTCTCAACTGATGCATGTAAAACTAAGAATAATTAGAATAGAAATTTCTTTTTAGGAGATTTATTTTCTTTCCCAGTTTATAATATCCTAACTGGAATTTTCTATGTTCAGATCAGACCTACTTAGTCAGTGGCTGAGTGTGGACTATTTATGTTAGAACTATCATTAGACTTCATGAATATTTGGGGGGGGGGGGGTGCTAGTATGGATTTTAAGGGACAAATATGAAACTAAGCCTAATTTTAGGAACTATATTGGATTTTTAAGAATTTTGGGGTGGCCATGCCCCCATGCTTAGCCTTTTGAGAATTATAGTTTTGAGAGCTGTTGTGGTTTCAAATAGCTAATGCTATTACTTCATTTTTTTTTTTGAAAAATTTCAGTTTTAAGTTTTCATCTATACTCTATATCGTGTGCAGTTGCACCACTATCTGAATGACCTAATCAGAAAAATTAATTAGAATGTCCAAGAAGAATCATAAAAGTAGCAAATTCAGTTTCAAGGCTTTGTTGCATGTACATATAGAATAGGCTGGTTGCTCTCCTAGAAAATGGTTCTTAGGCACCTTATTCCATACAATTCTTGTGTACACTAAAACCAAATATCAATATGAATGTAAGATGCTTGACTTTGCAACATACCTTTCCGGTCAACGTAATTTTTGCACAAGAGGGGTTCTCAGGGTCTTTCTTTCCACAAGTTCCTAAAGGGTACTCGCTGATAGTAAATGAAGACCTCTGGTCTTGTAATGCATTTTTCGCAGTTGGATCAAGAGTTGTCAAATAAAAGTATGGGATGCCACTACCTTTGCCAGGTAGTCCATCACTAAATGAAACAACATTCCTAAAGCACAAAACAATGCATCAGAGCATGAGAATAACAAGAAAATTCAGAAAAATGGAAATCGATAGATGTGGGAGAAAAACTTACTCAATGATTTTTAGTCCAAGAAATGTGAATATGTTTCACCATGATTGAATTATATATAAAAAAAGTGTATCACCAAAGTTGCCAATCTTCGGTAAAAATGAAAAGGTAAGGAAATATAAAAATGTTCTGTTTATTTTGCTTCTGCTACGTGTTTGATTATACCATGGTTGTTACCAGAGGACGGAACGAAAAGATGGTTGTACTTCATACTGGTATAGTTAAAAGGAAAACCTAGTTTTTATCATTTAATGTAGAAAAGGCACAAAGAAAATCCAGTAAATGTGTGATCAAATGGAAAAGCAAGGGTATAAAATGCTTATAAATGGGTCAAGATGACCAAACCGATTGACAATCACCAGCAGATTTGTGTCCTTCAAGTATGAGTTGAGACAATCTCAAGTCTAACAATTAATTTGAGTAGTAAGTATCAGGATCTTGTAATTGTACTAGCAGGAGACTTAAACAAATCAATGCCCCTCCAAAATATTTGAACCTTTTGCAGTCAGTTTGTCTCTTAAATTGTTAGAATAAAAAATAAGTCTCATGATAACAATGAGAATAATACATTATGTTAATCCCAGGCAAGAATCCTACCAACACAGAAGTTCAGAAAATGTTAAAACCAGGCCCCAAGAAATGGCTATATGTTCCCAAAAGGTCTCAAATGGTTACACTCAAATGTAAAGGCCTTCGCAATCTCGAGGGTCGAGACCCCAGGGCTGGTGCGAAAAAATAGCACAGCTCCCCTTGCTTCAAAAACAATCTTAATCATCTCAATCATATGAATAAGATCCGATACGAACTGAACCAGAACAGATAATAACAGTAACTTCAACTCTTCTATACATTTCGAGGACAAAATTTAATATTTCGAAATAAAAGAGCTTGCAGAAATCATAACTAATCATTCACTTATATAAAGTTTGTTTTAGCATTCTCATCCTTCACCAAGAAATAAACATATTGTCAATGTTTCAAAGAGTCCCTTCTGAAGAAATCACTTAAAAAATGCAGCTCTAATCATAAGAGATTAAGAAAGAACTCTATAGCAAAAGAAATGGCAAAACATACCCAAATGGTGCTCCTCCCAGATCACTTGAAATGGTACTGGAACCAAAAAAACAAAAGAAATTCACAATCTGAACTTGCCAAAAGCCAAACCATATCAAAATATTAAAAAATCTAATCAGCACAAGCAGTAAGGCAAACGATAAATAAAGAAAAAATCCAACTGAAATAAACTAGAGTAGTGAGGGGGAGAGAAGACATACTTTAAGACACCCCAAGAATTTTGAGAGACCAGCCAACGAGCCGATGCAGCAGGATCATTGGGGTCAGGTTTATTGATTAATAATAACCTTCCCTGCACAGAATCTTGAAAATCGACAAGGAGGAAGAAGAGAGCATAGAAACAGTTAGTACGGCTTTTGGTACCCATTCTTTCAAGGGAAAAAACCAAGACGAAGACCTTCTGCACAGTAGCTCTGCTCTGTAATCACATACAAAGGGAAAGAGGAAGGAAAAAAGAAAAGAAAAAAGGAAACCAAATAATTCGTTGCTGATGATAATTGAACTGTGCTGCTGTTTGATTTTTGTTTCTGAATTATTAAAGTTTCTTACCACATAGGACAAGAAATAAAAGCACAAAGACGACTTTACCCTTAATAATAAACTATTAACCATAGCAGACAAACCTGACCTGGGGTTGATTTGAAAAGGAATATGAATAATTGGATCAGGATCAGGATCAGGATCAGGTCAGTATAGCCGATCATTTTGTTTGGCAATATAACCGAAGCCGTGTTTTTAAAAAATTTAAAAAGATTTTTATTTAAAATTATATTTTTATATTTTAATATATTAATATTAAAAATAATTTTGAAAAAATAAAAAATAATTATTTAAATATATTTCCAAGCAAAAAACCAGAAACAATAACTGTTACTTACATTCTCAAAACGGTAGCGTTTTCTTTCTATCATAAAAGATACTTTGGGTACTCGAGGAGAGCCGGACCTTCTTTAACAAGGCTTCTGGCATCCATTTTGTAAGAGCAAAACCAAAGAAAATCTTCTGCACACTGTGTCTGCTATGTGTTTAATATATACAAAAAGGGATAAAGAATTTGAAGATATCTTCGGGCTAGCTTATGCTTCCTCTGAAACTAAGTTCTTTTCTGAACGACGACGTTAATAAGTTTTTCTTGATGCTGATGATGTCAAGGATAATATTTAATGGGATCAATGCAACAGATACAATGCAGTCCTTGGCTTACTCTTGCTCTGATAAGCCCTTCAACTGATCCAGTCAAGATAAATGCTGATAGACTCACATAGCATCCAAAACATCAAGACATTAATGACACGATGGGAAAGAATCTGTGTGCGCCTGTACTAGACTACTGTTGCTTGTGATCTGAGGTTTCTCATGTAGTAGTAAAAAAATTTCACGAGAAAATCCTTGACATTATTATTTCCAAATGCCCTTTTTATTATTATTAATTTCAATGACTAGGTGCTCCTTGTGATGCAATGAAAGGGATCACACTATTTTTTATGCTCAAATTGGCAAATATTATTTATTTTGTGTCATTTTCATACATGCAAATATTGTTTTTAAGAACAAAGATAGTTGACAGTGCATCCACCAATTATTGCTTGAAATGGAATTCTGACAGTGCATACTTGAGGAGAAAAGAGGCAACTGGTTTCGAGTATATGCACAGGAGTAGATTGCATGAGCGGTGGTTTTGCCTTGTGTATCTAGTAGCCCCGAAAGGTATGGCCCAAGCTCCACCCTTCCGTTACTTTCTTCTTTCTTTGTTAAGGTTTAATATGTTTCTTTACCTCAAACTTGTTCGTATATTAGGTCAAATTGTATTATTGAAGACACGATGAGAACCTCTCAGTACCCTGCTGTAATCAGATTTGTCCCTTTACATGTTTTCTTGGTGTTAACTAAAGTGATTTGGAAGTCCTATCATGACTTGATTCTCCCTTAAACATTGAATCAATTTGCTGTTCTTATTCTATGCAACATGCCTGCTGATCACACGACTTCAGTTAACCAATGGAAGACAGCCTTGCACTCCAATTTGAGAGCTAGCCTAGCCGCTAATGAATGAGTTTGGTCTTGGCATGAATGCTCTTAAATTTCCAGGACATACCCAGTTGAGAAAATTAAAAGAGGAGACTTATTGTCTGTCTGTCCAACTCATGTACGTACTGGTTTCTTAGAACATGGGCCCTTCTGGAGTTTTGTCATCATATCCACACTCAAAAAAGGAGCAATTTTTTTTTGTTATAGTGTTTCAATGTTTGATGACAACTCTTCATCAAACTCTGACAACAGTAACAGAAAAAAGAAACACATGTTAGTGAAAGGGCTGTGAGTGCTGTTAACCATCATCTGGCCCTGTAAGGCTAAAGGCAATGTTATTGATCAACAAGAAAAGTTGGGAAAGGTGAACAGAATATGGAGTTAAATGGGGCTATCGGACATAGTGGTATTTTTTAGATTCAAGTATCCGAATTTTTAATCAACCTTGATGAAAAGGGTTTTCAGGGTAGAATTTCTTAATCAACCTCCAATCACGAACAGGTCGGGGTTCTGTCTTTTCTTAATTACTACATCAAATAGTTCTCAATTCTGTGTCTTCCATGGAGGATAGCTGGTAGGATATCTCCAGTAAAGTTCTGTCACTGACACTGATATTCTAACCAAGAGTAATGGAGAAATCTTAATGATGTGAGAGGGATAGATACAAATGACCACATCAACTATTATGACGTGTGTAGGGCATAGTGTTTTACATCATTGCTATGCATAGGGCACAGTGTTTCTTTCAGATCTTGTTGAGCTTAATCCATACATTCTGGGTTTACAGGTAGGAAATTTGTAGCGAACTTCATTGCCTCCCTTGAATTTGATAGTCATGGCAGTCAAACATGAGCTGGAGAATAGTTTGTTGCTTGATGATGATGGGCGGACAAGAAGAACTGGTAATGACACTTCCAACTTCCCAGTCTAATTTGTATATTTTGTTGCGTGCTCTGTTAATCTTGAGTTTACCTCCTGCCGGAAACTGAACCAGGAACCTTGTGGAGTTGCATAGCTCATATAATTACGGCTGTTATCGGCTCTGGTGTTCTGTCTTTGGCTTGGAGTGGAGCACAGCTAGGATGGATAGCAGGTCCAGTTGCCGTGCTTTGCTTTGCTATTGTCACCTATGTTTCTGTTGTGCTTCTTTCTGATTGCTACAGATATCCTGACCCTGTCACTGGAACACGGAACTACTCTTACATGGATGCTGTTAGAGTGAATCTTGGTAGCAAAACACCCACTCCCTTTTAAACCTTGAGCTTATTTTGTTCCCTGTATATTCATGCTTGGGAATGTTTGGATGATCTACCTTCTACAAGCATCCTAATTTTGACTGGTGACGTTGCAGGTAAAACCCAGACATGCCTTGCGGATTGTTTCAATATCTGTTCATGTATAGGATTTGCACTGCATATGTTATTACCACTTCGACTAGTATGAGGTACTTCCATGGTGAATTTATTGATTTATGCCTTGTTTTATTCCAATTATCGAGCACCATTATTGTCTATGACTACTCTATGCCATAGTGTTTCGTTTATTGTGAAATTTGAGCCATTATCTAACAACATTGCATAATGCACCATGTGAATACGTGGATACTCCGTATATGCTGATATTCGGAGCTGTTCAGATTGTAACATCACAGATATCAGATTTCCACAGCATAGAATGGCTTTCAGTTCTTGCTGCAATCATGTCTTTTGCCTACTCTCTTATAGGATTTGGACTTGGCTTGGCTACAGTAATAGGTAGATGTTTATTCATTCTCTATTATCAGAGGCATCTGGCTTTGCAATTGAAATTCAATCCTCAGATACGAACAAATCTGTGAAAATTCAAAATTGCAACAAATATGTTGTATTGAAAAAAATAATCATGGATCACATGTTTTTGTAGAGTCAGCTTCTTTGCCTTCAAATTTCTTTTTACTAATCGCAGAAAATGGGATGATCAAGGGAAGCATTACGGGTGCCCCAGCTGCTACTAGAGCTAAAAAACTATGGTTAGTCTTTGAAGCTCTTGGGGACATTGCTTGCGCCTATCCATACGCACTAATTCTTCTTGAAATTCAGGTCTGCCCTCTATTGTCCAAAATTCATTATCTTACAAATTATCAGAGTTAAAATGAACTAGAAAATTGTTAAATGAAGGATACTTTGAAGTCACCTCCACCTGAGAACAAGACCATGAAGAAGGCATCGATGATTGCACTCTTCTTGACAACATTGTTTTACCTCTTCTGTGGATGCTTTGTATACGCAGCTTTTGGCAACAATACTCCTGGAAATCTTTTGACAGGACTTGGATTTTATGAGCCTTACTGGCTCATTGACTTTGCTAATGCTTGCATTGTTCTACATTTGGTTGGAGGCTATCAGGTACTTCCATTTTACTCTCTTCCCTGCTTTAGAAGTAAAAAATATCCTACGCTAACTGCTAACATGCTTCCTGTTTCCATCAAATCCATTGCATCTCCTGTGTCCTAGGCGATGCTCTCTTTATTCTGTCACGAACAATAGTTGGACGAGGATTTCATATTACAGCTTGCAGTTTGATAAGTTTTTGAGTAACTATGATACATGTTTCTTTTTCTGTCAGCTCTTCAGTCAGCCAGTATTCACGTTTGTAGAACGTTGGTCCTCGAAGAAGTTCCCAAACAGTGGATTTCTGAATAACTTCTACAGCATCAAACTCCCACTGTTGCCTTCTTTTCACATTAATATTTTCAGGATATGTTTTCGAACTGCATATGTTGTGTCAACTACCGTGATTGCCACTGTTTTCCCTTACTTCAACCAAGTTCTGGGGCTATTAGGGGCCTTAAACTTTTGGCCATTAGCCATATATTTCCCAGTAGAAATGTATTTTGTACAGAACAAAATAGAGGCTTGGACAAGAAAATGGGTTGTTCTCAGAACACTTAGCTTTGTTTGCTTTCTTGTATCAATTGTAGGCTTGATTGGGTCAATTGAAGGAATTGTAAGTGCTAAATCTATGTAGAACCGTTTATGTTTTTACTTGGATCAAGGATTTATTAAAAAGAGGTGATTTAAATAAATATTGTAGGCAAATATTAATTTTCTAAAACTAAACAACAAAGAAACCAAGCTTATGAAGCAAATTCTGGCAGTGTTCTTAGCTAGCTAGCCTGTAAATTCAGCATGATATCAGACAATATCACAATCCCATAAGTTAAATGAATTCATGATACTTTAAAATCACCTCCCTAAGAGAACAAGACAATGAAGAAGCCCTCGAATATAGCGATGATTGGCATAACATTTTTCTACCTCTGCTGTCAAGGCTTTGGTTATATATGCTAGGCATCGCCGCCGCCATCATCCAGAGTCATGGTGGAACATATTCCACGGCTGGCTCTCCTTGAAACAATAGCCAAAATGGAAAGGCTCTGCCGATTGGCAAATGAGAAGTACAATTATCAATTTGTCACCATGTCCAGTACACTTACTTGGCATTAAAAACAGTTGATGACAATCCGCATACAACTGCATATATAAAATTAAACTCTGACTGAACATGGTAGCTAGGCATATGACCAAAGTCAAGAGCTATACTTGTGTAAAATAGCTAAGAATTCACCTTTATAGCACATTATTGTTGGGTTTTTTAAAACAAAATATATGTAGCAGAAATTATAAATTTAATTTTTTTTTTTTTGAAGTTCTAAGAATCTCTTTAGACAGATCTAAATTTATTTACGATTTATGCAAAGATTATTTAAAGATCAAATATTCTTTTTAGCTTTGAATATTTGCTTAAAGGTTGAGTTATCACAAATTATAAGTCGTCTAAATGTCTGGCCTCTAGCAATAACTTACATAAATCACTAGTGAGAAATCTTATAAACCCTTTTAGTAAAAAGATATTGTTATAGCTTAGAGTGTCAACTCTTTTCTTTTTGTGTTTTAGGTGTTTACGTATTCTATTTAACTCACCATTCACTTCTTTCTCTTGGAAAATAAGAAGCATAATATTTTATTTATAGGGAAACCTAAAAATCTTATAAATAATAAAATGTCAATTTGTCCCTTAAATAATATCACATATATTATTTTAAGATAATTTTAGAATCTTAATACCTTATATTAATTACATTCTAGTCCTCAATTTCTAAAATTTATTTACAATTAAATCACATTTGATTAATCATCTCATTTTAATTTATGATTAATAGTTTTTATATAGATGACTCATTAGGGTCTCTAATAAGTTAGCCCAAATATAAATCATAATCCTAAATAAAATAAGATTAAATAAATTAAACAAATTAATTTATTATCAATTTAATAACTAATTGATTTATATTTGAAGAGCAAGTACAATGTCTATCAACTCATTTGTTATAGTTCATGTTATACCCAATATCAAGGGTGGTGAATCCTCTCTTGATTACTTAAAAACATTTATATAGTTCATGTTATACTCAATATTTGCCAATTTGTTACCTTTGATTAGGACAATGTATAGCAGAATCAAAATATAACACTCCTTATATAAGATAATTTAGTAATATCAAGTCTAAAGATCACTTACACAACCCGCACGTGAGCCTTTTTATAGACACACGTGATCTCTCCATATGAAATTCTCATGTGGGTTAGTTCAGTGTACATATCATTTGACATGTACCTAGATATTAGTTTCAAATATTCCTCGTACCTCAATTTATGAGAACACCTATTTTTTTTCATAAAGAAAAAATATATAATATGTACTAGTCTCAACAACTCTAATTAATATTTAGTTTTAATAGAGCATTGACTAGAAACATTTGGAAACAATGTTTTAATATAATAAGAATCTCATGATTATAACAACTTTATAATTTTCTTTATTAAATATTTTTGTCCCAAGAACTTTATCTTTACTCTAAATTTATTAATCAAATATTATATTCATTAATAAAATATTTGATGAATATTAAATATAAATAAGTCTTTATTAATAATTTAAATATATTTACATGAATAAGATTAGTTCCACGCGTAACCAATCGAATGGCTATAGGACATATACATTAACAATCTCTCACTTATACTAAAGCTAATCACTTATGTATCAAATATCATATCTCTCTACTTGACGACCATGTTTTTACTAGGACAGTGACTTAGTAAGAGGATCTTCAAATTCATTCAGTTGGTACTCGTTCTATCTTTACATATTTTCTTTGTATGATTCTTTAATCAAATGGAATTGTTCAAGTATATTTTTAAATCATTAATGAGACCTAGGTTTCTTTGCTTGTGCAATGGATCTACTATTATCACAATACATGGTTATTGGATCAACAATGCTAGGAAACATACATAATTCAGTGATGAACTTTTTGATCCAAATAATCTATTTTATCTCCTCAAACATAGAGGTGTACTCAATTTTAGTTGTAGAATCTGTTTTGGTCTCTTATTTTAAACTCTTCTAACTCAGTACCATTATTTAGAGTAAAATATAACCCAATTAAATTTGTTATTTTTATTATCTTATTGAAAACTAGCATCCAAATAACCATGAACTACAAGTTTATCTCCTCTATAGACTAGAAAACATTCTTAATTCTTGTTAAGTATTTAAGAATATTTTTAACTTTCTTATAGTAACTCTCATTTGGATTAAATTGGTATCTATTAATTATACTCAAAGCATAAGATATATCTGGTCTTACGTAGCATCACATATATTATGGATCTTATATACATAGTGTATGGAATCATTTCTATCTTATCTCTCTCAATTTGTGTTTTAGAACACATATCTCTAGAGAGAGTATTATATGTGAAATAGATAAATATATTATCTTTTGGATTCTTTCATGCTAAGTCGTTTTAACATCTTGTCTATATACGTGGATTCAGACAATACAAGCAATTGTTTTTAAATCTATCTTTATAGAAATATTCATAGTATATAGATTGTTTCTCCCATACCCTTCACAAAGAAATTCTTGAACAACCAGATTTTAACTAACTAGAGTAAATAAATATTGTTTCCTATTAATAATATGTTGTCTACATATAATATTTGAAAATAACTTCAATCTCACTAACCTTTTCATAAACACAAGTTTCATTCATATGTTTTTTAAAATCAAACTATTTGATTATCTCATTAAAATAGATATTACAACTCCTCGAAGCTTGCTCAAGTTCATAAATGAATTTTTATAGCTTGCATATTTTATTGACAAATTCCATGGATTTAAAAAACTTTCAAGTAGTGTCACATGCACTTTTTCTTGAAGATTCTCATTCAGAATTATGATTTTGACATCCATTTGCCAAATCTCATAATCATAGTATGTAGCTATAGTAAGCAAAATCTTTATGGATTTTAATACAGTTGTTGGCAAAAAGGTTTCATCAAAATCAACCTATTTGTCTTTATTTGTAACATTTGACAACTAGTCTAACTTTGTGCATTTGTAAATTGTCTTTCATGTCAATCTTTCTCTTAAAGACTTATTAACATCCAATGGGTTTTATCCCTTTAAATGGATCAACTAAGGTCCATATCTGGTTGGTGTACATGGAATCCAATTTAGATTTCATAACCTCAAGTCATTTTCTTATAATCAATATCAAATATTAATTTCATGTAATTGGTAGGCTCAGTAAGTACGAGCAACTTGTCATTTTCAGCTTTTATGATAAGTCCAAATCTCAATGGTGTATAACGTGTCTTACCAGATTTACAGAGTTCTTATATTTCTTAAGCTTTAGGCTGAACATCTAATATTATAGCCTCGAACTCTTTTCAATAACAATTCTTTCTTTATAAAGGTGCCATATTTTGAGATAAATATTTTTGTTCAATATGATGATATAAATAATATCCAATAATTTTTTTTGGATATCCCACGAACTTATATTTATCTAACTACTCCTAGCATTCAGATATAGTACGCTTAATATAAGACTTTTAAACCTTTTAAATGATTTAGACTTTCATCAAATACACATAACCATATCTAATATGGTAATCCATGATGAAACATGCATATATATCCATGGAACAGATCGTTATTGGTCCATATGCATCTGTATGTATTAGACCTAATAATTCATTAGATCTTTTATTCTTTTAGTAAATAGTGTTTGGTCATCTTACCCGGTAACATAGTTATTAAACCCGGACCGGCCCAGCAGGTCAACCCGGTGGCTGGACCGGTTCGGGTTTGTTAAAAGACCGATCGGTGCAACAACCCGGAAAAACTCGGTAGACCCAACGGGTCGACCCATGACCCGAGCGAACCCGAACGAGACCTATAAGACCCAAACTTTTAGGCCAAACCCAAGTCCAAGTCAGCCCAAACCCAACCTAAGTTAACCTAGGTATATAAGAAAAGGTTGCAAGAGAATTACTGTTCTCTCTTTTAAATCTTGTGGCCGTCGTGACCCTTTCCCCATCAAACCAAGGATTTCAGTTTTTGATCTTGAGTTTTGGGTTTAAGAAAAGTGGAAGTAGCAAGTAAGTGATTCTCTCTCATATTACTTTTAATTATGATTTGTTTATGGAAGGATTAAAGAGAGAGAGAGAGAGAGAGAGATTAGGGTTTATAAGGATTAGAAGTTTATGTTGTTAAGATTGATTTATGATTATTAAGGGTTTAATGTTAGGTGATTAATTAGTATGTTGTTAGAAATAAAGATTTGTGAGTTGATTTGTTTAAATTAATTTTTATGGGTTAAGAAATTCATTTTTA
>Ga0325401_1000299_pt1 | contig 33748 bp, 30 predicted proteins | sample PopdelMetagenome_FD_205666 | JGI IMG/M metagenome (GOLD analysis project Ga0325401, IMG submission 205666) | Populus deltoides microbial communities from Bellville, Georgia, United States - Xylem-PdKOR-R2 | ecosystem: Host-associated > Plants > Phyllosphere > Stem > Wood/Secondary xylem | place...
CTGCTGGGCCAGGAAATAGCCGTCGGCGCGCTTCAGGTCGACGCGCCACACCTGCGGGCGCGGCGGCTGGTTCAGCTCGGGAGCGGGCGTCCAGCGGAACACATAGATGGCGGCGGGGTCGGCCACGCGTTCGGACGGGCCACCGGTGCGGGCCAGCGCCTCGGCCAGGGTGACGGCGGGCGCGCCGAAGGGCTGCTGGCTGACGCGATCGGACGCGCCCAGCACCAGGAACGTCCGGGGGCGGTTGAACAGCTCCACCCGGTCGCCGGGCAGCAGGAGCAGGTCCTGCGCACCCCCGGCGGCGACGTCGGCCAGCCGCGCCTCGGCGGAGCGGGGGCCGCGGGTCAGCCGGACCACCGCGTCGCTGGGGGCGGCGGTGGGCCCGCCCGCGCGCGCCACCGCGTCCAGCACGCGCAGGCGCGGCAGCCCCAGGTCGAAGCGGCCGGGCTGGCGCACGTCGCCGGAGACGAAGAACACGTTGGACGCGTTGGCGCGCACCGACACCGACACCTGCGGCCGTTGCGACAGGCCGGCCAGCGCCTGTTCGATCGCGCGGGACAGCTCGGCGGGCGTGCGGCCGGCGGCCTGTTGCCGCCCGATGAAGGGCAGCGTGATCCGCCCTTCCGCGTCGACCGCGGCGGCGAGCGTCGTCGATTGCGCGCTGGGGCTGAACCCGCCGCCCGCGGCCGGCCCGCCGCCGGGCCGCGCGAACAGCGCCACGCCGACCTCGAACACGTCGATCGCCAGCTGGTCGCCCGGCCCGATCAGGTCGACCCGCCCGTCCGCCGCCAGCGCGGACAGGCCGGGCGCGGGGGCGGGGGACTGCGACAGCGCCGCCGCCACGTCGGGCGTCACGTCGGCGAGCGCGAAGCCGGTCAGGTTGTGACTGCGATGGTCGGCCGCGACCTGGCCCCGCGTGGGACCGACATTGGGCACGGAAGCGCAGCCGCCGAGCGCGACCGCCAACCCCGTCACTGCCCCCAACCCGCGACGCATGGCGCGCGGGCTAGCCCGTCCGCGGCTAGGGTGCAATCGTGGGCGGGACAGGCGTCGGCGATAGAGGCACGCTGATATGCGCCAGGGCCGCGATCGAACGCTGGTCGCGCCGCGCGGACCGCCGGCATCGCACCCCGCCCGCGGTCGGGAGCGCGAGCGGCCGGCGCTGAAAACGTGTCACGGCCTGTCTCGTCGTCCATGTTTCGTCGGGACCGATCGGCGTTCGATATCGGCGTCGGCGCGCGCCTCCCGACGCTGCCCTCGGCCTGGGGTCACGACGCAGGGTCGGTTATCGATCGGCTCCATCGTTACGGCATCCGGAAGGGGCGGCCGGCGAAAAGGCGACGACGCCTCCGCCGGATCGGCGACGAGCGACGTCCCCGAGAATGTTCGCCGGACGCCACTCCCTTAGGTCACCCCGCTGCCCGACCCGTAGCCGGCGAAGCCGATCGTTGGCAGGCACGTGTCCCAACCCTAAGCCGGACGCGAAAACGGGGACGAGGTGTATGGGCGGCGACGGCATGGGCGCGATGGCGCTGCTGGTCGGGGCGGCGGTGGTCGGCGGGCCGGTCGCCGTCGCGATCCTGTTTTTCTGGAGCGGTAGGAGCCTGTCCCGCCGGCGGGGTGCGACCGCGGCCGGCGCCTGGCGAATCGGGGTGATCGCCGGGGCGTTGGGCGGGCTATTGGGCGGGGCGGCGACGATCGCCACCGTCCGGCCGGATATCTGGATGCCCGACCCCGAGATCCGGCTGGCGCTGCAGGAGGGGAGCGACCCGGCCTGGATCGTCCTGTTGGAGAGTCCCGCCAGCGATCGGTCGTTGCGGTGGAGGGGGTGGCCGATGCCCTTTCGCGGGGTCAACACGACCCTGAACGTCCCCGCCAACGGCATCGTCCGGGTGCGCAGCCTGGACCGGATCGGACGCGGGGCGAGGATCGTCTGGCCCGATGGTGCCGGGCCGGTTTCCACGCATCGGGGGCCGGCCCCGCGAGGCATCGGCGCGAACAGCTTCGCCGCCTGGAGCCGGCATCCGGGGGCGGAGGCACGCGATGATATCCCGCTGGACGAGCCCGGCCTGCTGGCGTGGTTCCGGCGTCGCGGCATACCGGAAGGGCAGGCGTCCGATGCGGGCGCGGGGTCGTCGAGCCCGCCCGGACGGATTCGAAGCGGAGGCTGAGGCGGGACCGATCATGGACGATGCCGACGACCTGTTCGGGCTGGATCAGCTCATCGGAGCCTATCTCCATCAGGACATGGAACTGACCGATGCGACCGTGATGGACGCGCTGCGCCGCTACGCCCGGTCGAACGACGACGCCACCAAGCGGCGGCTCCGACTGGCCATGGCGGCGTTCGAACGGCGGTTCCACAACGACCTGCACGGCGCGTTCAGCGAACGCTATCGATACGACTTCATGCCGGAGGAGCTGCGGCTGGACGTGACCGGCTTCTTCGACCTGATGCGGACCATCCTCGACGACGCGGCTGGCGGCGAGCCCGGTTCGCTCAGCCCGCCAGCCTTTGCAGCCGATGGTGCGCGTCGGCGGCCTCGGCCATGGTGTCGTAGAGGGTGACGGTGCCGCCCCACACCAGGGCGCCGGTGGTGCAGAAGCGCATCAGCGTGTCGGGGTCGTGGCTGACCATCACCAGCGCGCCGCTGTCGCGCCGGGCGCGCAACGCGGCCTCCGACCGTTCGCGGAAGCGCTGGTCGCCGGCACCCGTCACCTCGTCGACCAGGTAGCAGTCGAACTCGATCGCCAGCGACACCGCGAAGGCCAGGCGCGCGGCCATGCCGGCCGAATAGCTGCGCACGGGCTCAAAGAGGTAGGAGCCGAGTTCGGCGAACGCCTGCACCTCGTCCAGCAGCGCCGCCGGATCGCGGCCGTAAACGCGGGCGACGAAGCGGGCGTTGTCGGCGCCCGACAGGCTGGGCTGGAACGCGCTGGCATAGCCGATCGGCCAGGAACAGCGCATTTGCCGGTCGACGCGGCCGGCGCTGGGCCGCTCCACGCCCGCGATCAGGCGCATCAGCGTCGACTTGCCCGCGCCGTTGGCGCCGCATACGCCGAGCGCGTCGCCGGGTTGCACGGTGAGCGACACGTCGTTGAGGACGCGGTTGGTGAAGCCGCGGCCGCCATAGCTTTTATAGACGTTGCGCAGCGCGATCACCGGCTCGTGTCCTTTCGCCGCCGGTGTGGCGACCACCGGTCAACGTTCGATTACCGCGGGGGATGCAGGGCGCGCGAGGTTGCGGTGCGGGCCGGCAGGCCCTAGCCCTGGCCGCCGTGCAGCGCATCCGGGTGGGCATCGACGGTTTCAACATCGCCCTGCCCGAGGGGACGGGCGTCGCCACCTATGGGCGCGCGCTGGCCGAGGCGGTGCGGGGGATGGGGCACGCGGTCGACGGCGTGTTCGGCCTGCCCAACTCCACTCACCCGTTCATGGCCGAGGTGCTGTTCTTCGAGGCGCTGGAGCTGGGCGGGGCGCAGCCCTTCGGGTTCTGGCCGCGCAAGCTGCGCCACATGCTGGAGACGCGGCAGACCTATCTTCCGTCGCGCCTGCGCGAGGTGCCGCGGTCGGGCGTGGTCGAGCGCGACCCGATGGCGCACCGGTTGCCGGCGTTCGACCGCATCTGGAGCACGCATCGCCTGTTCGCGCGCGCCGAGCGCTTCTATCGGCGGACGGGGCGGTTCGTGACGATCCGCGTGCCCGACCCGCCCGACGTGATGCACTGGACCTATCCCATGCCGATCCGGATGGGGGGGACGCGCAACCTCTATACGCTGCACGACCTGGTGCCGCTCAGGCTCCCCTATGCCACGCTGGACCGCAAGCGGCGCTACCTGAAGCTGGTACGGCGGTGCGCGCGGCGGGCGGACGCGATCGTCACCGTGTCGGAGGCGAGCCGGCGCGACATCGTCGACGTGCTGGGGGTGTCGCCCGGCAAGGTGCACAACACCTATCAGGCGCTGCCCGCGACGGTGCCGACGCCGGGTGCGGCGGCGGCGCTGGGGCTGGAGCCCGAGGGGTATTTCCTGTTCTTCGGCGCGATCGAGCCCAAGAAGAACGTCGGCCGGCTGCTGGAAGCGTATCTGGCCGCGGACGTTTCGACGCCGCTGGTGATCGTCGGCGGCCAGGGCTGGGGCGGGGACCGCGACACGCGGATGCTGGGGCCGATGGGCGAGTTGCGGTCGCCGGTGGGGCGAAAGCTGTCGCGGCGCGTGATCCGGCTGAGCTACCTGCCGCGGCGGATGCTAATGGGGCTGGTGGCGGACGCGCGCGCGGTGCTGTTCCCGTCGCTCTACGAGGGATTCGGGCTGCCGGTGCTGGAGGGGATGCGGCTGGGGACGCCGGTGATGACCGCCGACACCTCGTCGCTGCCCGAGGTGGCGGGCGACGCGGCGGTGCTGGTCGATCCGCTGGACGTGCGCGCCATGTCGGCGGCGATCCGGCAGCTGGACGCGGACGCGGGGCTGCGGCGCGACCTGTCGGAACGCGGGCTGGCGCGGGCGGAGATGTTCTCGGCGGAACGCTATGCCGAGCGGCTGGCGGCGGTGTACGACGGGCTGTGAGCGGGGCCTCGCCCTTCGCGGTGCAGCGGCGCGTGGTGGGCGCGCTGGTGCTGCGCGAACTGCATACCCGCTACGGGCGCGAGAATATCGGCTATCTGTGGCTGATCCTGGAGCCGCTGCTGCTGGCGGCCGCGATCGCGCTGATCCACTCGCGCAGCGCCACCCATTACGGTTCGGACATGAAGCCGGTGCCGTTCACGCTGCTGGGCTATTGCAACTTCATGATGTTCCGGTCGATCATCAACCGGGCGGAGGGCGCGCTGGAGGGCAACGTCACGCTGCTCTATCACCGGCCCGTCACGATCCTGGACGTGATGGTGGCGCGCGCGCTGCTGGAGGCGGCGGGGACGGTGTTCGCCTTCGCGCTGCTGATGGGGATCGCGCTGGCGACCGGCATGGCGGAGCCGCCCGAGCGGCCGGAGTACGTGGTGCTGGGGATCGGCGCGTTGTTCAGCCTGTGCCTGGGACTGTCGATGGTGGTGGTGGCCGTGACGCACGACAACCGCACCGCTGGGCGGCTAGTGCACCCGATCACCTACGTCATGCTGCCGCTGTCGGGGTGTTTCGTGGCGCTGCAATGGCTGCCGCCCGGCGCCAGGCGGGTGTTCGAGCTGGTGCCGCTAAGCCACGTGTTCGAACTGTTGCGCTATGGCTGGTTTCGCAGCGCCAGGCCGGACTATATCGACGGCTGGTACCTGGCGGCGTGGATCGGCGGCGCGATGCTGGCGGGGCTGCTGGCGATTTCGACGCTGCGGTCGCGAATCCACATGCCTTGAGGCGCGCGCGGCGCTATGCGTCGCGGGAACGGGTTGGCCAGGGGGCGCGGTGCACGGTTTCGTCATGGCTCCGACCGACGCGGCGGACGCGGTCCGGCCGTCGATGCTGGTGCGGGCCCGCGGGGGCGTGCGGCGGCACCGCCGTTTCCTGGGCATGGTGGTGATCCCGCTGATGGTGGGCGCGCTGTATCTGTGGGGGTACGCGGCCGATCAATATCAGTCGGAGGCGCATTTCCTGGTCCGAGCGCAGGGCGGCGGGCGGCCGGCGGCGTCGGGCCTGTCGGCGATCCTGGGCGGGGCGGGCGGCGTGGCGGCGGCGTCGGACGGCGCGCTGGAGGCGAACAGCGTCGCCGATTACCTGACATCGCACGACGTGGTGGAGACCCTGTCCGACCGGATCGGGCTGGTGGAGCGGTTCGACCGGCCCGAGGCGGACATGGTGTCGGGGCTGAACACCGACGCCCCCGACCCGGAGACGCTGTTGCGCTATTACCGGCGGCAGGTGGACGTGCATTACGACGCCGACACCGGCATCACGTCGATGAAGGTGCGCGCGTTCCGGCCCGCCGACGCTTATGCGATCGCGCGCGCGCTGTTGTGGCTGGGCGAGTTGCGCGTCAACGCGATGAATGCGCGCGCCTACGGCGACGGGCTGGCCGAATCGCGGCGCGAGGTGGCGGATACGGGCCGCGCGCTCAGGCAGGTGCAGGCGCGCGTCGCGGCGCTGCGGCGGACGGCCGGCGACGCGGACCCGTCGCGCACCGCCACCGCGCAGATCGGGCTGGTGTCGGGCCTGACCGCCGAGCTGGCGACGGCGCGCGCGCAGCTGGAGGCGGCGCGGCGCGCGCTGGGGCCGAACAGCCCGCAGGTCCAGGCGCTGAGCGGGCAGGTGCGCGCGCTGAGCGGGCAGGTGGCGGGGCAGGACGCGCGGCTGGCGGGCGCGGGCGGCGGCATCGCGCGCGACCTGGGGAATTACGAGGAATTGCGGCTGGAGCAGGATTTCCTGGCCAAGCGATACGACGCCGCCGCCGCCGCGTTCGAGCAGGCGCGCGAGCGGGCGCAGCGACAGCAGCTCTACCTGGTGCGCGTGGTCGATCCGAACTTTCCGGTCCGGTCGCTGTACCCGCGGCGCTGGGTGGTGTTCGGGACGTTGGCGGCGGTGCTGCTGGTCGCCTACGGCATCGGCTGGCTGATCGCGGCGGGGGTGCGTGAGCACGCGGCCTGACGTCGTGCCGTTCCTGATCGCGCCGCCCTTTCCCTGGGTGGCGGCGGCCGATCGGCGGATCGACGACGGGCCGGGCGAGCCGCCCGCCGACCTGGACGCCGCCGCCGCGCTGGTGCGCGCGGCGCGGGTCGGGGGGGCTTTCTGGGACTTGGACAACGACCCCTGGACGGGGAAGGGCGGGGGCGAAGCAGCGGCGATCGTCGCGTGGTTGCTGGGCGGGCCCGACGCGCGGGCAGCGTTCGCGCGCGCCGTGTCGCGGCGGTGGCGCGACCCGTTCGGGGGCGGGGGGGCGACGTTCGAGGATATGGTGGCGCTGCTGGCGCTGTGGCGGGGGCAGGTCGAGGCCAACCGGGGCATCGCCGCGGCCGCGGGCATGGCGTGGTGGAAGCGCGAGGCGATGGGGCGCTTCCTGTGGGACGGGCGGGACTCGCCGCCGTTCGTGAGCGAGGTCGAGGCGTTGCGCGTAGCGGGTGAGCGGGGGCAGCGCGTGGCGGCGTGGCCGTCGCGCGTGGCGCGCGATTACGGTGCGGGGGCGGGCGTGCCCGTGACCTGGGTCGAGGATGGATTCCTACGATCGGCGGGGCTGGGGGCGGACTGCCGCGCGCCGCAATCGGTCAGCCTGGACGCGCGGCGACCTGCGTTCGACCCGCGGGGGGCGAGCGACCTGGAATCGTTGCTGGCCACGCATCCTTTCCCGGCGGATCTGTTGGCGCGCGCGGCAGCCTTGCGCGAGCGGCTGGTCGCAGCGAGGCTGGGCAAGTACGGGAGCGAGGGTGAGGGGCCCGGACCCGCCTGGCCGGCGGGGCGACGGGTGGTGCTGGCGGTGGGGCAGGTGTCGGACGACCTGTCGGTGGAACTGGGGGGAGCGGGCGTGACGGGCATGGCAGAGTTTCTGAGGCGCGTGCGCGACGCCGAGCCTGACGCGCACATCGTCTATCGCCCGCACCCGGACGTCGCGGCCGGGCACCGCGCGGGGCGCCTAGCCAAGGCCGACGCGCTGCGCCACGCGGACGCGGTGGCCGAGGGCGGGCTGCTGACGCCGATGCTGGACCGGGCGGACGCGGTGCACGTGCTGTCCTCGCTGACGGGGTTCGAGGCGTTGCTGCGCGGGCGGCCGGTGACGGTGCACGGCCAGCCCTTCTACGCCGGCTGGGGGCTGACGCGCGACCTGGGGCCGCCAATCGCGCGGCGGACGCGGCGGTTAAGCGTCGACCAGCTGGTGGCGGGCGCGCTGATCCTTTATCCGCGCTATCTGGACCCGGTGACGGGGTTGCCCTGTCCCGTCGAGGTGCTGGCGGGGCGGCTGGCCGCGACGCGGGGCGCGCGGGACACCTGGTTGACGGCGGCGCGACGGGCGCAGGGGCGGGCGCGACGAACGGTCGCGGCGGTGCGGGAGCGCGTTCGTGGATAGGCGCAGCTTCCTGTTCTTGCAGGGGCCGCACGGCACCTTCTTCTATCGGCTGGGCCAGGCGCTGGCCGCCAAGGGCCAGGTGGTCCACCGCGTCAACTTGAACGGCGGCGACCGGCGCGACTGGCCGGGCGAGGCGACGGACTTTCGCGGGCGGTTCGGCGAATGGGCGCTGTTCGTCGACCGTTTCCTGGATGAGAACGGCGTCACCGACCTAGTGCTGTTCGGCGATTGCCGCCCGTACCACGCCGCCGCGCACGGCATGGCCTCCTTGCGCGGCGTCCGCGTCCACGTGCTGGAGGAGGGGTATCTGCGCCCCGATTATATGACGCTGGAGGAAGGCGGCGTGAACGGCCATTCGCGCCTGTCGCGCGACCCCGATTGGTGGCGGGGCGCGGCCGAGGCGCTGTCCCCGGCGGATGCGGACCCGTTCGTGCCGTCGTCCTTCGATTATCGGCGGCGTCAGACGGTGCGGCACGCGGCCGCGATGCTGGGACAGGCGTGGCGGTTTCCGCATTATCGCCCGCACCGGCCGGCGGCGGCGCCGGTGGAGGCGCTGGGCTGGGCACTGCGCTGGGCGGGGCGGGGCCGCGCGGGCGGGCTGACGGAGCGGGCGACGAGGGCGCTGGGCGACCGGCCCTACTTCCTGCTGCCGCTGCAACTGGACGGCGACTATCAGTTGCGCACCCATTCGCCGTTCTCCGGCATGGCGGAGGCGCTGCACTACGTCGTGCGCAGCTTCGCCGCGCGGGCGCCCCAAGAGGCGCGGCTGGTGGTGAAGCGGCACCCGCTGGACGGCGGGCTGACCGACTGGAACGCGAGCGTGGCGCGCGCAGCCGGGCGATACGGGGTGGGGGAGCGCGTGCACTACATGCCCGGCCGCGACACGGCGCAGCTGGTCGAGGGGGCCGCGGGCGTGGTGACGGTGAACAGCACGGTGGGGACGCTGGCGTTGCGCGGGGGCAAGCCGGTGTGCGTGCTGGGCGACGCCGTGTACGCGGTGCCGGGGCTGGTGCATGGCGGGCGGCTGGACGATTTCTGGACGTCGCCGGCCGCGCCCGACCCGGCGCTGTTCGACGCGTTCCGCCGCGTGCTGCTGGACCGGGTGCTGATCGCCGGCGGTTACGGCAGCGACGCGGGCGTGGAGATGCTGGTCGACGGCGCGGTCCGGCGGCTGACGTAGTTCTGCGGTGCTGAAGCCGTTCCGCGGGCCGGGGCCGATGATCCTGGCCCGGCGCTGGCCGCTGCACGCGGCGGGCCCCGACGACGGCGACCTGGTGCTGGACCTGACGCGGTTTCTGGGCCGCGTCTATCACGCGGCGCCGACGGGGATCGACCGGGTGGAGATGGCCTGGGCGACGGGGCTGTTGGCGCGCGTGCCTGAGCGGCTGGCCTTCGCGGCGCTGCACCCGGCGGGGGGTTATTACGGGCGGTTGCCGACCGGGGCGGTGCGGCGGTTGCTGGACTGGACGCAGGAGCGCTGGGCGGATGGCTCGGGCGGGGGCCGCGGAGAAGCGGTGCGGCACCTGTGGGCACTGCGGCCGCGGCCGGTGCCGGCGCGGCGACCGCGCGTCTGCCTGTTCGCGTCGCCGGTGGGGCTGGAGGATGCGCGGCTGGCGGCGGCGCGGATGCGGGCGGAGGACGGGCGGATGGTCTGCCTGCTCCACGACCTGATCCCGGTGACGCATCCCGAATACGCGCGCGCGGGCGGGGCGGGGGTGCATCGGCGGCGTCTAGAAACGGTGGGCGCGTTGGCGGAGGGGGTGGTCGCCAATTCGGCGGCGACGCTGGCGGCGGCCGGGCCCTGGCTGGGCGCGGTGGGGGTGACGCGGGCGGCGGTGCTGGGGACGGACCGGCCGGTGCCGGCCGACGGGCCGATGCCGGCTGGCCCTTATTTCGTGTGCGCCGCGACGATCGAGCCGCGCAAGAACCATCTGCTGCTGCTGAACGCGTGGCGGCGGATGGCGGAGGAGGGGGGCGAGGTGCCGACCCTGGTGCTGGTGGGGCGGCGGGGGTGGGAGAACGAGAACGCCGTCGATATGATCGAGCGGGCGCCGGCCCTGCGCGGCCACGTGGTCGAGGCGGGCGCGGTCGGCGACGGAACGCTGGCGCGGCTGGTGGCGGGCGCGCGGGCGGTCCTGCTGCCGTCGTTCGCCGAAGGCTATGGGATGCCGGTGGCCGAGGCCCTGGCGGCGGGCGTGCCGGTGCTGTGCAGCGACCTGCCCGCGCTGCGCGAGGCGGGGGGCGGGGTGCCAGACTATCTGGACCCGCTGGACGGGCCGGGCTGGATCGCGGCGATCCGGGATTATGCGCGGGCGGGCTCGCCCGGCCGCGCGACGCAGCTGGCGCGGATGGCGGGCTGGGCGCCGGTGCCGTGGGACCGGCACCTGGACGCGGTGCTAGCGGTGGCGGACGCGGTGGCCGCGGCTCAGGCCCCGCCGCGCTGGACCACGATGCCGAACGAGGTTGACACATAGCCAGACAGCGCCAGCTTCAGGTGCGCGTCGCCGGTATAGGGGGGCAGGTCGACGTGATCGTCCTGGGGCAGGTCGCCCAGGTCGTATTTCAGCTGCATCACCCCGTGCCCGCGCGAGACGAGGTCGATCGCCAGCCGGTCCAGGTCGCGGCGGCGGTACAGCACCGTGCCCCCCTGCGTCACCGTGTCGCCGTCGGAGGTGCAGTTGAGTTCGGTGGTGTGGACCGCCAGCCCGCCGGGACGAAGGCAATCGAGCGAGCGGCGGACGAAGTCGGTGCCGGCGCGAAGGTTGCCCAGATGCTCCAGTGCGCAGGACGACCAGCAGAAGTCGTAGCCCGCGAGGTCGCCCGGTATCGAACCCATGTCGACCCTACGGAACGCCACCCGGTCGGCGAAGGCCGCCTCGTCGCACAAGTCCGGACGGCGGAGTTGATCCGGGCCGCCATGTTCGGCGCTGGCCGCCCATTCGCCCGCGCGGGGGTCGTCGGCGGAAAGGTCGGTGGCGGTGACGCGGCAGCCCATGGCGGCGAGCATGGCGGGGATCGGCTCCCGCCCCACGCCGAACCCCAACCCTCGCGCGCCGGGCGCCAGCGCGCCGTAGCGTTCGAGGACGCGCAGGATATAAACATACTCCCACTGCTTGCGGTGGCGATGCGGGGGCAGGCGCAGCCGGTCCAGCCAGCGGGCATAGTCGGGCTCGTCGAACTGGGCGGCGGTGCAGCTCTGGCTGACCGGGTCGGCGAGCGTCGCCGGCGCGTCGGACAACAGGGCGACGGCGCGGCGAAACACGGGGCGGGCCGCCATGTCGACGCGCGCGGCCGCCAGCGCCGTCTCCTCCGGCCGGACCTGGCCGCGCTCGAAGGTGACGGTCAGCGCGTCGGCCGACGCTGGATCGGGGTCGTAGAGATGCGCCAGCGCGGCGTAGGTGCGGGTGGCGTCCGCCTCGAAGTCCAGCACCGCCTCGCCGCCGTCGCGGGCCAGCTCGCCCAGGCGCAGCCGCCAGCTTCGCACCGTTTCCGCCCGACCCTCCGCGTCGAGCCAGTTGATCGCCACCGTCAGCGCGCCCGCCTGCGCCGCGAGGCCGGTGAAGCGCAGGCGGCAGCGGACGGGGCCGGGGGGCAGGTCCACATAGGGGGTGTGGAAGGCGTAGGCGGGATCGTCGCCCGCGCGCGTCCCCACCCGGTCGCCGCCCAGCCCCGCGATGCGGCTGCGCAACGCCGGCCAGAAGCCGAAGGGGTCGGCCTGCACGGCTGCGAAGGGGCTGGGGGTGTCGATCACGTCGGCGAGCATTGCCCGGTCGCGGAGGCTGCGCCAAGACGGCGTGATGGACGGGGCAATGGGCGATGCCGGGCAATGGTCGGAACACGTCGCCGCGGCCGATGCGGCACGCGACGCTCGCGACTGGGCGGCGGCGGCCGAGCGTTACGCCGCGGCGCTGGCGATGCGGCCCGAGGATGCCGGCATCTGGGAGCAACTGGGCCACGCGCATCGCGAGGACGGACGGCTGGCGTCCGCGCGGGAAGCGTATGAGCGGGCGCTGGCACTGGACCGGCACCGGGCGGAGACGCACCTGTTCCTGGGGCATACGGCGCGCGCGGGCGGCGAGCGCGACCGCGCAATCGCCGCCTATGCCCAGGCGCTGCGGCTGCGCCCCGATTACGCGGACGCGCTGCGCGAGTTGATCGCGCTGGGAGGGCGGGACCATATACCCGACCCCGCCGCGCGCGACGCGCGCGATCCGGGGCGGCTGGCGGTGCCGTTCGGCGCGCTGCTGCGCGAGGTGCGGGAATGGCAGGCGAGCGCCGGCTATTCGCGGGGCGACTGGGACCGGTTCTGCCGCGACATCCCGATCCGGCCGCCGCCGGGGCCGTTGCCCGGCGGGCCGGTGACGGTGCTGGTCGACGCGCGGGGGCGATCGGCGGCGGCCCTGCGGGCGACGATCCGGTCGCTGGGGGACCAGTCGGTGCGGAACTGGCGGGCGGTGGTGACGGCGTCCCCCGAACAGGCGGCGCACCCGGTGGCGGGGCTGGCGGCGGATCGGGTGCGGTTCGCCGACGAATGGCCCGAGCTGGCGGGGCCGGTCGCCATCCTGGACGCGGGCACGGTGCTGCACCCCGAGGCGCTGGCGTGGATGCTGTTCGCCCTGACCCATGCCGACGCCGCCTTCTGCGATCAGGACGAGGCGGTGCGCCGGCCGCTGGCGGGGTGGGAACGGCGGCGGCCGCGGCTGTTCGGCGTGTACGACCCGGACTTCACCTGCGCGGACGGGCCCCCGGCGCTGGTCGTCGCGGCGCGGATGCCGGCGGGAGCGGCGGACGGCGAGGCCGCGCGGGCCGCGATCCTGGCGGGCGGGCGGGCGGCGCACGTGCCGCGCGCGCTGGCGAGCGTCGCCGAGCGCGCGGTGGCGGCGGTCCGTACCCCCGCCGCGCCGCCGCGGACGGACGTGGGGCTGGGCGTGGTGATCCCGACGCGCGACCGACCCGACCTGCTGGACCGGGCGATCCAGTCGTTGCGGGCCAAGGCGAACGCGCCCGAACGCCTCGCGATCGTCGTCGTCGACGGAGGGGGCAGTGCGGTGGCGGACGGTGCGACGGTGCTGCCGGTGCCGGGACCGTTCAACTGGTCGCGCGGCAACCGGCTGGGCGCGGCGGCGGTGGCGGCGGAGCTGCTGCTGTTCCTGAACGATGACGTGGAGATGCTGAGCCGCGGCTGGGACGACGCGCTGGTCGCGGCGCTGGCGGAGCCCGATGTGGGCGCGGTGGGGGCGCGGCTGCTCTACCCGGACACCAGCGTGCAGCACGTGGGGCTGGTGTTCGGCGAGGATCGCGGCTGGGTCGCGCACGAGGGGCGTGGGGCGCCGTTCGACGATCCCGGGCCCGACCGGCGCTGGGTGTCCAGGCGATCGGTGGCGGCGGTGACGGGGGCGTTCCTGGGGACGACGCGCGACTGGCTGGAGCGGACGGGCGGCTTCGACGAAGCGCTGGCGGTGGCGTATAACGATCTGGACTATTGCCTGCGGGTGCGGGCGGCGGGGGGCCGCGTGCTGTTCGAGCCCGCGATCGAGGCGATCCACCACGAGGGTGCGACGCGCGGCCGCGACCTGGACGAGGCGGCGTGGGCCTGGGACGCGGGCGAGCGCGACGACCTGATCGCGCGCTGGGGCGATGGATTGGCCGACGATCCGGGTCTCAGCCCCTATTGGCTGCGCGACGGGCCGCCGCTGAATGGCCTGCGCGAGCCGCCGATGCACGCGATCGTCGCGCATATCGAGCGGTCCGCGTGGGGCAATCCGTGGCATCCGCGCGCGAGCGACGACCCCTGACGGCTTGCGCCGGGCGGCGAAACATGGTTGGGATGAGGCCTTACTTACAAGGATGTCAGCAATGGTGACGAGCATCGCGGACATGGTTGAACCACGGACCCTGCCCATCCCCATGCCGCCCGCGCTGCCGCTGGTGGGGCATTTGCATCAGATTTCGCGCGCGGGACTGATCGGGCATCTGCTGACCACCGCCCGCGATTACCCGGACGGCATCTTCAAGCTGAAGTTCGGCAGCCGCGTCGGCCTATTCGTGACCGACCCCGACCTGGTCGAAGAGTTGTGCGACGAGACGCGGTTCCGCAAGATGCCGGGGCCGGCGCTGCGCGTGGTGCGGCGGTTCGCGGGCGACGGGCTGTTCACCGCGTTCGGCGACGAGCCGAACTGGGGCCGCGCGCACCGCATCCTGCTGCCCGCGTTCAGCCAGCGGGCGATGCGCGGCTATTTCGACCTGATCGTCGAGGTGTGCGACCAGCTGGTCGCCAAATGGACGCGCGCCAGCGGCACGGACGTTCACGTCGCCGACGACATGACCCGGCTGACGCTGGACTCGATCGCCATCGCCGGTTTCGGCCATCGCTTCGACAGTTTCGAGCGCGACGAGCTGGACCCGTTCCTGGTGGCGCTGGGGCGCGCGTTATCCGAGGCGCTTAGCACCATCACCCGCCTGCCCATCCAGCAGCGTTTCGCCAGGCGCGCCACGCGCCAATACGAGGCGGACATTTCCGCCATGAACGCGCTGGTCGACGGCATCATCGCCGAGCGGCGCGCGGCGCTGGAGGCGGGGGTCCAGGCGGACGGGCGCGACCTGTTGAACTTGATGCTGACCGCGACGGACCCGGAGACGGGCGAGCGGCTGGACGACGTCAACATCCGCTATCAGGTGCTGACCTTCCTGATCGCGGGGCACGAGACGACGAGCGGGATGCTGACCTTCGCGTTCAGCTATCTGCTGCGCAACCCGGCGGTGCTGGCGCAGGCCTATGCCGAGGTCGACCGCGTGCTGCCCGGCGACGTGCGGCCCGATTACGCCCACGTGGCGCAGCTGCACGTGATCGAGCGCATCCTGAAGGAAGCGCTGCGCCTGTGGCCGACCGCGCCGGCCTTCACGCTGGCGGCGTTCGAGGACACGGTGATCGGCGGGCGCTACGCGTTGCGCAAGGACCGGCCGATCAACGTCTTCGCGCCGGGGCTGCATCGCGCGCCCAAGGCGTGGGACCGGTCGGACGAGTTCGACATCGACCGCTGGTTGCCGGAAGCGGAGGCCGCGCACCACCCCCACGCGTACAAGCCGTTCGGCAACGGCGAGCGGGCGTGCATCGGGCGGCAGTTCGCGATGGTGGAGGCCAAGATCGCGATGGCGATGCTGTTGCGCGCGTTCGTGGTCGGCGACCCGCACGGATACCGGCTGCGGATCAAGGAAACGCTGTCGATCAAGCCGGACGAGTTCACCATGCGCGTGCGGGTGCGCGCGCCCCACGAGCGGATCGCCGCCGCGCCCGTAGCCCAGGCCATGGAGCCGGCGGGCGAGGTATCGCGCGTCAGCGGCACGGGGCGTCGCTTCGCCGTGCTCTACGGGTCATCGTTGGGCACCGCGCGCGACATCGCCGAGGAGATCGCCGAACGCGCGACGCTGGACGGGTTCGACGTCGTCGTGCGCTCGATGGACGAGAGCCTGCGCGGCGGGGCCGCCCCCGACGACCGGGTGATCGTGGTGGTGACGGCGACCTATAACGGCCGCGCGCCCGACAGCGCCGCCGAGGTGGAGCGCGCGCTGGACGCGGGCGCGTTCGACGGCGCGGACTGGGGCGGGGCCAGCTTCGCGGTGCTGGGCATCGGCAACAGCCAATGGCCCAATTACCAGCATTTTCCCAAGCGGGTGGACGCCGCGATCGAGGCGGCGGGCGCTACCCGGCTGCTGCCTCGCGCCGAAGCCGACGGGCAGGGCGATTTCGACGGCGCGGTGGCGAATTTCGTCCGCGACCTGTGGCGGGCACTGGGGGCCGAGGAGGGGCCGGCCGAGGCACCTGCGTCGGCGTTGACGCTGGCACCGGTGGACGATGCTGAGGCTCGCGCCGCCGTGCTGCCCGAACACGCCCAGCAGCTGACGGTGGTGGCCAACGACGAACTGGTTCGGCCGGCCACCCCCGGTCTGTGGGACTTCGCGCGCGAGGCGCCGCGGCCGTCGACGCGGCTGATCCGTTTGGTGCTACCCGAGGGGCAGAGCTATCGCACCGGCGATCACGTCGCCGTCTACGCGCGCAACCGCCCTGAACTGGTGGAGCGCGCGCTGGCGCGGCTGGGGCAGGACGGGGCGGCGCGGCTAAGGGTCGGCGGGCAGGGCGGGCGGTTCCGGCATCTGCCGCTGGGACGGACGGTGACGGCGCGGCAGTTGCTGACCGATTTCGTCGAGCTGGGCGAAACTCTGCCGCGGCGTGCGCTGGCGGCGGCGGCCAACCACAGCGCCTGCCCGCATACCGGGCGCGAGCTGGCGCGGTTAGACGGCGAGGCGTGGGAGGCGGAGGTTTCGGCCAAGCGGCTGACGTTGCTCGACCTGCTCGACCGGTTTCCCGCGATCGACCTGCCGTTGGACCGGTTCGTCGAGCTGTCGGCGGCGATCGCGCCGCGTTTCTATTCGATCGCGTCCAGCCCCGGCGCGGAGCCGGGCGTGGCGGACCTGATCGTCGGCACCACCGCCGCGCCGGCCTGGTCGGGGCTGGGCGAGCATCGCGGCTTTGCGTCCGATTACATGGCGGCGGTGGCGCCGGGCGATCGGGTGTTCGGATACGTGCGGCGGCCCAATCCGCCCTTCGCGCCGCCCGCCGACCCGGCGGTGCCGGTGGTCCTGATCGGGCCGGGGACGGGGTTCGCGCCGTTGCGCGGCTTCCTGCAGGAGCGGGCCGAGCAACGGGCCAGCGGCGAGACGGTAGGCGAGGCGCTGCTGTTCTTCGGATGCCGCCATCCCGACCATGACTGGCTATGCCGCGACGAGGTGGAGGCCTGGACCGCGGACGGCGTGGTGACGCCGTTCCTGGCGTTCTCGGCGGTGGAGGGGCATCCCTGGCGCTTCGTCCAGGACGCCGTCTGGGCGGAGCGAGACAGGGTATGGGCGGCGATCGAGACGGGCGCGCAGATCTACGTCTGCGGCGACGGGCGGTTTATGGCGCCGGTGGTGCGCGACGCGCTGATCCGCGTGGCGATGGCGGCGACGGGGGATGACCACGCGCAAGGGTCCGAGTGGTTGGAAGGTATGATCGCGGACGGGAGGTTCCACCAGGACGTGTTCGGCTTCGGCAAGTGAGCCGCGCCGGATGAGCCGTGGGGCGACGCCGGCGACCGCGTTCCTGGACGCGGCCGGCGTCGCGTTCGACCTGCTGAGCTACGATTACGACCCCGCGGGCGGGCGCGTCGGGCTTCAGGCGGCGGACGCGCTGGGGGTGGCGCCCGACCGGCTGCTCAAGACGCTGATGGTGGCGGTCGACGGGGCGCCCGTGCGCGCGCTGATCGGGTCGGATCGCGAACTGTCGTTGAAACGGCTGGCGTCGGCGGCGGGTGGGCGATCGGCGGCGATGATGGCGCCGGCCGCCGCCGAACGCTGGACGGGCTATCGCGTCGGCGGGATCAGCCCGTTCGGCCAGCGGCGGGCATCGCCGGTATTCGTCGACATGGCCGCGGCGGTGGGCGCGTTCGTGCTGGTCAACGCCGGGCGGCGGGGATTGCAGCTGCGCATGGCGCCGTCCGATCTGGTGCGGGCGCTGGGGGCGACGGTCGCGGAGTTGGCGGCCTAGGGCTGCCTAGCTCTTCGGAAAGCGTCTCAGCGCGTCCGCCAGCGACGCACCGGCGCTGCCGCGCGCGGCGGGGCGGGGCTGCGAGGGGGCGGGGGCCCAGCCGGTCAGGAATATCAGGTCGAACCGCTCGGTCGTGCGTCCGTCCGGGTCCGCTTGCTCGGCGAAGGCGTCCGCCGCGCGGGACAGGGCGGCGCGCGTCAACGGGTGGCGATCGGCCAGGACGTTGGTCATCGCGCCCCCGCGCAGATCCTCCAGCAGCCGGCCGATCCCGGCGTAGCGGACGTTCAGCGTCTCCAGGTCGGCGACGGGCAGCGCGAAGCCGGCGCGGACCAGCAGGTCGCCGGCCGAGCGCACGTCGACCATCGGGTGAAAGCGCTGAACCGGCCGATCGGCCTCCGCCGTCCGGAACGCGCGGCGAAGGGCGGACAGGCTGGACCCGCCGACGAACGCGCCCAGGAACAGCCCGTCCGGGCGCAATGCGCGGCGTGCCAGCAGCAGCGCGCCCGGCAGGTCGTCCAGCTGGTCCAGCACGCCCGCGCTGACCACCAGGTCGAACGACGCGTCGGCGAAGGGCAGGCGATCCTCGTCGGCCTGGACGCCGCCGGCATCCCTGGCGAACGCCGCGCCCGCGTCGGTCCGCGCGACCCGTGCGCCCGACGGCGCGGCGAAGCCCCCGTCGTAACACCCCAGGTCCAGCACGTCGGCGAAGTCGCGCCGCACCGCCGCCAGCCGTTCCGCGATCCCGTCCAGCATCGCCGCGCGCAGGAAGTCGCGTTCGCGGAAAACGGCGGCCGCGCGGTCGCGACGATGCCGCCGCGCCTCGCGATCGAAGATGCGGGGGGCGTCCATCCCCGCCCCCTTGCCCGGTCGGATGCGCGGCGACAAGCTGGCGCCGTGCGAGCGTTGATCCGTCCCCTGCGTCACCTGGTCGACCTGATCCTGCCGCCGCGCTGTCCGGGGTGCGGGACGATGGTGCCGGGCGACGGCGAGTTTTGCGGCCCGTGCTGGGGCAGCCTGCGGTTCCTGGGGCCGCCCTGGTGCGTCGGCTGTAACCGGCCGTTCGATCATGATCGGGGCGAGGGCGCGCGATGCGGCGCGTGCCTGAGCCGCCCGCCGCGCCACGCGGGCGTGCGGGCGGCTGTCGCTTATGACGATCGGTCGGCGGACCTGATCCTGCGGCTGAAGTATGGCGGCCGGGTCGGCGTCGCGCGGACGGTGGCGCGTTACGTCGCCAGGGTGTGTCCGACGGAGGTCGAGATGCTGGTGCCGGTGCCGCTGCATCGCGGACGGCTATGGTCGCGCGGGTTCAACCAGGCGGCGCTGATCGCGCGCGCGCTGGGCCGGCGGATCGGGCGGCCGTGCGACGCGGAGGCACTGGTGCGGACGCGGGCCACGCCGTCGCTGCGGGGTGCGGGCCCGCGTAAGCGGCGGCGGGCGGTGCGGGGCGCCTTCGCGGTGATGCCGGTGGCCCGTCACCGGCTGGCGGGGCGGCATCTGGGGCTGGTCGACGACGTGTACACGACGGGCGCCACGGCGGAGGCGGCGGTCAAGGCGCTGCTGGCGGCCGGGGCCGCGTCGGTGACGATATTGTGCTGGGCGCGCGTCCTGCCCGACGATTGACCCCGGCGATTGACAAGCCCGGCCCCGCGCCACACCTCGCACGGCATGGCCCAGGTCGAGATCTATACCAAGGCGTTCTGCCCTTATTGCACCCGCGCGATGCGTCTGCTGGCGTCCAAGGGCGTGTCGCCGGACGAGCACGACATCACCATGGGCGGTTCTCGCCGCGCGGAGATGATCGAGCGGGCGGGCGGGCGCACCACCGTGCCGCAGATATTCATAGACGGCCGGCACATCGGCGGGTCGGACGATTTGGCGGCGCTGGACCGGCGCGGCGGGCTGGACCCGCTCTTGAGCTGACGATGCGTGCCGCGCTGCTTCAGACGACTACGGGTATCGACCCGGCGGCGAATGCGGAAACGCTGGCGGACGGCGTCGCGCGCGCGGCCGCGGCGGGGGCGGGGATGCTGTTCACGCCCGAGATGTCGGGACTGCTCGACCGCGACCGCGCGCGGGCGGCGGCGTCGATCCGGACCGAAGCGGACGACCCCGTGCTGGCCGCGGTGCGCGAGGCGGCGGCGCGCCACAGCCTATGGGTGCAGCTGGGGTCGCTGGCGGTGCGGCGGCCGGATGGGCGGCTGGCGAACCGCGCCTATGTGATCGACGACGCGGGTGCGGTGCGGGCGCGCTACGACAAGATGCACCTGTTCGACGTGGACTTGCCCGACGGCCAGCGCTGGCGGGAGTCGGACAGCTTCGCCGCCGGGGACGCCGCCGTCGTCGCCGACGCGCCCGTCGGGCGACTGGGCCTGTCGATCTGCTACGACCTGCGTTTTCCCGCCCTGTTCACGGCCTTGAGCGGGGCGGGGGCCGAGGTGCTGGCGGTGCCCGCCGCTTTCACTAGGCCGACCGGGGCGGCGCATTGGCACCTGTTGCTGCGCGCCCGCGCGATCGAGAACGCGTGCTTCGTGGTCGCCGCGGCACAGACGGGCGTCCACGCGGACGGGCGCGAGACCTATGGCCGGTCGCTGGCGGTCGATCCCTGGGGCGAGGTGCTGCTGGACATGGGCGAGGCGCCGGGCCTGGGGTTGGTCGACCTGGACGGGGCAGCCTTGCGCCGGGCGCGGGAGCGCGTGCCGGTGCTGGCCCATCGCCGTTCCATCCCGGCCGTAGGTGCCGCGTGATCGCGTTCGACCTCCGTTGCGGCGCGGGCCACGTGTTCGAGGCGTGGTTCGGATCCGGCGCCTCCTATGAGACGCAGGCGGCGGAAGGGCAGGTATCGTGTCCGGTCTGCGGCGACAGCGACGTCGCCAAGGCGGTGATGGCGCCCAACATCGCGGCCAAGGGCAACCGGGCGCAGCCCGCCGCCGCGGCGGCCGCGATCAAGGCGCTGGCCGAGGCGCAGGGACGGATGCTGCGCGATTCGACCTGGGTGGGCGACGATTTCGCCAGGCGGGCCCGGGCCATGCACGAGGACGGCGAGCCCAAGGCCACGATCCACGGTCGGGCTACCGTGGCTCAGGCTCGATCGCTGGCGGAGGACGGCGTACCCGTCGCGCCGCTGCCGCTGCCGGTAGTGCCGCCGCGCGAGCTGAATTGATGCCGCGCGTTCGCATCAGCCGGCGTCGCTCTACGTTGACCGGACAGGGTAGGCCGCTTACCATCCGCACCCGTTGCCCCCGTAGCTCAGCCGGATAGAGCGACGGTTTCCTAAACCGCAGGTCGGAGGTTCAAGTCCTCTCGGGGGCACCATGATATCAGTGCGGCGGCCGCGGCCGCCGCACCGAACCCGCCTTACTTGGTCAAGTGCGCGGAGATGAACTTGTTCATCTCGAACATGGTCGCCTTGTCCTTGCCGAAGATCTTCTTCAGCTTATCGTCCGCCAGGATCTCGCGCTTGTCGGCGGGATTCTGCAGGTCGTGCTTGCGGATATAATCCCACACCTTGCTGATGACGTCGCTGCGGGGGATGGAGCCTTCGCCGACGATCTCGGCCAGGTCGGCCGATGGCTTGACGGGGGCGTGGATGCCGACGCCCTCTTTACGCTCCTTGGTCGCCGCCTTCTTGGCGCCGGCTTCCTGCTTGGTGGTGGCCATCTGTTATCTCCCGTTGCTCATTTCTTCTGAAGGGCGTCGGCCTTGTGCGCCGCTTCGCCGCCCTTGTCACTCTTGACGAGATATTGCGGGTCGTCCTTGGACGCGCGGACCTGATGGCCCTTGACCTTAGTGTCGTCGGTCAGCTTGCGCTCGACCTCGCCGTGCGCGGTGCCGCCGTGCGACCTCCACTCAACCTCGTCGCCCTTCTTCAACTCGGTCATGATCCGTCCCCTACCGTACCGGGGCTGTAACGACCAGGGGCGGGTGCGGTTTCAAGGCACCCGTCCCCCGGGGCGTCGCGATCAGAACTTGAACCCGGCGGCCACGCCGTAGCGTCGCGGCTCGATGGTGAAGACGTTGGTGAACAGGCCCGACGACTGGTCGGTGACGTACTGGCCGGTGACGGCGTTGTTGTTGGACAGGTTGGAGACGAAGCCGCGGACGTAGAAACGGTCGTCGGGCGCGTTCAACTGAATCTGCGCGTTGACGACCTCGTAACCGGGGATGCGGTCGATGGGCAGGTTGAAGATCGCGCCATAGGTGCCGCCGGTGTAGTTCAGGTCCGCGCGGGGGACGAGGGACCAGCCGCTGGCGCCGAAGTCGATCGTATACTGCGCGCCGACCGCGAACTTGTAGGTGGGGGCGTTGGGCAGGCGATTGCCGCGGATGTTCACCTCAACCCCCGACCCCAGCAGCTGGAACGGCAGCGCGCCGGTGGGGACGCCGAACAGAGCGCGCAGCGTGGACGGCGGGTTGGCCGCGGTCGCCGCCAGTGCCGAGCAGACGGAGAACGCACCGGTGGTGTTGGTGCCGGGCACCGCCACCGGCGCGCGCAGGCCGAGCCCCGTGTTCACTGCGGCGACGTAGGCGTTAACCCCGGCGCGGTTGCCGGCGGTGGTGGGGACGATCGCGCAGTTGGCGGCGTTGGTGATGTCCTTGATGATGACCGCGTCCGACCGTCCGCCCGACGGATCGCGCGGGTTGGCCAGCGCGCGGTCGCCGCGCACCTCCGTCTTGAGGTAGCTGGCGTTGGCGTTGACGACGAAGGCCGGGATCGGGCTGATGACGGCTTCCGCCTCCACGCCGTAAATGTCGGCGTCGATATTGTCGTTGACGGCCGTGCGCGACACGATGCGGCTCAACTGCAGGTCGCGGTAGCGGTAATAGAAGCCCGTCAGGTTGAGGCGCAGCTGGCCGCCGCCGAACGTGTTCTTGGACCCGATCTCGAACGCGTCCACCGTTTCGGGCGAGAAGGTGGTGGGAACCGCGAATACGGGGGCGACGGGCGGGTTGATGCCGCCCGACTTGTAGCCGCGCGAGTAGGAAGCGTAGATCAGATTGTCGCGGGTGATGCGATAGTCCAGCACCGCGCGACCCGTCAGACGGCCGAAGCGCACCGACGCTTCTGCAAAGGGTTGGGGCCCCGCGATTGACGCGTCGAAATCGACCTGCGGCACCGTCTGGCCCGTCACCGGGTTGACGAAGCTGCCGTTGTAGTTGCGCGCGTCGTTCAGGCTGGCGGCGCCGTAGGGCACGTACGGATTCACGCCGTTGGAATCGACCAGGTAGGTGTTGCGCGCGCGCACGAACTTGCGGTCGCGATTGTAGCGCAGGCCGAGCGTCAGCTTCAGCTTGTCGTTAAACTCGAAATAGCTCTCGCCGAACGCACCCCAGGATTTCAGGCGGTAATAGTCGGTATTGTTGCGATAAAAGGGCGAGCCGAAATAGGCGGTGCCCCCGCTGGCCAGCGCCCCCAGCAGGCCGCTGGCATAATCAAGGCCGAAGCTGTTGACGTAGTAGCTGTTGTTGCGGACGGCGGAGTCGAAGTGGATGCCGCCCAGCAGGAAATTGAACGGCCCGTCGAACGCGCTGTCGATATGTCCTTCGATCGAATATTGCCGCGACCGCTGGCTTGACTCGTCGAAGTCGAGGCTGGTCGAGAAGCAGCCGATGCTGCGGCCGCCATAGACGCCCCGATTGGTCGGGTCCGCGTCCGACTGGCAGACGCCGCCGGCCGGCCCGTTGGGGATCAGCGTCTGGCGCACCGTGTTCAGGAACGCGAAGGGCGTGCCCGCGCGGCCGAGCGCGTTGAGCTGCGCCAGGCCGGCATTGGTGGTCAGCGGCGCCTGGACCGCCTGGGTATAGTCGGCGCGCGAACTGACGGCGCTGCGCTGATATCCGCCGGTCAGGTTCAGCGTGACCGCGCCGAAATCCTGAAAGAACTTGCCCATATATTGTTCTTCGTCGGCGAAGTAGGTCGGGCGATAGTCGATGTTGACCACGCGCGCGTCGGCCGGGTTGACCGCGCCCGCGAACACGTCGGTGCCGTACACGCTTCCCAGCCCGAACCGCCCCAGCACGCCGCCGGCCGCGGCGCTGGCGATGGTCAGGAACTCGTTGGAGGACTGGATGGCCGCCAGCGTCGAGTTGCCGTTGACGGTGCCGTAGGCCAGCCGGTCCGGCGAACAGCCCAGCACCCCGGTTGGGTCGCGGTTGCACAACTGCTTCTGGATGCGCGAGCGGTTGTCGTTCTCGCGGAAGTAGTAGGCCATCAGGTCGAGGCGGGTATCGGCGCTCGGCTGCCAGCTGATCGTGCCGCGCACCGCGTACAGGTCGCGGTCGTCGATGCGGCTGTTGTCGAACAGATTGCGCGTGAAGCCGTCGCGGTTGAGATAGGTTCCGGCCAGCCGCACGCCCAGCGTCTCGCCCAGCGGGATGTTCAGCATCGCGCGGGCGCGCTTGTTGTCGTAATTGCCGTACTCTACCTCGCCCGCCGCGGCGAAGCGCGACAGGTCGGGCTTGGCGGTGATGAAGTTGACCACGCCCGACGTGGCGTTGCGGCCGAACAACGTGCCCTGCGGCCCGCGCAGCACCTCCACGCGCTCCAGGTCGAAGAACTCCGCCTCGAACAGGCGGGTGTTGCCCGCGGCGAAGGGCATGTCGTTCAGGTGGATGGCGGTGGCGCTGTCGCAGGTGACGCCCACGCACAGGTCGCCGATGCCGCGGATCGTAAAGCTGGACGAAGTGAAATTCGTCTTGGTGAAGGTTATGTTGGGCAGCGTCTGTTGCAGCGCCACCGGGTTGACGATCTGCTGCTTTTCCAGGTTCTCCGCGGTGAACGCGCTGACGGCGATCGGCACGTCCTGCAACCGCTGGGACTGGCGTTGCGCCGTCACCACGATGTCGCCGGGCAGCAGTTCCCCTGCGTCGCCCGTCGTCGCCTCCTGGCCCGCCCCGCCGGTGGGGGCGGTGTTCTGGGACGAGGTGGTTCCGCCGGTCTGGGCGCCGGCTGTGGCTGGCGTGAAGGCGAGCATAGAGGCGGCGAGCAGGAACTGCGACTTCACGAACATCTCCTCCTTGAATGCCGGTCCCTTGGCCGGCCCGGCGGTTGATCTTCCGCCGCGGACAGATAACGACCGAAACGCGGGCGCCGTCAATGCGACGGGGCGCGCAGACCCTATGCGCCGGGGAGGTCGGCTTGAGTGAGTATGTGATGCTATCCCGCCGCGAAGCCGCTTGCCGTAACGTCATCCGGGCGGACAGGCCGTGACCGCGGGCGGCGAGGACGCAGCCGTGGACGGCGACCTGATCGCCCCGCCCGCTGGCGGCGACATCCCCGGCGAGGTGGCGGACGCCATCCGCACGCTGATTCGCTGGGCCGGCGACGATCCGCTGCGTGAGGGGTTGGTGGATACGCCGCGCCGCGTGGCCAAGGCGTGGCGCGAATATTGTGCCGGCTACGCCGACGACCCCGCCAAGCATCTGGCGCGCGTGTTCGAGGAAGTGGGCGGGTACGACGAGATCGTGCTGTTGAAGGACATCCCGTTCCAGTCGCATTGCGAACACCACATGGCGCCGATCATCGGGCGCGCGCACATCGCCTATCTGCCGCGAGACCACGTGGTCGGCATATCCAAGCTGGCGCGCGTCCTGCACGGCTATGCCCGACGGTTGCAGGTACAGGAGCGGCTGACGGCCGAGGTCGCCGACTGCATCTGGGACAATTTGAAGCCGCTGGGCGTGGCGGTGGTGATCGAGGCCAGTCACGCCTGCATGACGGCGCGCGGCGTGCGCACGCCGGGCGTGGCGATGACCACCAGCCGCATGATGGGCGTGTTCCGCGACGACGAACGGTCGCGGCGCGAGGTTCTGGCGTTGATGGGCCTTCGAGGGCGTGACTGACCGCTTCGCCGCGGTGCTGGTGACAGGCGGCGCCAGGCGCCTGGGGGGCGCGATCGCGCGGCGGCTGGCGGCGGACGGGCACGGGGTGGTGATCCATTACGGCCGGTCGGGCGAGGCGGCCGCGGCGCTGGCGGCGGAGATCGCCGCTGCGGGCGGGCGATGCCGGACGGTCGGCGCCGACCTGTCGGACCCGGCGGCGGTGGCGGCGCTGCCGGCGCGGGCGGCCGACGTTACGGGCGCGCCCGTCGACGCGCTGGTCAACAACGCGTCCGAATTTACCTTCGACCGGCCGCCGGCCGTGGACGCGGCGCTGATGGAACGGATGCAGGCGGTGAACCTGTCGGCGCCCGCGCGGCTGGCGGGGCTGGTCGCGGCCGGCGGGGGCCGATCGGTCGTCAACCTGCTGGACCAGAAGGTTTCCAATCCCAATCCGGACTTCTTCTCCTATAGCTGCGCCAAGGCGGGGCTGGCGGCGGCGACGGGGATGCTGGCGGCGGCGCTGGGGCCGGGGTGCCGCGTCAACGCGGTGTCGCCCGGCCTGACCCTGCCCAGCGACGACCAGACCCCGACGGAATTCGCACGCGCCGCGGCCAAGAACCTGTTGCGCCGGCCTGTGGGGGCGGACGCGGTGGCGGACGCGGTCGCCTTTCTGCTGGCGGCGCGCGGGATCACCGGGCAGAACCTGTTCGTGGACTGCGGCCAGCGCTTCCTGCCCCGCGACGGCGACGTGATGTTCGAGGACCGCGATGGCTGAGCCCGTACGCTACACGACGCGGCTCGACGGGCTGGAGGCGGTGATCGGGCTGGGCATCCACCCGCACGAGTTGGCGGCGCCGCAGCGGGTGCGGCTGTGGGTGGAAATGACGGTGGCTTACCCGGCCCCCGTGTCGGGGGACCGGATCGAGGAAGTGCTGGACTACGACTTCGTGCGCGACGGCGTGCTGGCGATGGCGCGCGAGCGGCGTTTCGCGTTGCAGGAAACGTTGTGCGACGCGGTGGCGGCGCTGTGCCTGAGCGACCCCCGCGTCGAGCGGGTGCGCGTGCGGACGGAGAAGCCCGACGTCTATCCCGACGCCGCGGTCGGGTGCGAGGTCGAACGCCGCCGGTGAGGGGAGGGGGCGGGCCCCCTCCCCCCGGAACATCAGGCGAAGGTAACGCGCGCGGGACGGCGGCGCAGGCCGACGCCCGTCAGGCCGAAGCCCAGGATCATCATCGTCCAGGTCGCCGTTTCCGGAACCGCGGCGACGGCCTGTGCCACCGTGCCGTTGATCGAGAACGGGCTGGCGGCGCTGGCGACGACGTAGTTCTGGACGCGGAACGTGCCGCTGCTGCCGATGGCGCCGGTGCCGTCCGCGCTGCGATCGTTGCCCGGCGTGAAGCGGAACACGATGCTGGACACGGGCGCCAGCGCGGCGGTGAAGCTGATCGTCCGCTGCTGCGACGACGCGGCCTGCGCGAACGACGCGACGGTCGCGAATGCGCCGCCGTCGATCGACGCCAGCACGTTGATGAGGCCCGGCCCCGAACCCGACGATTGCGAGCTGAACTGGAGGTCGCTGATCGACGCGGTGTAGCCGGCCGCGACGTTCAGGCCGAAGCTGTAATAGTCGTTGGGATCCCAGCTGTTGCCGTTGATCGAGTTCTGGCCGGCGTTGGGGCCGACCCCCGGACCGCGGGTAAAGGCGATCCCGGTCAGGCCGGTGGGAACGTTGATCGCGGCTTCCGACGTCTCGGTGCCGGTGTTGCCGAAGAACTGGTACTGGACCAGCGTGGCCGCGCCGGCCGGCGCGGACAGCAGAACGGCGCCCGCCAGGGCGGCGGTGAACATCTTCATGGAAACTTCCCCCTCTTGGTGTCGAATCGACCGATAGGTAGGAAAGATTTAACCATGATGACAGGTGGGCCGTCGACCGGCCCGACCGTTCGTCGCTTATCCGCCCCGCCGGCCTCCGTTCGCCGCCGACAGAACCGCGCGCACGCCGGCGGTGGCGATGTCGGCGTCCAGCCCGACCCCGAACACGATCGCCCCGTCCGCGCCGCGACATTCGACATAAGCCGCCGCCTGCGCGTCCGCGCCCGCGCCGATGGCGTGTTCGGAATAATCGACCACGTCCAGCATCACCCCGGCCTCCGCCAGCGCCGCCACCGCCGCCGAGATCAGGCCGTTGCCGCGTCCCGTGATCGAGCGTTCGGCACCGTCGACGGCGACGCGACCGACGAAGCGCCGGTCGCCCGCCGGCCCCGTTTCCTGATAGTCGCGCAAGACGATGCGGTCAGCGGACCCGGCCAGATAGGTCCGCTCGAACAGCGTCCATATGTCGCGGGCGTCCAGTTCGCGGCCGCTCTCGTCCGCCAGCCCCTGGACGTAGCGGCTGAAGTCGGCCTGGAGCCGCTTGGGGAGCTTCAGGCCGCGATCCTGCTCGATCACCCAGGCGACGCCACCCTTGCCCGATTGCGAGTTGACGCGGATCACCGCCTCGTAGCTGCGGCCCAGGTCGGACGGGTCGATCGGCAGGTACGGCACTTCCCACAGCTCGTCGTTGCGCGCGGCTTGCGCGGCGAAGCCCTTCTTTATCGCGTCCTGATGGCTGCCCGAAAAGGCGGTGAACACCAGGTCGCCCGCGTACGGGTGGCGCGGGTGGACGGGCAACTGGTTGCAATGAGTGACGACGTCGATGACGGCGTCGATGTCCGAGAAGTCGAGGCCGGGGTCGACCCCTTGCGTGTAAAGGTTGAGCGCGACCGTCACGAGGTCGCAATTTCCCGTCCGCTCGCCGTTGCCGAGCAGGCACCCCTCCAGCCGGTCGCCCCCCGCCATCAGCCCTAGTTCCGCCGCCGCGACACCCGTGCCGCGGTCGTTGTGCGGGTGGAGCGAGATCACCGCCCGGTCGCGGTTCGGCAGGTGCCGGCAGAACCATTCGATCTGGTCGGCGTAGATGTTGGGGGTCGCGGCCTCGACGGTGGCGGGCAGGTTCAGGATGACGGGGCGTTCGGGCGTCGGGCGCAGCACCTCCATCACCGCCTCGCAGACCTCGACCGAGAAATCGAGTTCGGCGGTGGAGAAGGTTTCCGGGCTGTACTCGAAGCTCCAGTCGGTGTCGGGGCGCTTGGCCGCCTCGTCGCGGAGCATCCGCGCGCCGTCGACGGCGATCGCCTTCACCTGCGCGCGGTCCATGCCGAACACGATGCGCCGCCAGGCGGGCGACACGGCGTTGTACAGGTGGACGGTCGCCGCCCGCGCGCCGTCGAGCGATCGGAAGCTGGTCTCGATCAGGTCGCGGCGCGACTGGGTGAGGACCTGGACCGTCACGTCGTCGGGGACGCGGTCCGACCGGACCAGGCCGGAGATGAAGTCGAACTCGGTGGCGCCGGCCGACGGGAAGCCGACCTCGATCTCCTTCAGACCGACGCGGACCAGTAAATCGAAGAACCGCGTCTTGCGGTCGGCGTCCATGGGGTCGATCAGCGCCTGGTTGCCATCGCGCAGGTCGGTGGACAGCCAGCGCGGCGGGCGCGTCAGCGTGGCGGACGGCCAGCGACGGTCGAGCAGATCTACGGCGGGGAAGGGACGATATTTGACGGAAGGGTCGCGCAGCACGGGCGATGCTCCTGGATGACGTTGCCGATGGAGCGGCTGGCCTGTCCCCGAGGGCGCGGCCGCTCGCGGCCCTCAGGGGCGGCTAAGTCGTAGGGCGGCGGCGGCGATCACGCCGGCCGCTATCGCCCGGGCGTCGCCCGCTGTCCAGTCGCGTCGGCGGGACGGGGCTACGCACGCGTCCGGCTAGTTATCGGAGCAAGATCAGGGGCGGATGCGTCGTCGCACGCCCTGCGAAAGCCGGCCCCGGGCCGGGGGGGGGGGGGGATGCCCGGGGCCGACCTATCAAGCCGCGGCGAAGGCGGCGTTGATCTCGAGGTCCACGCGATCGGACACGATGGGAGCGGCCATGCCGAGCCCGAAGTCCGAGCGGTTGATGCGGCCCGTGGCGCGGAACCCGAAGTTCAGCTTGCCACCCATCGGGTTGTTGCCCGCGCCCACGAACCGCGCATCCAGCGTCACGGGCTTGGTGACGCCCTTCAGCGTCAGGTCGCCGGTGATGGTGGCGCGCGTTCCCTGGATGCTGACGGTGCGCGAGACGAAGCGTGCCGTGGGGTGCTTGGCCACGTCGAAAAAGTCGGCGCTCTTGAGATGCTCGGCGAAGCGCGGGCTGGTGACGGACAGGGCGGCGGTGTCGAACGTCACCTCGACGCGGGTCGCCTGGGGCCGGGCGGGGTCGATCGTGATGCTGCCGCCCGACGCGCCGAACTGGCCGTCGAGCATCGAGAAACCCATATGGTCCACACGCCACGTCACTTGGGTATGGTTGGGGTCGACCTTGTAGGTACCCGCCGGCACCAGCCTGGGATCGGGCCTGCCGGGCTGGCCTGCCGGCGCGCGCGCGGCCTGCTGCGCGGGGGCGGCGGCGGCGGCGAGGGGCAGGGCGATCAGCATCGCGGCGATCAGGCGGCGGGTCATCGGCGATACTCCCTGTTGCTTCGTCCGCGATGCTGGTGTTGCCGGACGCTGTCAAACCCCGCATCCGGCAACGCAGCGTTTCCAATCAGTTGCGCGCGCGATCCACCAGCTTGCCCGCGCCGATCCACGGCATCATCGCGCGCAGCTCGGTGCCGACTTTCTCGATCGGGTGGGCGGCGGCGGTCTTGCGCGACGCCTTCAGCTCCGGCTGGCCGGCGCGGTTGTCCAGCACGAACTTCTGGACGAACCGGCCCGACTGGATGTCGGCCAGCACGCGCTTCATCTCGCGCTTGGTTTCGTCCGTCACGATGCGGGGGCCCGTGACGATGTCGCCGTACTCGGCGGTGTTGCTGATCGAGTAGCGCATGTTGGCGATCCCGCCCTCGTAGAGCAGGTCGACGATCAGCTTAACCTCGTGCAGGCACTCGAAATAGGCCATTTCGGGGGCGTAGCCGGCCTCGGTCAGCGTCTCGAAGCCCGCCTGGATCAGGTGGGTCAGCCCGCCGCACAGCACCGCCTGCTCGCCGAACAGGTCGGTTTCGCATTCCTCGCGGAAATTGGTCTCGATGATGCCCGACCGGCCGCCGCCGACCGCGGACGCATAGGCCAGTGCCACGTCGCGCGCGTTGCCGCTAGCGTCCTGGTGGACGGCGATCAGGCAGGGGACGCCGCCGCCGCGCTGATATTCGGAGCGCACCGTGTGGCCCGGCCCCTTGGGCGCGATCATCACCACGTCCAGGTCGGCGCGCGGCTCGATCAGCCCGAAATGCACGTTCAGCCCGTGCGCGAAGGCGAGCGTCGCGCCGGGGCGGATGTGGTCGCGGATGTCCGCATCCCAGATCGCGGCCTGATGCTCGTCGGGGGCCAGGATCATCAGCACGTCCGCCCAGGCCGCGGCTTCCGCGTTGGGCAGCACGCGAAAGCCCGCGGCTTCCGCCTTGGCGGCGCTGGCCGAGCCGGGACGCAACGCGATCACCACCTCGCCGACGCCGCTGTCGCGCAGGTTCTGGGCATGGGCGTGGCCCTGGCTGCCGTAGCCCAGGATCGCGACGCGGCGATCCTTGATGAGGCCGAGATCGGCGTCGGCGTCGTAATAGACCTTCACGAATTGTCCCCTTGTACGGATGCTTGCCCCACCGGTGCCGGAGGGGCGGAAATGTCAGGCCGCCTCACGACCCCGCCCGATGGCGACGACGCCGGTGCGCGCTACCTCGACCAAGCCAAGTTCGCCCATCAGCTCGACGAACTTGTCGATCTTGTCCGTGCCGCCCGTCACCTCGAACACGAAGGAACCGGTGGTGGCGTCGACCACGCGGGCCCGGTACACCTCGCCCAGCCGCAGCGCCTCGATGCGGTGCTCGCCGACGCCTGCCACCTTGACCAGCGCCAGCTCGCGCTCGACGTGGGGGCCAGCCGCGGTCAGGTCGGTGACGCGGTGGACGGGCACCAGCCGGTCGAGCTGCGCCACCACCTGTTCCAGCACGTGCGGGCTGGCGGACGTGACGATGGTGATGCGGCTGACCGCCTTGTCCGCGGTGATCTCGGACACGGTCAGGCTCTCGATATTATAGCCGCGCGCGGTGAACAGCCCGGCGATGCGCGCCAGGATGCCCGGTTCGTTGTCGACCAGCACGGACAGGGTATGCCGCTCGGCCGCTTCTGCTTCGATACGCATCGGCTCAGACCAGCGCGCGCGCGTGATCGTCCATCACGCCCGACACCTCGGACACGTGCAGGATCATGTCGGTGTGCGCCGCGCCCGACGGGATCATGGGGAAGCAGTTGACCTGCTTCGACACCAGGCAATCGACCATGACGGGGCCGGGATGGTCGATCATCGCCTGGATGCCCGCCTCCAGCTCGTCCGGCCGCTCGATACGGATGCCCTTCCATCCATAGGCCTCGGCCAGCTTCACGAAGTCGGGCAGGCTGTCCGAATAGCTCTCGGCATAGCGGCCCTCATAGGTCAGCTCCTGCCACTGGCGGACCATGCCCATATATTCGTTGTTGAGGATGAACACCTTGACCGGCAACCGGTATTGCGAGGCGGTGGCCAGTTCCTGGATGTTCATCTGGATCGACGCCTCGCCCGCCACATCGATGACCAGCGCGTTCGGATGGCCCAGCTGCGCGCCGATCGCCGCGGGTAGGCCGTAGCCCATCGTGCCCAGCCCGCCGCTGGTCAGCCACTTGTTGGGCTGGTCGAAGCCGATGTGCTGGGCTGCCCACATCTGGTGCTGGCCGACTTCCGTCGTGACGATGGGCGCGCGATCCCTGGTCAGGCGGTGCAGCGCCCGCACCGCGGCCTGGGGCATGATCTCGGCGTCGCTCGTGGGATAGGCGAGGCAGTCGAGCGCGCGCCAGCCGGCGATGCGGTTCCACCAGTCGGCCAGGTCGGGGCGCGGGTGCTGACGCGATTTCCAGACGCGCAGCAGGTCCTCCATCGCGTAGCCCGCGTCGGCGATGATGGCCAGGTCGACGCGGACGTTCTTGTTCACCGACGACCGGTCGATGTCGATGTGCACCTTTCGACTGTCGGGGCTGAACGCGTCCAGCCGGCCGGTGACGCGGTCGTCGAAGCGCGCCCCGATCGCGACGATCAGGTCGGCGCCGTGCATCGCCATGTTCGCCTCGTAGGTGCCGTGCATTCCCAGCATCCCCAGCCACGCGTCATGGCTGGCGGGAAAGCAGCCCAGCCCCATCAGCGTGGACGTGACGGGCGCGCCGGTGACGCGCTGGAGTTCGCGGAGCAGCTGCGACGCGGCGGGGCCGGCGTTGATGACGCCGCCGCCGGTGTAGAGGACGGGCCGTTCGGCGGCGGCCAGCATGTCGGCCAACGCCTCGGTCCCCGCCCGGTCGGGCTTGAGCGCCGGGCGATAGGTGCGGTGGCGCACCGGGCCCGGCCGCCGATAGCCGCCGGTCGCGACCTGCACGTCCTTGGGAATGTCGACGACCACCGGGCCCGGGCGGCCCGACGTGGCGATGTGAAATGCTTCGTGGATCACCTCGCCCAGCCGGTCGGGCGTCTTCACCAGGTAGTTGTGCTTGGTGCAGTGGCGGGTGATGCCGACCGTGTCGGCTTCCTGGAACGCGTCGGTGCCGATCAGCGCGGTCGGCACCTGGCCGGTGACGACCACCATGGGGATAGAGTCCATGAGTGCATCGGTGATGCCCGTGATCGCGTTGGTCGCGCCCGGCCCCGACGTGACCAGCACCACCCCCGGCTTGCCCGTGGCGCGCGCATAGCCTTCGGCGGCGTGGGTCGCGGCTTGTTCGTGGCGGACCAGGATGTGGCGGATGCGCCCGCCCTGCGCGTTATGCCGAAACAGCGCGTCGTAGATCGGCAGCACGGCGCCGCCGGGATAGCCGAACACCATCTCCACGCCGAGATCCGCCAGCGCTTCGACGAGGATGTCCGCTCCGCTCTTGTCGGTCATGGTCGGTCCGATTGTTCGAGGTCGCGGCGCCCTAGTGTCCCCTAGGGGGCAAGGTCAAGCGAGAAACAACAAAATTTCTTCCAGAACCTTTGGATCGTCATAAAATTCCAGACGCCGCCAGTGCGACGGGGACTGATGATGGAACCAGGTATATTGCCGCTTGGCATATTGCCGCGTTTCCGTCGCCAAAGCATCGCGGGCAGCCGTGCGGGACAGGCGACCGGCGGCGAACTCCACCAGGGCGCGGACGCCGATGGCGCGCATAGCGGGCAGCTCGGGCGAGAGGCCGCGCGCCGCCAGCGCCGCCGCCTCCTCCACCGCGCCGCCGGCCAGCATCGCCTCGGCACGCGCGTCGATGCGCGCGTGGAGCGTGCCCCGGTCGGGCAGCAGCAGTGCGGCGC
>Ga0325401_1000303_pt1 | contig 33618 bp, 16 predicted proteins | sample PopdelMetagenome_FD_205666 | JGI IMG/M metagenome (GOLD analysis project Ga0325401, IMG submission 205666) | Populus deltoides microbial communities from Bellville, Georgia, United States - Xylem-PdKOR-R2 | ecosystem: Host-associated > Plants > Phyllosphere > Stem > Wood/Secondary xylem | place...
ACTACTACCACCACCACCACCACCACTACTACCACCACTACCACCACTATGACTACTACTACCACTACCACTACTACCACTACTATGACTACCACTACTACCACCACCACCACCACCACTACCACTACCACTACTACCACTACTACCACTACTACCACTATTATTAATTCACCACCATATAACAGTTGCAACCACCACAAAAAATGCTATTTTGTCACTAATTAATGTAACTATTGTAGCAGCCATCATTTTATCCATAAACACTATCGCCATCGCATGACTCAATATTCAATAACGATCATAATCACCATATCTACTATAATTATTAATATCACATACACCATCATATCTCATATCTTATTACCATCACTCTACAACTATGGATTAAAAATAATTTTCTTAATACATCCAAATGATGGAAATAATGTTAATTTTCAAGAAAATATTTAATTTTGCAAAGAAAATGCATCCTTAGGAACACAAAAAGGGAGCTTCTCTAAGAGAAAAAAAATCAAATTAATGAATTATAGATCAAAACATAGCTAACTCAACGAAAGAAAAGAATATAACAAAACAAAATAAGTGATTTGACACAATTGAAGAAGTGATTCATGCATCATTTCAGGAAAAAAAAATATCAGTAATTTTAATCATGAATTGTCATTTTCTTCTTGCATTGGTCTGACCATTTTATTTTAAATATTTGCGAGTTGATTATAATCTTTATTAATGATACAAAAAATAAAATAAAAAGAAAAGAAGGGGATCGATGGCTCTTTCAAGGGTTGAATTAATAAGAGTTTGGAAGGGAAAATTATTAGGGCTCATGTTAAGAAAACTAGGTTAGATTCATAGAAAGATAAATAAATCAAAAGCAACAACAAACCTATTAAAACAAAAGCAACAAAAGTAATAAAAAGAGGAAAGAGTTAGGATAACAATAGTAATAAGTTGAAGGAAAAGTATTGTATATGCTTGATATTAATCGAGGAAGACCTTAAGATTTTGATGTTGTATATATATATCAAAACCTAGTGAAAGAGTCTATGAATTCTACGTATTGAGGACTCACATATATACCAATAATTAATAAAATATTTCAATGACATCATATTATGAATTAAGATTCTTTGATTAATCCTTGACATGCATGTATTCCTTTAGTCCAAATGAAGTTCCAAAGCTTATAGGTTGCAAGATATTTCTCTGAACCCTAAAGTAGATCAAAGCCAAAAACAAAAAGCAAGATAATTATATTACAAACATTACAAAACAAAATCACGTTGTCAATGACATGCATGCAATTAGAACTAGAGTGTAGTTCATATTGTCAAGTTTAGGAATATGGGCACTAGCAGTTGTTTTGACAATTGAGTGGAAAATGGACCAGAAGCCTAAAAATCCGCTTTCCTAAACCCTTGAGAAGAGAAGAGAAGAGAAGAGAAGCCTAGATGGAATCTCACAACCTGCTCATTGTCATTCATAAGCCAGCTTTTCTCTTAACAAAAAGATTGATTGTTGTATATCACTACTAAAAAATGGAGCAATTAGCAACTAAATCAATTCCAAATAAAACTAAAATTCATTACTAAATAAATTTGTCAATGAAATCAGTAATAAAAAAATATCAAATGCAGATATGCTATTGCTGATTTTTCAGTAACGGATAATCAGTTGTTGACAAATCAGCAGCGGATCATCCGTTGCATAACATTCTGTTGTTGGTTTTTTGAATCAATAATGGATTTTTCATTGTTGATTTATGAATTATTTACAATTAGCAACAGAGCTTATCCTAATTGGGTATTTATCTCTATCTCGCTCTCCCAACTCATACTTATGATAGGCGGGCTTAATGCCAGACTTTAGCAGCGTTTTGAAATCCTAATTGCCATGGTTATACTGCATCACAAGACTAAGTTAATTGAAATAGGGCGTTAAGCTCCTCTCTTTGCGGAATTACCGCCGATTAAAGAATATGTTATTCCACATCTGTGGAGCATCTCTAAGGATGAGTAGTTTCATCAGGAATGGAAGGAAGGGCTTTAGTGTTAGGCGAGCAAGGGCATGAAGGAGAAATCCTCTAACTTTTCTTAAAACAACCTATTTTTTTAGAAATGCAAGAGAGAGGACCAGGAATGACTAATTATCTCCTAGCTTCAAAGTCTCCTACTGAAGATCTTGCCTGGGCTAGTGCTTCCCCTAAGGGAGATGGATATGATGTCGCTGTAAAAGACCTAGTATAAAGATATGCCCCTGAAGTTGTCCTAAAATCAAGCGTGAGTCGGTCTTCACTCGCTGTTGTGCTCTCTCTTCAACTTCCAGCTAAGCAGGGTTCCTTACCCCAGGGACAGATACTAGACCTTATGCAAAACACCTTTTTCACATAGAGCTGATTTTCCCTTATGATCTGGAATTGGTCATAGTTTGCCAAGAGGGCAGCGCCTTGCCTGACTTCTTGACGAAAGTCGAGCTATGGTATGGGCCTGCATGCATGGGTGCTGTTCGAAGATTTGATCGTCGGCCCCATTGAGAAATCAGTTATTGCCCAGATCTAGGGACAACAGCCTTAACCGCATAAGCCAGGACTGGGCCTACCTCTATCCCTATCCCTAGAGGAGCCATATGAGGTAGAAGCTCCACGAACGGTTTTGAAGCTGACCCTTTCCAACAATGGGGCTTAAGGGCCGATATGATGATTATTTTAGGTAAGGTCGGCCTACTACGAGCACCTGTAGGGATTAGCGCGTGAAATCGCAATCCACAAACTGACGCATGGGACTCACCCTTTACTTGGAAATAAAGAGGGGAAAGATAACATGGCAAATCCATTATTGATTATATTATTTTTTTAAAAAAATAATTTATATTTTTTTATACAAATGACTTTTTTTTAATTAATTATTTATGGATATTTTGAAAGTTGTAGAATATATAAACAACATAAATTAATATTTAAAATTACTTTATCACCACTAATAAATGGAATAAAAATAAAATTCTTTATATAATTAAAAATTTAGTTAAACTTGCACTAATACAAATAAGTCAAAATACAATAAAAAATACAATCATGGCGCTTATTGTGGAGACTAACCATGATACTGTGGATCAACGTAAGATGAATCAAGATATGATAGTCGAGGTGTAGGTTGATATATTGGTGAAGATGAGGGACCCATAGGTGTCATTATCTGGGGAGCCACATGTGGTAACATTGATAGGCCATAAGTGCTGGCATACCTTGGCCAATATTTGATGTCCTTCCATGGCATCCAAGATTATTCATAAGATATTCTGTCATGGAATCCATCTGTCGTTTCGTTTAAAAAATAAAATCATCAGCTGTTTTCTTTATCTCCTCTTACAATGCCCGATAAGATGAACTAGGATATGATGACTCCACCGAGTAGGAATGTGATGAAGAACTTGTATTAACTATAGATTTTGGCATACAAGGTGCACCATATACCCAACCTTTTGTAACTCCTCTTGAAGCCACACATCAAGCTGTAAAATCAAATGAAGGATGATTTTCTCGATTAGTTCCATACTTTGAAATCATCTTATTCTTATAATTTTCCTATAAAAAAAATACATGCAATAATAAATTCATTTGAATGTTAAATAATATTTAAGTTATATAAATAAATAAAAAAAAAATATATATATACAACTATTTTTTAAAACTTGTTGTCTATGAAGATGTTAAATTACTTAGTATTCAGATGCAAAGTTGAAAAGACATCATCCCATGGAGGTTTTTTTCCACCAGCTTGCTCTTGCTTTCAAGATTAATAAATATTATAAAATATAAATATAAAATTTTTAATTTATTAACTTAATAAAAATAAAAATAAAAATAAAAATAAAAATCTTTACCATATTAGCTTGATATGATTTAAATGACATTGTTCCTTCAGAATGAGTACTTATTTTGCCATCCGTTTTGGTTAATCGATTTCTCTTTACAAATTCCGACCTCCTTTGAAATTAAAGGATGGACCAAACATTTTTAATCATTTGATTCCAGTCGTTATTGTTTATCCAAGCAGGACCTTTATCAAGACAATCTATAATATTTGTAGTGTTTTCATTTAACTTGGCTTTCTTGCGAGCTCGTGTCAATTGTTGATTCAAAGAAATTCTAGCCTTATTTTTCTAAATATTACGAACAATCGATTTATTTTTCTCAGGAAAGATATATTTTTTCTACCAAATAATATATAATAAGTAAAAAGAGTGCATAAAATTTCAAAGTATGGAATTGATTAATCATATTGTGTTATCTTATTAAGAATTTACAAGATTATGTGTTGGGACTAAACAAGAGACACCATGATTGAAAAAACTAGAGAAATTAAATGAAGCAATTAAACAACATACAACGATGCCCGTCAACATCAGATTCATTATAGTTAACACCTTGCAAAATCTATATTATTAATTAAGTTGATGATTTAAACTAAAATATTATAGTGGCCTGACTCAAATAAATAAGTTGTAAAATATATATAAAAGGATGCCTATAAATTTTCATAATGCTACATTAAAGTGATCAAAATTGAAAAGAATATGGCAAGTTGTGTTGGTTCATACCTTAAACTCTTTAAAGAGTTCATCTCTACACATTAAATCTATTTTTTTTTTCCAAGAGTGCCATGCTCCTTTAAAATTGAACCTTAAAATATCTCTGATTGCATGTCCACATGATGCGTTATTGAACATGAAAAAATATAATAATAAACTTTTATTAAACAAATAATTACACAATAATAAGTACTTTTTTTCATACCTGAAAATATAACCTTAATAACTTAGTTTTTAAAAGTCTCAACATATTATGTTGTTCCATACAAACAAACCTTTTTTTTCCTTGTAATTGGATCCATTGGTGTGTCAAAACCCTTCATTTTAACCCTTCGATCATAATTGTACAGAGAAGAGGTCGAACCGTGGTTTGATGGGACCATCTTGATCCTCCACGCCTTTCACATTATAATCATCCCCCTCATCACATACGCCTCTCTCATTACTACCGTCTCCCTCATCTTCATCTCTAATGTTCGCATCATCATTATTATCACCATAATCACCATCTATTCTTTGATAACTCCTATATAAATTATGTCTTTCATAAGCAAGTTGGTTATCTCAAGAGAAACTTATCTAATTGACATCTATATAGGTGATTCATGGGTAGGAATCGTCGATAATAATAAAAAAAATATAGTTTTCCCTATATTTTTTAATTTAAAAGCCTTGTTATGCTTTATACAATAAGGACAACACAAATTGTCATGAGTGCTCCAACCCGATAATATGCCATATGTTAGAAAGTCATTAATGGTCCACATCAAAGCTGTCTTTAATTGAAATTTTTTCTTTCTATATACATCATAGGTTTCTACACCAACAAATCACAAATTATTTAACTTATCAATCGAAAGTCTTAGGAAAACATCAAGCCTTTTCCCTGGATTCTTTGGCCCTGAAATCATCATTTCCAAAAACATGAATGATCTAGTCATGCATTTTCACGGAGGCAAATGATAAACAATCATAATTACTAGCCAACGAGAGTATGCATTTGAAGACATGTCAAATGGATAAAACCTATTAGTGCATAACCCTAATCGAATATTTCTTGGATCATACGTAAAGCATAATGGACACGATTAAACTCCTTCCATACCTTCCCATCAGATAAGTGCACCATAACCCTATTATTTGACTTATAAAAATGATGTCATATCATATCTTTGGCATGATGTAGAGACATGAATAATCTATAAAGCCTTGGTGTCAAGGGATAGTATCGAAGTTGTTGCTCTGCCTTATTAGAACCTTTACTAGTTGCATTTCTAGGTTTGTATCTTGAACTTCCATAAAAGTCACAATTTGTTTTCATTGCATCTGCCCCATAATACAACATACAATAATTAGGACACACATTATATTTCTCATAACCAAGTCCAAGTGGCCACATAAATTTCTTGGCATTATAAAATTTTGATACCAAATTTTCATTATTAGGCATGCAACTTTTTATAAAATCAGTAAATTTGTTAAAGGCAATCTAAGTCAAATTTAAAGTTGACTTCATATTAAACAATTGTACACAAATATATAATTTGGATTGCTTGGTACACCCATCTCATAAAGGCTCCCCTGCAACTTTCAAAAGTTTATAAAAAATAGTTGCTTTTAGATTTGGAAGTTTCTCTGCTACCACAGGACAAACATCATTCACAACATGACTAATCTCAACTGATAAAGGTCTAACCAACATTGGTTCTGTAACATAAGGCTCCCCATATATAATATATTTTTCATAACAGGGTAAAAAACCTTTTATCAATAGGTGCTTACAAACATCATCTTCCTTTAAAAACTTTTGATTTTTGCACCTCACATAAGGACATCTAATTTTTCCCCGGATTCATTTTTATCAATTGAAAATGCAAAATTGATAAATCTTCTAACACCCGCAATGTATTCAGGACAAAGATGATCATCCATAAGATGATGATACATCCACGATCGATCATCCATAATCTAATTAACATGATAACACCAATAAGCATTTTAGAAACAAACATTTTGGAATGTTATTTAATTTATTATTTTTTTAATCTAAAAGTCAAACGTTACGTAACAAATTATCAAAACAACTCTGTTAATTACTATTTTATATTTTTAAAAAATTTATTACACATTTAAATTAACCCCAACTATGTATCATATATAAATAAATCTTTTTTTCATAAACAATACACAATACTCCTAAGTAGGTAGAACTTGAATCAATTTGCTTGTTGATCAAAACTAAATTCCTTTTAAGATAATTTTAAAAACATACTGATGCAACCATATTATTCGATATTTTCACCCACATTTAACTAATGATTTGCCTATGTTATATCTATAAAATACCTTGAAATTCTTTGTTTTATGTTTTGAAGGTACTTTTGGATGAAAGATGCAAAAAGGAGTAAAAAGGAGGTAACTGGCAGATTTGACGTTCAGTCGATGTTTTGTGCAGAGCGTGAGTTCTAGAGGTCGAAATGAAGTGATTCCAGTGGAACTAAAAAGCTAACATCGATACCTATCTAGACATCTAAGGCAAGAAAATAAAATAAGGAAGATCATGAAAATCACAGCTTTCAAAGTGAAAATCTCGCAATTTACCAATGTTGACCTTCGGCCATTCCGACTTGAATATCTGGAGCTACAGAAGTCCAATTGATGCGAAATCAATTTTTTTGGATTCCTGACTAATATTCCTATAAAAGCTCAAAAGTTTAGCAAAAAACGATGTCATATAAGGGAGATATGATTTTCCAAAGATGACAGCTGAATTCTGCCAGCAAACAGGTTTCGTGAAGGAGCATGTCCAAATTACGTTTTGAAGCATCTAAATAGACATTCAAATTTTTATTTTAGTAATTTAGCTCATCTAAGTCAAAGCTTGAAGATTTAATGCAAGACTATTTCTTCTTTTTAGAAAAATAGTTATTGAAGTATTTGAATGTAAACTGTCAATTTAAAGGAGGACTATTTTGTAAAATAGGGACTAGGATTTCTTAACATATAAAAAGAAACAGAGAAGAGAAAAGGGGCAGCAGCCAGAAGTGAAGAAACACAAACTCTCCTCTCTACAAACCATAAATAATGCTTTCTTAACACAAACTCTCCTCTCTACAAAATAGAAATAATGCTTTCTTCTATCTTTAAGAGTAGTTGTTTCATAGATATACAAGACTAAGCTCGTTTTCTTGGTTGCAAGGACACAACAAACCTTCGGATTTCAAGAACCGTGAGATTTATTCTTCCTTTTATTTTTAGTTTATATTATGAATGAGTATGATTATTTTCCTATGCATATTTTCTATGATTGTTGTTGATAATTGCTAGAGCGGACTCTAAGTTATTATTGTGAACAATCTATTGCTAAGTTTGATATCAAAACCGGAGTTGTGATATATAAACTTGTGAAGCAACTAAGCTTGATAATTGTGACAGAACTACGTTATTAAACTTAGGGAGAACACTCAAACAAAGGAACACAAGTTGCAAACAGCTTGGTTGTCAAGAGATCAATTAATTTATCTAGTTCTTAGGGCTGCCATTGATCTAAATCATTAATGCGAACATTGTGATTGTTTGTTGGTTAGGGTTAGTTATACGGCGGATCCGTTAATTAACTAACATTAAGAAAAGATAAAAATTCAGAATATAAATTGAATTTTTGTTTCAATGATCGGTTATAATTTCTGTTGGTGGATGTGTGCTTGCGATCAAGGTTTGTTTTCTTGATAAATTTTGGTTTCAATTGATTTTTTTTGCTAGTTTAATTTCTTTCATAGTTTAGATCATCACAAATCAAAACCCTCCAATGGCATAACGTATAGCATAAAAATATGAATTAAATCTTCCTTATGGGATCGACCCCTTACTTGCTCTATGCTATCTTGTGTGGTGTGTTTGAAGCTAGGGTAATTAATTTGTGCGACTGCGACATCGCAACACATACCCCTAAATTTAGCTCTATATACTTAAAGAAATTTAATAAATTTTTTTAAACGTTGGCTTTAAAATTTGACTCAGAACATCATAAAAATAAGCATACTTCCTTAACTACTAGTATTTAAACAATCATTTAAAATAAAATATGTACCACATAAATCTCCAGTCAAAGTTCATAACATGGTCGAAATATAGAAATTGAATTTAAGACATGTACCTAATGTAAAATAATTTAAACAAACTCTTTATTATTTTTTCAACTCCACATGGCAATTTGATAACAATATGGTGGATACCATATCCTTAAGATATACAGTCACCTCCACATCAATTAATATTTAACAATAATTAACTATTCTATGGACATAAATTTATAGTTAATCGATATATTATATGTTCATGCACCTACAATGTCATGGTCAGTTTCAGGAACACTTATTTTGGCTTCCTAGACTTCATTTTGGTCCTATAATTTCCATCCAAAAAGAAACTCAATATCAGATTTAATGAAAAAAAATCATTCAATTGATATTCTATACAAACTCGCACGTTTAATTAAATTGGGGGTTTTGAGAAATTTTCAATTAAACATGCATAATTAGGTTATAGATCATGGTAAAAACATTTCATAAACCCTCAATTTTATCAAATGAACAACCTAAAACCATTATTCAAAGTAATGATAAATTCTTTTTTGTTACTAGCGTTCTTGAGTTCTAAGCAAGCGAGATGGAATCTACATGAGAGAAGAACACATGAGATTGGGAAAGTTAGGTAAAAACCTTTTAGTGTAAGCTAAATTGCAATAGATAAAACAATAAATCCTAAAATTACTTGAATTATTGAAAAGAAGAGTGTAAAACCCAACCCATATATAAAGAGAGGGGGTAAATCAAGGATGTTCGATGGTGATAATTATGGGTCTAGTGGGATGTTACCATGGGTCGATGTTTTTGGTGGTTTACAAAAGAAGATTAAATTTATTAAGATGAAAGAGAAGAAAATGAAGATAAAAGTTAGGGACAAAGGAAAATAAGATCGATGAAGATAGAGTGCAAGTTAATTATTTTTCTAGAGTTATGGATGTTAGGGACGAAGGAAAATAAGATTGATGAAGAGAGAGTGCAAGTTAATTATTTTTCTAAACTTGATAAGATCGATGGATGTTAGGGACAAAGAAGATGAAGAGATTGCAAGTTAATTTCTTTTCTTTGTTGTGTTTACGTTTCTAAGGGGGAGAGAGTGCAATATTATAATTTTTCTTTTAGGCTAATCAATGGTTAAGATCTCATAATGTCCAAGCTAATTAACAATGTGTATAATTTTATTTTTAGGTTAAGATTTAAATAATTTTTTTCCGATCAGCAATAGATAATCAGTTGTAAATTTTATGTTGCCTTCAATAATGGATTTTTCATTGCTAAGTCTGTTACTGATGTTAAAAAAATAATATATATAATCCATTGCAAATCTATTACTAAATTAGCAACTGAATTATTCTATTACTAAAATTTGATGCTAATAGCCCTTTTTTTTTTTTGTAGTGGTAGTCTAGGTGAATATATGAGTTAAGGATTTAGAGTTTAGCTGAGGTGACGATGACTATGGAAAGGACGACGAGTCTTATTACTAATATTACAAGCCAAAGAATAAATACCAAGTGCTTTTCAATAACTACTACTACTGGTGTAATAAGTGCAAGGAGCAACAATGATATTCTCAAGTTTTCTTCATCTCTGTTTTCTCATGACCTCCTTGACATTGGGCCTCCTTATCCTTCATCAACCCCACCAATTATTTATTGTTGTATATTATTTTCTTTACCTCTTTCTCTCTCTCAATTACTAGCTAGTAAAATAGATATTAATTCAATTATTATACATTCACAAGCATAACTAATGAAGGTCCTACTTCTCTTATTACTCATGCTCTTGTAATTGATGGCAAGTTAATTGCGGATGAAATAAGCCTTATAATTGTTGACCAAGTTAGGAGGATGAGGGATTTCATTGCTAGAGTGCCTGGCTTGACTGACATTCTTGTGGGCCACCAAAAGGACTCTCAAACTTACATCTGTAACAAGGTTAAAGCTTGAAAGGATAGTGGAATCAAGTCACTTGTCACTCAGTTCCCCTAAGATTGTAAATAAGATGATGTTATCTATGTTGTGTCCACTTTTAATGAAGACCCATCTATTCATGGTATTCTTGTGCAGCTTCCTCTACCCCCAAGTAATTTCTATTCACCATCATTTTAATATTTCTCTGACTACCTGTCTTTATCTTCTGATCATTCTTTTATAAAATTGTTATAATTATAGAATTTTTATTGCATCAAAATATTATTTCTAAAATGTTTTCAGTCAATACTCTATCAAGATTGAATATTAATTAGAATTGTTGAGATTAATACATATTATATTTTTTTTTATGAAAAGAAATAGTTGTTCATATAAACCGAGGTATGAGAGATACTTAAAACTAATATATACATGCTTGTCAGATGACATGTGCACTGAACTGGCCACATGAAAATTCCAAATGCAAAGATCACTTGTGCCCATAGAAAGGCTCACATGATGATTGTGTTATTATGATTTGATCCCACTACATATTGTTCTAATCAAGCGTAACAAATGAGCAAATATTAGGCTTAACATGAACTATATAAATGTATTTAAATAATCAAAAGAGGATTCATCATCCTAAGTGAATTAGAGAAAATGTTCCATTTGTTTCAAATAGTATTGATTATAAATCCTTCTGTAAGGTGAAATGAGATTTGAAAAGATTTTCAAATCATATTTAAAGAATAAAGGACTATGATGTTGAAAACAAAGATGATTCGACAGAGTAGACAAACTACATGCTATAATATCTAAATCAGAAACAATGTTGATGAAATGATAATAATTACACTAAGAAGTTAAGTCGAATCACTTATGACTTTTCTAATAATTAAAGAATTATGATAGGTTGCTAGAGATTATACTTGATCTTCAAATATAAATCAATCAATTGTTGAATTGATAATAAATTACTTGTTAATTTACTTAATCTTATTTTATTTAGGATTGTGATTTATATTTGAGCCACCTTATTTGGGAACCTAATGGGTCATATATATATGAACCATTAGTTAAAAATTAAAATGTGATGATTAATCAAGTGTGACTTGATTGTAAATAAGTTTTAGAAATTAAGGACTATAATGTAATTTATACATAAAATTACAATTCTAAACTTTAAAAAATCAAGTAAAGACTTGATTGAATAAATTTATAAAATTATTCTGAAAAAATATTTGTGATATTATTCAGGAGGCAAATTGATATTTTGCTATTTATAAGGTTTTCAGGTTTAAGTTACAGAATACTTGAAAAACACAAAAAAAAGCTAGCACTTAAAGACACAACAATTATTCTCTCCTAAAAGGGTTTAAGATATTTCTCATTGGTGGTTCGTGTGGATTATTATTTGAGACTGAACATTTGGATGACTTGTGACTTGTAGTTTGTGACAACCTAGTCTTGAAGAAATTATTCAAAGCCGAAAAAAATCTGATATTTAGGTAATCTTTCTATAAACATTAAACAACTCTTGACCTGTCTATAGGATCTTGAGACTCCAATTTTTTTTTGTGTAAATTTATTGTTTTTGCTATATATATGTGTTTTGAAAAACCCAACACACCCGACCTCTATATCGTTTGTAGATTGCATATATCCTTACTGTTCTGTGCTATACATGCCCATAATTTGATATGGCATTGGCTTGGTTTCATTCCTGTATTTGATGCTAATACACGAATATCGATATTTATCCCCGTTATTGGCTGAGAATTGTGATTTTTTAAGTGTCATTACCTTCTAGTAATGCCTGATTTTGGTGCTAATACATGAAGCTTTGTTCTTCCATACTTCTCATGTCAAAGCAATTTGTTTCGAAGATTAACCTTGAAAATAAGATGATAATCTTCATGTTACAATTTAATGCATTTTCCTTTAAGATATGTGATCAGGCCATACAAAACTCCTTAAAACGGTCTAATGAATTAATTCTTCTTATGGGATATCTAAGACCAGATAATAGCTTTTTGTGGTAGGTAGGTGGTCATGTATTTAGCTGCTTATGTATAGAATTGAAATAGTTCAGGATTTGATAAGGGCCTATTTGAGATACTGGTGTTCTATGGATGACTTAAGAACGAATGTGCTATGGGCTAGCATATGGATGAGGGGAGGGTTTTGATTCTTCTTAAGTTAGAAAAGGATGTAGATATATCGCTTCCATCCACTCAATATGGGGAATCTTGCTGTGAGAGGCTCTCCAAAGGGTTGCATTGAGCTAGCTATTTATCAGGTCAGGTGTGTGTTGAAATCATGGGGAAAATGCGATGGAGTTTGACCCATGACAATAATTACCATGCTACTCGGGATTCTGCGAAGCGGGCTTCTGGTTTCACTTGACCACATACGTAATTAGTAAATAGTTTCTCTTGCCTTACCATCATCATATTTGTTGCTATTAATTGTGTGTTTAACTGCTTTCATTGATGCATATAATCCAGTGATAGATGATGATGCATGCTTATGAAAGGTTCCTTGTTCAATCAAATACCCCCTTCCCGGTCGCTGTCCGAGCTTCAATTCTGGATATCTGCCTCTGTGCTCTGGATACTGGATTCACCGGCCTGGCCATCCTTATCGGACCTCTAGTGGTTTGCTAGGTTTCAAGCATTGGTACCAGCTGCAGCAAGTAGCTTTTTTTTCTTTGGTCAAGCAGCCCTAAACAATAGTTCAAGATTTTCTTCTACATGGTTATTTTGGACCCAATCCCGAAGTAAAAACATTTATCAAAATCAAGATTCTCACTCAGGGCCCTTTGTTCCCAAAGTGGGCAGCCCAATTACGACTACTATATATGGACATTGCAACAGCTTCTGTTACTTGTTACGACCATGTTGAAGTACGGAACTCCTTAAGGCGTGTTTGGCTCTGATATTGCTGCCTCGATCACCAAATCAGCATCACCTTCAAGAATGACATTTCTGAAATCCTTTCTGTAAAGCGGACAACTGCTTCATGCAACTCTCAAGCATCAGGAACAGTAGAATCATAATCAAGCGGCCATTGCCACTAGTGATATGCAGTCACCTTATTTGGTGTAGCGGGCAGTTCTCAGGAGATGACAATTTCAGCTATATGCATGTAGGCACCTCCTACCATGCCATCTCTTTGTTTTTTAGAGTCCATGCCATCCTTGATCACGTAGGAATATCAGAAGTAATAACTTCTGTGTTGCAAAAACCTTTTAAATCCAAACATTTTCTTTATCGAGAGGGATAAATTTTTTTTTTTAAAAAAGGGACCTCCCATATTCTTTGCCCTTGGGAGTTTGTTATTTGCTAGGCTGCTCTGGCATTGATTGCAGTAATTGGATGAATGGGGTTATACTGATTGTCAGGTAACATAGAACAAGTTAGTGTAGCGGCGGATTAAGCCGTGCCAAAACCAAGAAGCAACATTCTTTCATCGGATGTGATAAAAAAAAAAAAAAAGGAAGAGGCAACAAGTACAAATAAATTTGATCCAAATCACCATGAGACAGCTAAGGAGGCGACAGTTATTCTTCCATTTCACCTGCAGATTGCACTGGCTCAACAACCGGAGGTATACAGTCCACCTTGTAACGCAGGACCTATTACAAAAATTGAGATGGCCCGAGCAATGTTTAAATAATTGTGAATGCAGCACAGTAGCTCACTACTAGTCATTGTTTTTAACAAGTCACATACTGATATCACTATAAGTAGGTTATGTTAGTCTCGCAGAAAGGGAGTAAATTGTCCCAAATCCAAATGAATCATGTTATTAATGCTCAGCATGCCTTCTCACCTTTTTAAAAAATGCAGAATATGAATTATCCCAAATAAGCTTGTAGTTTCCAGATATGCACGTGGAGAAGTTCCCCTGTAACAACATCAACGTCATGGGTAAGGGATCTCCCTGTATCAGCATTTATATCATGAAGAGATCCATCCATCATATTAGAAGGTGTGGTAAAATAGTCAGTAACTCACTTGGTCAGACTCATAACGTCGATATGGTAGTATCAGCTGTGGAAGGACCACACATGCCACAAGGTACATGCAAGGACAAAATACATAATTAAAGAAATTAATACAAAATCGAAACCAGGAAATCAGAAATTAGCAACAAGAGGTCAACCACAATCTTTTGTTTTTGGAGTCCAATATAAGTGAAAGGTCTAATTGAAGAAATTTAAAAAAAAAAAAAACTACTAAAGTAGTAAACATTTCCTAGTTTAACTTACAGTTTTTTTCCCTGTAGGGTCTGTACACTCCACACTAAATCCAATATCCTGACCAGCAACATATAACCCCAGTAAGATGGAAAAGGCAGTGATTGAAACAAAAAATAAAATAAAAAAGGCTAAAACTATGAGATAATAATAGCATCACAGTTCAACCCTGGCTTAAATGCGAATCAAATCTCTGATTTTTTACCTTCCCTTTTCTAGTTTGATGACTACATCAGATTTTCTCAACATTACAAGGCACAACCAAAACATACCAGTTTAACCAGAAAGCTTTAACATAACGTCTTCAAATTAATCCCAAACCACCTAATTAGCACTAGATAAATGGAGAACCCCTGTGAAAACAGGAAGCATCCAACTGCTTTCATTGCATCATGCAGACAGTACCACAAAAGGCATCTTTCTTGGAAAGAACACACATGAAATTGATACTAATTTCCTAGTCATCAATCTAGTTTGTCATCGGTCACATTCCGAGTTTCTTATTCAATGACAACTCCCACTTTTGACACCTTTTTTAATCCCATCAAACCCTTCAGTAAATTTGGAGAAACTCAACAATAATTGATTTAAAGGGAAAAAGAGAGGAGAAAAAAGGCAATTGAGTTCTTGATATGAATTTTGGAAAATGAGTAAAAAGGATAATTAAAAAAAAATGATCAATAAAATTCTAAAGGTGTTGCTGCTCTGACATTTTGACATGCATTGTGACAACACTGTAGATGGTGATGTTGGCATGGGAATTAAGACAGTTCCACTTACTATCATATTGGCATCCACAAAGAGTCTAAAACAATAAATGAAAACTGAACGTTGCAATTGAAATAGGAAACCTCATTTCTAATCTACATGACAACTTCTGTAGGTAATTCACAGAATACTGACTGTGACATAAGGCCTGATAAAATAATTTCTAAAAATGTGCTTGGTCCATGTCACCCTCTACAGTTGAATGGATATAACTAAGAGAAAAACAGTTTTTCTTGTACTGCGTAGAGGAAATGGGAAGTTAAAACTGCAGTATCTAATTTTAAAATACAGCAGACAAAGTTCAAAAGCTTGTAAGGATTGACAGCATGAACAAGAAGATTACCAAGATGGAAAATTTCGTTAGCTAAACACCCCAGAAGCTAAAAATAATTGAAAGAGCAACAAAAACGATTTCATGTTAAGAACCCAGCTCAAGAAATAGTTTGAGAATACTACCATGTTAATTTTGCCTTGTATCAAACTGAAATCCCAAGCAATGTATGAGTTCACTGATTCCACAGACAATGAAACCTAGAAAGGTAATGCCGTTACCATTAGCAAGTCAACATCTGAAAAGATGTAAAAGATTCCAAGCAGCTACAGGAATTGCATTTAAACAATGGAAAAGAGAGAACATTTAAAAAAACAAGCCGGTCATCTGAGCACACAAATGAACTTCTCCAGAGCAATCTACAGTTGAACTCTTTTACAAATTCCTGTTCATATGCTAGCAGGCACAAAGTCTAGAAGGAGATTAATATAGTCTTGTGCATTTCAAAAAGAAAAAAAAAGCTTTCAGCAAATTTCAATGAAGCTCCTCCCAAGTGTGTAGAATAATTAGCAAGCAACTATGAAAGATTTAACTTCCACTTGATTCATTTATGCGCGCACGCAAGCGTGCGCGTGCGCACAATATGAACAGAAATCCTGCAAATAGTGCTTAAAACAAACCTCGTGAGTTTTCCCAGCTGGAACATTTATCTCCTTGTAGTCATCATTGTTTCTGTATAGAACAAAATAGAAAAGTTCAAATTGAAAGTACTGATGCTAATTAGAAGGTGAAAACCTGAAAAACTTACCTAGCTTCTAATGCACCAGCAGCTTCTGCTGAAATAAAGAAAGGGGAATTTGCAAATACCTCACTGACAAAACAAACATTCAAATGAACATGAGAACAACTAATATAGATCACACAAAACATTAATTATTATCTATCATATTAAAATTGAAAATCCCAATTTTCCTTCTCAGTGGATTTTCTTTTATAAAAACAAACCATTGTTTTCCACCAGTAAAAAACAGGGCATACAAGCCCTATCTCTTTTCATGTTCAAGTTTGGTCATAATTAGAGAATTTTTGCGTAAGGAATTCCAAATGAATATAAACAACCACATACTCTTGTAATATTGTAGAGTTTTGTTAATAAATTAATGCATGCTTTACTTTAAGTTTGAATGAATATTTTACCTCATTATGCTCAAGAAATGTTCTTTTACCATCTCTATTCTAAATCAGTATCACCTCTCTAACTACTCATATCACAATAACCTTATTTCATCAATAAAAAGTTACACTTAAATCTTGATGTCTTCCTCCATCATGTAGCACCAAAAATCCCAAGATTCCAACCCTGACAATGTTCCCATACTGTTCGTAGCACAGTGCAGCTACAAGAGTTGCTCATTTTCTTGATTTTTCACCCAATCATATCCCATTTATGGCACCACTTAAAACCCTAAACTCCCGTGTATTTTCCCAACAAATTCTGCATCAATTGATCTATCAAATTTGGCCCCCAACCTGATGATTTGTTGCTCTCCATAGATAATCTACACTCTATCTTAATTTCTTGTAGCTAAGACAATCGTAAAAGAGAACCTTTTCAACAAAATTTCATCAACATGCCCCAAGAATCTTTGTTGACCTTCAACAACCCTGTAATTCCAATTTTACCCAACCTTAATCCACATTAGCAGATTTGTGTAAGCCCCTCCTACATCTCATTTTTCCTATTTTCACTGAACATAAAAAATGACTAGTTTATGGAAAGAGAAATATCCCTTTAAACTCCAAGAGCATTTATCAACAGGATAGCAAAATGATGATGGTGATGGTTTTAGTAAATTAAAAAAAAAAAGTAACAACAATGGCGATGCTAATGTAAATAATTGTAGAAGTAGCATCACCACCATCACAATAGAAGCAGGAGCAATACCTGATGAAGGTGATGAACCTTCTGAACTCATAAGTGTAGACATCAACAGCTTGTTCCAGGACAGCAACTTGATCCCTGGTTCTGATAAAATATACACCACAGCAAAAAGGCATAAAAGCAACCCATGGAAAATGTCACAACAGCACTGGCAAGATACAGTAAAACATATATCTAGCTTATGACAACATACTACATCTAAACACTAGAAAACTCAGTAAAGGCAGCAAGTTACCCACAATTTTTTAGCCTCAAATCTCCCCCAAGCAAGTTGAATGAATAGTCTAATCAAGAGAACTATTGCTGTCAGACTGTATAAAGATGGTCCGTAACGCTGTCTTTGCTCTTCCATGGGCCTGTACATTTAAGATTTTGATCAAACATTATCAATTAGGTACCAGATTCATGATGATTTCCATATATCTATTTGTCTGACAAGTGGCACTGAGCATATACAGTAATGTAAAGAGGAGTACAAAATACTTCCAAAAACATAAAGGTGCATACCCATTGTCATCATTTATTTGGCGAATGAAGTCTAGTAAAACCTGCATCAGATGAAGGAAGGAAGGCGTCACGTCAGTTGCATGTGAACATTGATGCTTAAGTATGTAAAAAATGCCCAGGGCAAACAAAATTGATATTGCTAACCATTAGCTCCCAAAAAGATTAGACCAAGGATACGTGTGGTACAGGGGTCAAGTTGTAAATTTTCACCTCCTTTACTTATGTTTGGTACAAGTTATAGGGAACGAGTTAAACATTAACCTCATGGGGAGGGATAAGGAAATTTTTTGAGAGGGGGATTTTGGGTTCTGTGTCCTTTCTCTTTTCTTTTTTTCCATTTAATACTATTTTTATTCTTTTTTTCCACATCTATTTTGGACCACAACTATAAATTATCTATTTTCTTTTTACAATTGCATTTAACCTAAAATTTGATTTTACCTTCACTAAGACCTACTATTATCTCTAATTTTCCCACCTCCAACTGAACGTCCTTAACACTTCATCCCTTAATCCTTTTTCACACCTTTTAAATCTGCCCCGCTTAACATTTCCCCTTCAAAATTTTCACCCCATACCAAACACAACATAAAAGGAAATACTTCGATGCCCCCACCAAAAAAAAAATAAAATCAAACAACCTAGGCCAAAAGGGAGGTGAGGAGAAGGTAGGATTGTACCTGAGGAACTCCTACCAAGTACTTCACAAGAGTTTTATATACACCTGTTGCTGAACCAAGCTGTGCTAACTGTCTCCTCCTGGTAGGATACAGCATTTGGGTCAGGACTGTATAGCCCCTTGCATCATTTCTTTTAATTACAAATAAAAAATATATACTTAACAATATGAAAGGTCATGCCGGCTCACAACAAAGGATAAGACATCCTCCAAATAACCAAAAAAGAAAAAGCTAAACAAAATGAAAACAACAAAGCTTTCTTATCTCTCAGCTTATCTTCTAATGAAATCACTTCAAAGATAGCAGGGCAGAGCACCTGAGTACCACAATCTGTAAAACAAAAACCAAGGTGCCTCACCTATCCATTTGTTGTCTCCACAACAGAGCGTATCGATCACGTATACTTCCACCAGAATTAACGAGCGCATCAACCTCTGCTTGCTTATTCCTTTCTGACCGCTCCCTTTGCTGTCTGATAAGCGTTCCCCGAAAATCTTGAGGCATGTAGGTCATGACTGAATGAAAGCAAGTTCTCAAACACCTTAGCAAACATCAGTACAAAAATCCTGGCAGTGGCCTAAACCATTCACCTCAGCTGGAATCTTGAATAACCAACAAGATAGGTTGAAAACCATGCATAACTATGATCCTCATGCCTATCACTAATTAATGAATCAATTCTATTCCTTTGGAAGAGGATAGCAGCCTGCTTGTATCAAGGTAATCCTCAAATAATTCTCAAATAAAAACAGAAGACAGAAGAGACCAAGTCAACAGTTTCATCTATTTTCTCCACTCATAAACTCAAAGTTAGTTAGTGATCGAATTATGAAATCTGAGCGTTTGAGAAGTACAGTATAACTTCTCAAATTAAACTCAGTTCTGTGATTTATATCAAAACTTTTCCTGTTACAAACTTAATCCACACTAATTATTAGTATTGAGTACATGTAATTCACCATTTTAAGATGGTTTGCACTCAGAGATAAACATTTACTAGTGACTAAACAGCCTACAACCTTTATCAGCAACCTGCTAGCAAGAATACAAAAGGGAAACTCTGATTTGCTAAGAAGTAAACTGCTGGCAAGTAACCCTGATAAGCTAGCATATTGCTAACCTAAGGTCCCATTTCAGAACCGCATTGAAATTTTTCTCAGATATTGCAAAAACTAATCTGAATTAGTACAATCCTGTATTAACCCAAACTCCAAAAGGCAAAAAGATAACCGCCGTGATGCCATCTCTTCCAAGGCACTTAAAATCAATCTCAGTGACCACATAAATCTGATTATAAAACCAAGCATGCATTGAATTCTGGTGTACCTTAAGAAGATCATTCATTTGTTTAATGCTAAGGTCAAGATTGGTGCACCGAGAAGAAATGGTAAATGGGATCAAGATTGTGAATAAGATGAATCGCCGCCGCAGAAGTTAAAAAAAGGAAATAAAATGACCAATTCAGAAAACTCAAAGCATTTCAACAGAACATATGAGTCAACATAGGCAATGCAGCATTCTTCTGAAAGATTAAAGTGGAAAATAATTGATGCATAGAGAAATAACCTGTGTTGAACACATGATCAGAATTCACTGCTTGGAAATCTTGCAATACGTTCAAAGTCTTCTGAAACTTATATCTCATGTTGTTAAAAACAGTAGAGAGTTCACTGTCATCTTGAAGCTACAATTACATAACAAATAATGTAAGATAATGCAAAGAATTTGTGTAAAAAATATGAGAAATTATAAAAAAAAAATATGGAGGCTTACGGGCTGAGGGCAGCGAGATTCATGAAGCAAAAATATAATTTCTTCCATGTGTTCTCGGTTCTTCCACATATTCTCATCAATTTTATGAGGAGACTCTCCTTCAGATTCTTTTAGCAATAAGCTTTCATCTAAAAATCAATCACCACCCACCCAAATAAATAAATAAACTGAACAATTATTGTTGTTGTAATTATTTAAAAAAAAAAAGGGAAAAGAAAGGGAGTGAACCTTGAGAGGAGGGAGGAGAGTCCTTGAGCAAATCGGAGGTCATGGAGCGGATCTCCGAGGAAAGGCGAGAAACATCGTCGGGGAGAGGGGTAAAAGGGTATTTATCGTAATAAGATGCCAGGAAAATCCTGGTTATCGGCACCAGACCCTCTGTTGATGCCATTTCTAATCTGATCTGATCTCCAGGAAAAAAAAAAAAAAAAAACAGCAACTTTCTGCTGATTTGAGTCAAATAATCAATCCCAATTACTATCAGAAAAATAAAAAAAAGCGGTGAATTTTCGATAGAAGAAGATCGAAAATAATAATTCAATTAATTAAATGGATTTCAAGTCCAAGCTGCTCCTACTCCATCCTCCCTCTTATGCCGTAGTATATTCCTTTCTTTCTTTCTTCTATATCCTTTTCCTTTGTTTTATATTCCTTTTTATATATTTATATTTTCATGTTAAAAATATTTAAGGAATTAAATTTAAAAGAGGCGGCGTGTAGTGCAAGGCTGTCGCTTCTCGCTTCGCTTCAATTTTCCGTCATTGGAAGTTCGTTACTAACAGAAGAGTTGACAAGCGTTGCTTTTCTGTTCTTCTTTTTATCTTTTTATTCAATACTCCTCCTATTGATCAAAGTAGGGTTAGGCTCTGGCGCAAAACAGCCCAAGTACAGCTGAGGCCCGAGAGATTTATTTGTGGGCCAATAAGCCCAATTATATGCCTTTGGATTTGTCATATAACCGAGCAAAGCCCATAGTCCAATTGGGGAAAAGAAGAGAAGAGAGCGAAATGGAATGAAGATAAAAAAAAAACCCTTCAATAGAGAGACGTTAGAATATAACACACCCCATTTTTCTTTATTTTCGAAAACAAGCAAAAATAAAAGCAATGGGTGGTGGTGGAGGTGGAGCTGATGGTGGTTCAGACATTGCACTGCATCCCGAGAAGGTGAAGATTGTAGCCACATGTTTGGTGGTTGCGGTTGGCGTATCCCTCTTAGGGTTATATCTCAAGTCCGGCGCCGAATGGAGGTCTAATTGGTCATTATCTTTAAACAAGAAGAAGAAGAAGAAGAAGCCAATTCGAGTGTACATGGACGGCTGTTTCGACATGATGCACTACGGACACTGCAACGCCCTCCGCCAAGCACGCGCCCTCGGAGATCAATTGGTGGTGGGCGTTGTTAGCGACGACGAAATTATAGCCAATAAAGGTCCTCCAGTGACACCTGTCCATGAAAGGATGATTATGGTGAATGCGCTGAAATGGGTGGGCGAGGTGATTTCAGATGCGCCATACGCTATAACTGCAGACTTCATGAAGAATCTTTTTGATGAATATAATATTGATTATATTATTCACGGCGATGATCCTTGCGTCCTCCCTGATGGCACCGATGCTTATGCGCTCGCTAAGAAAGCTGACCGTTACAAACAGATTAAGCGCACTGAAGGCGTTTCCAGCACGGATATCGTTGGTAATTTATTTATTTATTTATTTTTATTCTTTTTTAAAAGAAAAGAAAAGAAAAAAGATGTGTGTGTCTGTGTGTGTATTTCATGGAATTATAATTGTTGTTGTTGTTGTTGTTGTGAATAAACAGGTCGCATGCTTCTGTGTACTCGAGAGAGATCCATTAGTGACAGCCACAACCAGTCGTCATTGCAAAGGCAGTTTAGCCATGGGCACAGCCAGAAATTTGAAGACGGTGGATCTGGAAGTGGAACTCGGGTTTCTCATTTCCTTCCTACTTCACGCAGAATTGTACAATTCTCCAATGACAAGATATCCAGTTAGTTACTCATCATTCTGCCAATAACAGTAATTTCATTATTAGTTTTCCACATCTATAGTGATTCCTTGCTTGCTGCACTTTATTGGGTATTGCTACCAAGAGCCGGTAAACCTTGCGCCTTTTCCTGTGTGGAATCATGTTCTGCAACTAACTGGGTGGCGTTCATTTCATCTCAAACAAGCACTAGGCATTGTGCAATGCTTGAGTCCTCATTTGTTGTGCAACTTTTGTGCCTCTCACAAAAGCTAGGACCTTGTAACCTGTTACCCACCATTTGTTCAAACAGAAGCTGGTAAAGTTCTATCGTAAAAGTGGATTACTTTACTGATTACAATGAAACAAGATTTATATCTAGTTCGTCTTTAATGCGTTCTCCATATTCTAAGTGAATTTCTGCTGTTTTTATGCAAATATTATTATATCCACAATGCCATTTCTCAACCAATTTTCTACACAAGTGATTTCAGCGGCCAGGGCAGGATGCTCGGATAGTTTATATTGATGGTGCGTTTGATCTCTTCCATGCTGGACATGTCGAGGTGTGTTATGCTTTTCCTGTGTCTTCTCATGCCCGTGCCTGTTGAGATACAAGTGGCTAATTTTTTGGACTTCAAACTTTTCTTCTTCTGTTCGTATGGAATAAATTCAATCTACCTCTGATTTCTACACCTTCTAGTTATTCTTCCCCAATTATGTGTGAAGTGCATCTTTTTATTATCCATTTGCGCTTGCCTTTTTTTACTCTTTCGTGCTTGTGATGATCCTCTGACTAGTTTAAGAAAAATGGAAGGAAAGATGAGCTACTTGCAAGTCATGTCAGCCTTACACTAGGGGTTGGGAGTGAGCCTTGTGTTGTTTACTCTGAGCATTGATATGTCAGAGAATCATGTTTAAGATGATGTTGGTTGCTGATCACCATGGTTTTTCATGGATAAACCAATATAAAGAAACTTGTAAATTAGATTGTTGGGAGAGACATTTTGAACTCAATGTTTTAAATTAGAAGCGATGAAGCTGTAATATGTTGATGCTAGTTCGTCATGACAAGAAATGGAACATTGTGAATGATGGCTCGGAGGTTAGAAAAATTGATACGTTTCGCTATATTATCAATATTTATTAAGAAGGCTGATGTTGATTAGGGAGCGGTCCATAAACTAGTGAAAGGTGGATAAATCTAGAAAAAGCATCTTTGTTGTTGTTTGATTATGGGTCTTCATTGATATAGTTAGGTCAGGTTGAGCCTATAATTGTATCATACCTAACTTCTAATATTTTATAAATTGTAAACTTGACCCATTCAATTTTTTTTGGACCCAAGCGGGTTGGATATATCAGGTTGAGTTAATTTTTGTGTAGATATTACAGATATTCACAAGTTGAGATTATATTGCTAATTTTATAAGTCCGTATTTAGAGGCAGATCTACGGTATGTATTGTACTTGCTATGACATCCTCGATGTTAGGTCTAATTTTAATACTTTACACCATTATTAAATTCTAGTTACCTTCCCTGGCAAAGAGATGAGCTTTTTTGTTTTATCACGTTAAATAAATCTAATAGGAAGCTCATTAATAATAACTTTGAAGTCAAAAAATTTCTAAATAAAATAAAAATAAATGTTCAATACACAAACTATCAAATATAAAGACAACAGAGTATAGAGTATACAAGTTGGGTCGGGTTGATCGGGTTTTAAAAATTATGACCCGCCACCTGACCTATGATATCCATTTTTTAAGTTTTTTAACCTGCTATCATCTGTAATATCTATTTTTTAGGTTTTTTAACCTGCTATTATCTATAATATCCATATTATTTGACTTTGATGGGTTGAGTCAAGTTATATAATGCAAATATTACAAATATACCAGGGTTTTTTTAACACCCCTAGTTTGATGTTTGCTGATTCGTGAGGATTATGTTTTAAGAATGCTGTAAAATGAAGTTATGATCTACGAACCTAGTGTCGGCTTTGGAAAACAGAGGGGTAGTGAGTTCAAAAGCAAGCGCAGGAAGGCAGGGATGCCTTGATAGATGAGTGAAAAATAAAAGACAAAAAAAAAGAGCATAGTATATGTTAAAAGTGGAACCACTTGGTGCTGAAACAAGGGAAACATCCATATGCCTTGCACTTGTGGTTACTCAAATTATGTCAACAGTTAAAAAAAAAATTAATGAGAGAAATCGTAGTAACTCGTGACTAGTAGACTGGAAAGAAAGCTTTTGTATGATAATGTCCTGGATTGTATGAGATGGTGCAAAGAATTTTGTCCAGTTCATTCCATCTAGCTAAGCTTAGTTGGCTAAAGTGAGTGGTGTGTGCCTCTATGTGAATAATGACCATTATCTATTGTTTAGATCTCAAGCTTGCTTGAGCGCTTGGAGATTTTCTTCTTGTTGGAATACACAATGATCATATAGTCAGGTAGCGCTCTGTGTTCTGATATCTTTACACCCTATTTCCATACTCCTGGTTTTGTCTTTGCTTTCTTGGAATTTACTTTGCTGCTTTTATATTTATATTATGTGCCTTATGCTAGCTTGTTAAAAAAAGAAAAAAGGGAAGTGTTCTGCTTCAAGCGCTAGAAAATAGCCTCTTGTAACATTATAGAGACATTGATCTCCTCTAATGGAGACTAAAAGATACAAATAGGTAAACCTTCATGGTGTTACTGTTTAAACATTTGCTTTGGGGACACTGATGAATAAACTAGGAATGCCTCTCCATGCCTGGGTAAAGACGTATAATTTAAGTTGAATGAGACTAACAATTCTAGGGACTAAAAGATACAAATAGGTAAACCTTCATGATGTTACTGTTTAAACATTTGCTTTGGGGACTCTGATGAATATACTAGGAATGCCCCTCCATGCCTGGGTAAAGACATATAATTTAAATTGAATGAGACTAACAATTCTAAACCAGGAAGGATGATTTTCTGCACCATACAAAATGTTGAGATGACAATGAACTAGGAAAAGATGCGAATTATATTCATCTTATGGTAATTAAAAGATTTCAATAGGCAATGCTTCACAGCTTACTGTAACACTGTTGAATGGACTATGAATGTTGGTTGTTAGCGTTGGTTTGCAATGCCCATAGTTGTGTTTCTCACTATCCCTGGGCAAGAAATACAGAAGCCATGTGAAAATTTCAAAACTCGAAAAAAACAACATTCCGGAATATAAAAGGAACCTTAGGATTCAATAAGTCTATAGTGACAAGAAACTATTAGTGAGACTTATTCTTTATTCAACAAATTTTTGAAAGATCATAGGAATGAAGTGGCTAGAGGATGGGAACAGTACCCACTTTTATGATCATTAATTCAATCCGTTTCTAGTAGTGCTGCTTTTTAACAACAAATTTCAGTCATATTAGTGGTAAAATTATATCTTAGTAGTTTCTTATTCAATTAAATAAATAGTAGAATTGACATATTGGGAACAAATTCTTAGAAGTGCTAGAATCCAATTGGAGTGGATCAATCAGCTCTAAAGAAACTGCCAAATTTTCCAAAGCACTTTGATGCAGGACAAAAGAAATTTAAAGCTAAAGAAAAAAGAAAAGAAGAAGCCAAAGAAAGAGAAGAGAAAGAATGGGGTTGGAAAAGTCTGCAACTCTGCAAATTTTATTTAATTCATCAAAAATTGTCTAACATTTAGAAAAATAACATATAAATATTAAAACCCTAACTAGAATAGACAATTGGCCTTATAGCCCACTAAATAAAATATCCAACAATAATTAAATCAATATCAACAAATAAACTTAAATAAAATCTAACTTTTGTTTAGTCTATATTTAGGCTATAGTTCTACCTTTCAGTTGTGTCAAGCACTTGCTCTGGAAATTTGTTTGGTTGCTCACCCGATCTATGGTTGCAGATATTTAGCCTCAAGGGAAGAATACAGAGTTTTGTGGAAATATTTTATGAATACACATGGAAGTTGTATATTCTCATAATCATATGAGTTCTTAGAAATTCGGCATCACATGTTACTATTGAGAAAATTTTGGATGACCTTGTGCTTCAGTGATGGCTGCTTGATTTTAAGTGCAGTTATGATGCTGCCTGGAATTATAGTGCTACTATATATAGAAATTGAAATTCCTCGAGCTTCAATAGCTTGTTAAAACTTGTCTTCAGTAGAGGTGTTCACGGTCCGGTTCAGTCCGGTTTTAACCCAGAAATTCAACCGAACCAGAAAATAGCATTCCTGGTTATTATAACCCGGACCAAACTGAGAATTGGTTCAAACCGAACTGGTTTTGTTCGGTTTGGATTGGTTTTCTAATATTAAAATCAAAAAAACCGAAATGTTTTTGCTACTACCATTGTTGCAAGGCGACCATGAAATAAACCAAAGAGCAAGAGGCCGATTTGCCACTCACGATAAGCATCCTAATCAACGAGATTCTAATAAGAACTGGTTCGACCTGCTTGTTCGCTAAAGCCCATCACGTCAGGCTAGCGATCTTTTTTCAAGAGATGAGCGGTATGGTATAAAATAAACCAGAGTGATGAAATAAAGTAAGATTTAATGTTAACATATGAGAGAGAAGAGCACAAAGGAGAGGGAGGGAGGGAGGGAGGGAGGGGTGGGGGGGCTTGACATGGGGGAAAGGGGAAGGGGAGAGGGAAAGGGGAAAACCAATTGAGAGCTGTTTGAATAAAGTATGGGAATTAGAGAGGTGAAAGAGTGGGATCCAGAGCTGTGAAAGACAAGAAAGGAACCTGGAGCTCATTAACAAGATGTAAGAGTACATGAAGCGGGGGGGAAGGGAAGGGGGGGTGGCTAGAAAGAGAAAAAGGGTAAAGGAAGGGGGGGTTGGAAAGGTAGGGTTAGGATATTTAGGTTTAGAATGTTTCTTTTTATACCTCTCTTTTAGATTCAATTAAACCGGTTCGGTTTGGTCCGGTTCAATCGGCTTAAGCTTTTTTAAACCGGAACCGGACTGCACCGGGTGATTTTTTTTATTTTTTAATCGGTTTATTCAGTTTTTTCTATCGGTTCAGTTTTTTCGGTTATTTTTTTCTCGGTTTTTTTGGTTTAATCAGTTGGTCAGTTTTTTTGAACATCACTAGTGTATAGTGCTGAACTTTTCTCAGGAAAGCTACAATAATATTATTGTAATTGGATAGTAGTAAAATTCTGTAGTCTATGAAGAATCATTCATGGATTTTACTTTGTTATGCTTAATTGTTTAAGCCTCAATTAGTTGACTAATATCTGAGAGTGTTTCCCGGCAGTTCAAAAAGAGGAGCACACCGTCCTATTATGAATCTTCATGAAAGAAGTTTAACTGTGTTGGCATGTCAATATGTGGATGAGGTGATTATAGGTGCTCCATGGGAAGTATCTAAAGACATGGTTAGTATGTTATTAACTTATTCTTTGTTCTTGTTTTTCCATTTGTGGAATAAATAAGTGATCTTTTTTTAGTTTCCTTCATCTTTATAAAAATGCCAAGTAATTTTTCTAGACATTGCTGACTTTGTCAATATGCTTGAAATCCCAGCAGATATACATATTACTGTTCATTTGTAATGTCCTTAATATGTAATAATGCCACAAGCACACATCATATAATTTGAATAAGCAGTAACAGGCATGAGTGCCATCTTCTTATTCCTGTCTTGGCATGTGTTGTTTTTCTCAGTTTGCAGTGGCTGGCTATTTCACTACCTGATTTGGTATTTTAAATTCTTGGTGGAACTTGAGCTAGCAGGGGAAGAGAGGATACACAGGGGAGGAGAGGAGATCCTTGTCTCCTCCTCCTTTTCTCCTCTTCTTCTTTTCTATGATGATTTTGAATGGGTAGGCTCTCTTTCTAATGCGTGAGTGGAATCCGAACATAGGTGATAAGCGTGCCAACTAAAACTAACAGGCGCCCATGACTTCTATGGGGAACCTATGTAGATTATTTCGGTGGAAAATAAGTCAAAGCAAGATGAAGGTGGCCCTCCTCCTCTGCTCTCCCCTCTAGGAAAGGGGGAATGACCATATTATGAAGATTTGGCCCTGATTTGGCATGCATCCTTAACATTAAACATTATAGCTTGAGCTCATCATGTTATCTAGTCTTGAACTTAGTTTACTCCCCATCTGGTCTTTGCTTTCCTGAGGGAAGCAGACCTCAAACTGCCTTAAAACTCGCAAATCTGGCTCCTAGCAGTTCTCAGATTGTTCAATCATATTCTTGGCGCGTCGCGCTTGAGAAAGTTTTTGCTCTGGTAGTCACTACCAGTGTTAAGTCAGATGTGCGAGGCATGTTATGATTTTTATTCCTTTTCTTCTCTCTTTCTCTGCTCATAATTATGGTGATCTTTTAATTAGTCAACTTTTTGATTTCTTGTTTAGCCTTTTTTAGCTGATTTTTCTAGACTTGATGCAAATCTGCAGATTACAACCTTCAACATCTCTTCAGTTGTCCATGGGACAGTTGCAGAGAACAATGACTTTCTGAAGGTAAATCATACATGTAGCTAGAAGCTCAGCAGGACTGGAAACACACAATCACCTACTAATTAAGAAGTTGCTTACATGCTTCTCTTTAGCCTTGCAGGAAAAAGACAATCCTTGTGTTGTGCCGATCAGTATGGGTATCTTCCAAGTTTTGGATAGCCCTTTAGATATTACAACCACCACGATAATTAAGAGGATTGTATCAAATCATGAAGCATATCAGGTTCACCTATGCCCCTACCATGCTATCTTCTGTTGACAAATTGTAGAGGAGTCTTTTGATTATAGAGACAAACTCACAAGAACAAATTGTTTCTTTAGTGCGTGCTTATTCTGGTTAAAGCTCACAGAAGTGTATCTTTGCTATGCAGAAACGTAATCAGAAGAAGGCAGCAAGTGAGAGGAGGTATTATGAGGATAAAGCTTATGTATCTGGTGATTGAGTCTCCACCAAGCCTTATGGGTTGTTGACTGAGCGTTGATGTAGTTAGTGGTACCGCTATAAAGAAGTTACCTGAGCGCTAACATCACATGCAGCCCAATGAGGTTGTGATTTGTGGTCGAGATCACATGCTATTATTCGCTTCTTTGTCAGGCAAATGATCTCTTGGAATTAGATCCAGGATACCGATAGCAAAATTGAGGGGCTGGATTGTTGAGTTTTTTAAGAAATCCACTCGGGCATTATCTGAGGCACTCTCGGTTGGACGTTCATATTTGTTAGCAGTTGATCATATATATGTTGCCCCTTAATTCTTCCCTTCTCTCCATCTCTTCGCTATATTTGTTTTCATGTTTTAAAAATATTTTAAAAAAAAATTAATTTTTTTATTTTTTTAAATTAATAATTTTTTGGTGTTTTTAAATTATTTTAATATACTAATATTAAAAATATTTTTATAAAATAAAAAAATATTATTTTATTATATTTTTAAATAAAAAAATATTTTAAAAAATAATCAAAATTACATTGATTAAGTGTGCAAAAAAAAACTTTTTTCTGCTAAGATTTAGTTAGTTTGGGCTGGGCTTGAATCGGTTAGAATCGGGTAGATAGTTAGCTGGTAGTGGGCGATGGAAATATGGGTGGCCAATTGCCGGTAAAGAAACGATACCCTTACTATTACTATTATTATCATATATAGGGCCACTTAATGAGCTCGAAAGAAGGTCATGGTGCCTGCATGATTTACCTCTTTGCAATCTCTAATCGTGTGGAGGCAATATGTGCCCACTTTTCTCTGGGAATCCATCCTTTCATGGAGGATAATTACTTCTCCACTCAGGATTGGAAAAAACTTCCTCCTATATATATATATATATATGCTTTATATGCATGTGTGTGCGAGAAAACCATGATCATTGTATGAAAATCAATCAAAACCTTGAGCTAATGACTCAAGAAAAGAGCATGCGTAGAGAATATTATTAGTTTTGAATTCTGTTGCGTGTTTTAAGTAATTGGTTTATGCATTAATATATAAACTACAAGATGGGTTTGAAGAATCCATATATGATTAATTAAGAACACAAAAAAGGAGAAAAGGGCTTACTGCTGATGCGATCTAATACAATCACAAAAGCCATGATAAGGTGTGTGTCGAAACCAGGCTGTACCACCAAGCTGAACACATCATCGCTCAGTAAAATGGTAGTGTTGTTCACTCTCTTCCTAGATATCCTTGCCACTACTTCTCCGGTACAAGTCTTGACGATCTTGCAATCTCTCGACCGGAATGATCCCTGAATCTTGAAATCTGGCATGTTTTGATCATGACGACGACCACCTAATCGTGTTCCCATGAAGATCTCTGCTACATGTTTGCGGCCTGCAGCGTGGAAATCTGAAAGCACTGACGGGCTCCTCATTGAGAACACTTTGGACGTCCTTTCACACCCGTCTTGATCTCCTCGGTATGCATTCCACTGGTATTGCATGCTTAGCGTCTGATAACATCAACAACATCGAATCAGGCCATGACACGAGGAGTTGACATAGCAAAAATAAAGCCTTGATGAACTAGTTGATGCACATTATACGTACGTACCTTGGGTTTCAAGGAAAGTAAGGCATTGCCAACCCCGTCCATGAGGACAAGACCATAACCATTCTTCCTGGAATAATTGTCAACCCTGAAAACTAATGTCCCATGGGGGTCGAAAACAGTGAATCCATCGGTACCCTGGAAGCTCATGCTGGATCTCTTCCATACGGTGAGCATTACAGATGGATCAGCTGGTAACTGATCACTACGTTTATCATCATCATCATGAAGCGGCCGCGTCCTGCTGCCTAATTTGTGATTCTTAAACAACAAATGGCCATGGGATCTGCTCTGATCAGAAGGATGAATCCTGGACATGGTGTGATTGATCTGTTTCAAATTAATTTATTAAATAGACGGACTATATATGTATTTGATACAATTAAGGATATATAGCAGATCGAAGGTGAAGGGTGATGAATGCAATGCAAATATGAAGTTATTGTGCAAAATGGGGAATTGTCCTTTGTTTTATACTGAAACTTAGGATTATGACGATGGGCAACAGCAAGTACGGAGGTGGAAACAAAGACCCTTGTCTCGGATGAATGTCTAGCTCAGTGGCTTACACAACCACTTTCTCCGTAGGGTCCCTCTCTTTATGTATAAAATATGCTACTGTATGTGCCGCCGTAGCTGACTTAGTTTTCTTTTTTCTTTTTTTTCTCTCGTCTCTTTATTCAATAATTCTTATTTATTAACTACCACGGAGTATACATAGTAGAGTTGTAAAACGACTAAAAGGTATGCCTTTTTTTAATTTGTTTTTTAGATTTAAGTTTTAAAATTAGCATTCAACAGAAATTACTTTCCTTTTAAATACATCAGGTAAAAAACACCCTCTTAATATATACTCGGGAGAGATAACAAGTTGACGTACACTATGATATTTTTTTTATTAAGAAAAAAAAACTAAAATATATATAGTATCATACAACCCCCGGCCGGTTAGTTTAGAAGCTATAGATTGATGGGAAAAAAGAAAAAAAAAATAACTAAAATACCATTTAATTAAATTCTAGTTAGGAGATGTACTCTATTTTAATTAATTTGAATCATATATATCATATAGCGTTTGCGCAACTACGTACGTATCTCTATGCATATTACTAATTAATTAATTAATTAATATTATGCGAGAAAGGCCTTGCATGCACAATCTGGCATGAGCTCCATTGCATAATCATGAACTGAGATAAAAGAGTTTGCTTGTCGACAATATTGATCTCTTTCTCTTGTTAAAACAGGAGCAAAATTAATTTCTCTTAAATATGACTGAAGTGTCTGCCTCCCTGCCTGTGTAGTTCCCGGTCCTTTGAACTAGCAAGTGCTTGGAGAAGGACATGCACAATCATGTTGTTTCGGGGTCGGGACACCGTGAGGCGCATTTTGGTCGAGCATTTAGCCGGAATAATCATCTCCCTTTTCCCCATGGCATCATCATAAAAACACTAATACTATCTTTTTTTAATCCTCATTTATCGATCGTGCATGGCCCTAGCTAAAACCATAATGGTTTTCCACCCTTTATAATTGATTAATAATAATTAAGCTGGCTCCAAGTCCAGGCATAATACAGCCCGTGACGACCCCTTTGTCGTGATAATGAAAATCTCGGTTCTCTCGTCACAAAATATGTGAATATCTATTATATTATAGCGACCAACTTGTAATTCCCAATTCATTAGAGTTCTAAAATTAAGATCTAGGAATTAATTAGATTGCTACTTTACCCTATACGTAACCCGCGTGCTTTAGTTGGAACCAATGGGTTCCTTTGTTTTCTTGCCGTCTGTCCTGTTTCATAAAATTCTTCTCACAGGATTTCGACAGTACTGGTTTCCATGGTATTATCATACCCACATGAAAACCAAATTCGAATAAGAACAAGGAGAAGGAGGGTAGAGATTGGAATGATAGATATGTGCTCGTCAATCGAACGGCGGTTTAATCGAACATTAACAATTTGAATGCTTGTGTTAGTGATTGTAAAGGAAGGGTTTAACACTTAATTAATCATGCAACTTGGTAAAGTGCCCCATGTTTTGAGTCACGAAAGCACTAAGTGATTGTGGGATCACATTCTCTCCATCCAATATCTAGTTAATTAATTTATGCCATTTCTTAATTAATTAGGATAAATTTAAGTAACAGAAAGATTCAGATCTAATTGTATTTAATTGGGGACTGACATCTCTTAGGACAGGAATGTTTCTCAAAGTGTATATATATATATATATATATATATATATATATATATATATATATATAAAAATGTGTGTTTAGAG
>Ga0325401_1000305_pt1 | contig 33545 bp, 17 predicted proteins | sample PopdelMetagenome_FD_205666 | JGI IMG/M metagenome (GOLD analysis project Ga0325401, IMG submission 205666) | Populus deltoides microbial communities from Bellville, Georgia, United States - Xylem-PdKOR-R2 | ecosystem: Host-associated > Plants > Phyllosphere > Stem > Wood/Secondary xylem | place...
ATTCTTTGTTGTCGTCGTTGAGATTCATTCTTAAAATAACGATATAATTGTGATGATCCAGAATTCCAAATTACTAGCTTGATAATACACTTGTGTGAGTCATCTAGTTAAATTAGTGGAAAAAATTTGTAATCTCTTTATTTATATAGTGGAAGAGTATAAAAAGATTATGATTTTTATTTATTTTTCTCAATATCAGGTTTTCTATGTAAAATTTCGTATGTTGATGATGTGGTTATAACTTATACGGCTTGATTATTTTTATTGTGCATCATGTACATTAAAACCATTAATTATTAATTAACTCCAATATTCAAGATGTTAATATGGATCTGAAGGTGTTTGTTTTTTTTATGTAAAGCTATTTTAGGATTTTATTAATAAAATAAATCTACAAATCCATTCAATTTCGATAAAATTTTCAAATGATTTTAGTTCCAATAATCCCAATCATACACCTATGAATATAGTAAAAGAATTCTCTTGTTCACCAAACATCGCAACACATTTATGTTCACATAAATGCGTTTGGGAAGGCGGTAAAACCGCGTTTTCAAAAAATTTTAAATTTTTTTTGTTAAAATTTAATATGGTTTGTATTTTTTAGATTGTTTTAATGTGTTAATGTTAAAAATGATTTTTAAAAAATAAAAAAATTAATTGACATGCATTTCAGCATGAAAAATTATTTGAAAATCAACCGCTACCACACTATTAAACACCTACAATCAAACTTCATGAGAGCATCACTTTATTTTTTATTAACTCCTTCACGGAAAATGAAATATGTTCCACAATTCATTTTCATAACACATTTAGACCACATGTTTATTTTCTTTCATAACACGTTTTATGTATATTATATTTTATCCTACAATCATGACTAATTTCCACCGTTGTTTGGTTTATAACATATTAAGAACATGTTTGGGAACGCGGTGCAAACCGCGTTCCCAAAAAATCAAATTTTTTTTATTAAAATTTAATATGATTTGTATGTTTTAGATCGTTTTGATGTGCTGATATTAAAAATAATTTTTTAAAAATAAAAAAAATCATTGGCATGCATTTCGACACAAAAAGTTATTTGAAAAACAACCGCTACTATATTGCCAAGCACTCTCTAAGTCATGCCACCTTTCAATTTATAGTCATAGCCTCCTGCTTCCCAAACATTTGTCTCGTTTTTAATATTTTATACTTTAACATATTCTTATTTAAAGCCCCACAATTCTTCTGTTTTTATGTTCTATCCTAAAATCATAGATACATTCGGATACCTTTCTTATGCCTAAACATCCTTAACTGTCTCTTTGAGAATGTAATTGCGGTTACTTTTCAAAATGTTTTCGTGCTAAAATATATTAAAATGATGTTTTTTTTATTTTTTAAAATTCAAGTTAGAATAAGGTGTCAAATATCTAGCTGCTCCTCCAACCGCGAACGATCCAGCTCGGATTGCCCTTCCCGATTAAAAAAAAAAGGTACCAAATTTAATATCCTTCACATCCTAGTTATTACACACCTAGCTTATTCACAATAATATCCTTTTACATACTTGCATGATAGTTCTTCAAATTATAGCTCGTGTATATTTTCACTTTCAATCATACATTAGCGCGCGCACATATATATACACACACGCCACAAAATATAAATACATGTATACAACTCTTTCCTACGTATTTTCAACAATTGTCTTTCATTGTTAACTCTTATACACTTTCTTAATAATGAAGATTTTAATATAGCTTAGTCAATTTCTTGCATTTCTTATAATGAAATCATGAAATCTTTCATCACATTTTTACTTCTAAAATAAATATTGTTTTGGAACACAACCTATCAAATTCAAGTTTGCTAACCTAAGTCTAAGTAACATTTTCATAACCACTCCTTTAAAATTATGCTATCGTAAAATTCTTTTCTTAGTACTTCGTTATTATCTACTAATTATTTTAATCTAACACTAATAATTAAGGACCTTCTCAATTCCTTCACTTTATACATGTTATAAATTCCATTAACACGTATGTGTGTGTATCTACACACATACATACATAACATCTTTAAGATTTTTATTTTTAACATATTCATCTTTTTAAACACGTGTTGAATCCTTCCATTATTAAGTTTGAGTTTTAACTATGCCGGTTCTTTTGAGTTTCCCCTTATTTTTATACATCAATTCTTCTTCTTTTAATCTATTTCCAAATAATACATGTTTTACAACAATCCAACATGACTTTTCAACACAATTCCAATTAGTTACAACAATGATTTATTTACTTTTCGATCACCGATTTATCTTTAAGTTTAAAACATTATCATATAATATAATTAATTCAATTGTTTTACAAGAACCCAAGTTTTTCCTATTTCAACCATTCACAGTCGAACTACACAGACCCATCCCATAGGTTTTCTTCCGACTTCATTAAACAACATACATGGCCGGCCCTAAGGGCCTTATTCTTTCATATTTATTTATTTACAACACCTCATCATCTTTTATTATACATTTCATAAGCTACAACATAACCACAAATCACTTCTCCCATCAATTCATCATAAAGTCTTAATTAACAATACATTAGAGATTCAACTACAACTAGATGCAATACTTAAATTTATTTCAATCATCATCAATACATCAACACATGCTAACTACCTATAACTAAGTAAACATTCACTTGGCTCCATGATTTCTCATTTTCATCCCAATATAGTCGCCTTACGCACAAATAAATATCAAGTTTTTTTCTTTATGATTTGTCTCAAATGCCTTTAATTAGTCATCAATTATATACTTCATAAATCACAACCCAATCATACCAAATTTTAACATTGTAACCACATGATCACAACATCCCTTAAGCACAATACACACACCATTCAATTGTATTCAATTTAGATGTTTAATTCCATTCTAATAATAACATGAATCATGTTACAATGCATAAATATATATAATGATAAGCATTACCTATTTAAACTCATCCTCCTAATTTATCTTCACCTAGTCAGCTATAAGGCTCTTAATTCATCAAGTTTTATACTTCAATAACAAGTGATTTTATATGATTATTAAGGTATTTTATCTAAATTTCATGATTTCATAAACAATTTCTAATTTCTTCAAAATCATTCAAGAACCCTAAACTACATATTTTGAAATTTCTTTGCTAAAACTTACTTGATTGAATTTAAAGTGAATCAGATGACTTGAGCACACTTCGATCATTGTTTTGATGCCTATTTCCCACCTCCAACCTAAATTACCCACCTCAAATCTTCATTTCCTTCCATTTCTCCACTCACTAACACTCTTTCTCTCTAGATGATTTATAGGCCCAGTGTTGGGTGTTTGAGGTTTTAATCTCTCACTCCCACCACAAGAACATCAATTTTTTTCATCATCTTCCATGGAATTTTAAGGAATGAAGAAAGAGATGAGAAGATATTCTCTTTGCTACTGCCAGCCTCCCTTTTAATTTAGAAGAGTTGACATCTCTCTCTCTCTCTCTTTGTTTTTTTAAATGACCACAATGTCCCTCCATTCATTTTAGGTATTGTATCCTAACCATTGATAAATCTGTACAACCTTTCTAAACTCTAATTGATTTAAATTTGTTTACCTAAGATAGAATTACATGCCAGGAGTCTACTCGTAAAACTCTAGCACAATATAATGATCAAATTGAGATTTATACTTGATAGCATAAAACTGGACAACAAGAAATTATTCTACGCTAAATTCCAATTTTTTCATTGTTTTATTTACTTAATCATCAAGATTTTCAACTAATTCATTGATGGAATTTCATCCCTAATCATGATATAATCTTTTCATTATGTTTTTCCCTTTTCGGTCACAAACTACGCGATTAGACGCGGGACTGGTATTGACAGTTACCATTACCCTTATATCATTCGTCAATTCATTTAGAAATTCCAAAATATTTTTCTAAATATTTTTACCCTAAATTTATAAAAATTATCCCTTTAAAGTAATTACTTTACTCGGTCATGAAATTTACGTGATTTATCATTGGTTAACACTCCATATACTGATTTTAATTCTTTATTCCGTCTAAAATTCAAGTAAATTACTAAGGGTTTTTTTTATCCCAATTATAGCACTTTTCCATTTCAGTCTACTTTCAATAACTTTGATTTACCGCTTTTTTTTACTGGGGTTTTCAACAACTCATCTTCAGAGCAAAATACAACAGTGGCAAGAAATTGTTGGATTGAAGTGAAGAAAAATAAGAAAAGCCAAAAAAGCAAAACATGGCACTAACAACAATGAATCAAGACATTTTTTTATATCTTTCACCTTTTAATTGGTATTTGTAAGATCACTTGCCTATAATTTCTCCACCATTTACTTAAAATTTCACGATTCAAATATAAAATAAAAAAATATCACATGAACTATTAGAAAATAAAATGAGCTTTTGGCAAACATTACAATAGTAGCTAAAACAAATACTAAAGACAAAACCAAGAAAAAAAAGAAGACAAGAACCTAATCAATTCCACTCATTAGATGATAAATGATATGTGATGATTGCATTTTACTTACATTGCCATTCAATTAAGAATTGTATGCAACTAACTAAGAAAAAAGAGTTTGAAATTTTGCTTAGCTATAAAAATTACAATATTGTATTAAAATCTTGTTAAATAATAAACACATTAATGTTGGTTGGTGCAAAAGAACCAACTTATTATATTTGATATAAATATTATAACAAGGATATTGAGAAACTTCCTTTCATTACTGACATTACGTCAATCATAAAGCTTTTATGGTTGCATCTTCATTTTTTTTCCTTGCCAATGATTGAGGAAAAGAAAATTAAAACAAAAGACAAAAAAAATATTAATAAAAAAATTGATTTAATCAACTAAACCTCAAGATGAAATATAAATTTTAAAAGAAGCTAAAGGAAAGTGTAAGGAAAAAAAGTTGATTCACAAATGCATGAGAAAATAAAATTTATGACAACAAAAATCAGATTTTAACCCCTTGCATAAACAAAATTAACCATAAAAATATAAAAGAGAGCAAACTAATATGAGAAAAAATTATTAAATAAAATAGTAGGATATAATATCAACAAACTTTTATAAGAGAAATCCACTTGTAACATCAAAATAAAAAGAATTATATCATAAGAAAGCGAATTAACCATAATAATCAAAACAATCACTAAATAAATATGTAGAAGGCAAAGGAAAATTAAACACCAAACTTAAAATTAAAAACAAAAATCAATTTTCATTGAAGTTCATTTCAATCTAATAAAGTAAAAACAATGATGAAAATATCAAAAAAATATTCTAAAATTAGTGTTTCATCACTTAATAACTAACTTAATTATGAAATAAGCTAAATAAATTATTCTAAAATAGGTTGATTACCCAAGCTAATTCATACTTGAAAAATAAACTATTCAAATAAGTATTCAAAACAAAACAAAATTAGTTATTGAACCCAACATCAATTAAAAAATCTTAATTTCTATGTCAAAATATACAGCTCCTAAGAGAACAAATGTTAGAACTTGATACATAATTGTGTTTCATATGTCTTTTCTAGATAAAAATTTCATCACCTTCAACAATTAGCATAATACTAGTTTGTATGCCAATGTTAAGCTATAGGGGACCTAATTTTCTTGAAATGTATAAAAAATTTCAAGGTCTCAATAATTTTTTTGGTATTATTATTAAACTTGAAAATACAATCGTTTTGATTTTTTTTTCCATAAATATAAATTTTCTCATCATTATATCTCTTATTCATTTTAGCCAATGCAATATTTTTAACTAGAGAATTGTTTCTATTTCTTAAAAAAAAATTATGATTGTTAAAACAAGCATAAAAAAATATATCAAAATATTATGTCCATATTTATGCGATTGAAAGCTTAAAAAATCATAGATGTGATAAAATTATGTTCTAAATCTATTTAAATATTTTAATAATAAACAACCAATTTCAATAAAATTTTATAAATAATTTACTACTAGTATTATTATTTTTAGATCAAATATATAATAATATTTTTTTGTTAAAAATCAAATAAAAATTTATAATAATATTAAAAAACTATGTCAAAACTCAAGAGTAAGTGAATCTAGTAAATTTTGTTTGAAGTATAAAAAACCCATAAAAAGACAAAATAAAATAAAATAAAATAAAAGGTCATCAAAGGATTAGGCCCAACATTTTGCCTACACGCACTTAGGAGGCTAGGCGCCCAAGGCCATGCCTGCACACCAGGTTCTATTTTATTTTATTTTATTAAAGGGGCGAACAACGCTTATTTTTTTTTAAAAAAGTGAATGATGACACGTTGTTTATCACAATTAAGAAATTAAACACACTTAATTAAGAAATTAAACACACTTACTAGTGCTCAAATTCATAACCTCTTGGTTGACACTCATGTTAACCGGTTGTGTTACGATTTGGATCTATCATAAAACAATTAAAAAAACATACTAAGATGCTTCACTGCTCATACAAATAATAGAACATTGTAAAAAAAACTCTGAAGTAATTTTTGAACCATGACTAATGTACAATAATGAAAAAGTTAAAAGCTATATTTCTTAGTTTTTTTATTAATTAATTATTAACATAAAAATATCAATTAGCAAAGTAACAATAATTAGTAATTAACTAGAGATGCTGCCCGCGCTTCGCTGCGGACGGAACAATATTTTTTTTGATGTAAAAAAATTGACAGGCATAAAAAAATTCAAGTCCAAAGTCATTGGTTAAAGTGCAATTTAAATAATATAAAAAAAACAAAACACAATAATAATAAATAAATTAACCAAAAAACAATGAGAAAAAGATAGAAAGAACCACACTCGAACCTATATGGATTATCAAATAACCTGATGCTAACCTAATTGAAGGAAAACATGAACAAAAGGAGTCAAACTTAAAAAAAAAAAAAAGTTTAAAAAAAGAGGAAAAAACAAAGCAAACTCAGGTGAACCTCCTAAAACTCATCTAATCTAAAAACTCTACAACTTGTTAGATCATGAACCAGAGTTCGATTGAAAAGTTTAAATGTTATCTAATTTAATTTTGAATGATAGAATCATTGAAAAACTACTAATAAAAAAACTTGTAAAATAAAAAGAATAGCAAAAAAAATGGGCTTAAAATCTGACAGGAAAAAACCAAATAAAGATAAAATTTGAATAAAAAATAAAAAATATCCTTAAAAAATTAAGAAAATGACTAGGACTAAATTTGACAGCATGGGATGAAATTGAGAAAAAACATTAATAAAAAAACCATGCAAAAAAAAAAAAGCACTTAAAAAAATTAGAACTAAATTCAAAATAAAAATAAAATTAAATTAAATATTTAACGATGAAATTGTAAAAAACCAATCAATCAAAAAAATAATTTAAAAATAGCAACTAAAAGAAACATGACCAGATTTGACACAAAAATTAATTGAAAAAAATGATTGTGGTGAAATTGTAAAAAAAAAAAACAAATCAATTAAGAAAACAATTCAAAACAAAATAAATAGCAATTCAAAAACTGAGCAACATATTTGAAAAAAAATTTCAAAAATCAAATAACGTTGGATGAAATAAAAATAAAATCCAATTATAAACAATCAATACAAATAAAAAAAATTACAAATAAGAGAAGATGGACTGAATTACAAGAAAAAAAAATTAAAGGGTTGGTTTGATTTTCTGTATGGCCTACATGTAAATCCAGGAAGAAAGAAAAAAAGAAAAGCCATTTCCAGCAAAACCATGCCGAACCACCATATACGTGCCATTCATGGAGGAAGAGGATGTCGAGATGAATCCAATGATGCGCTAGAAGCGCCAGTACAACCACCGGAGGCAGCCGCACACGCCAACCACTTTTTGATTTTTTTAATTGTACAAAACAAAAAATACCCCCAAGACCAATCAACAATAACAAGCAGACTATGCGGAAATTACTATAAAACCCTTGAATGCAAGGCTAAAAAAATGAAATGACATGGGTAATGTTGTAATTCTATTATTCGACCAACACATGAAAATATAATATCGCTCTTGAGCACAAAACATTGAATTATTTTATTCCAAAGCTAACTTTGTTATTTTACCATGTATTTATAAACACAATTACTAAAATAACCTCATTTAATTTTCAAAAGAGATTCACATTTTTATGAAAAAAATCACCCTGTCCCTAAAATAAAGATAAAAAAAATGATAAAAGAGTAATATAACAATTACACTATTAAAATAAATAATAAACTAGTTTTGTAAAATCAACAACATTGTTAGCTTTTTGTTAATAATTACTTTTAGTAAATAGTAATTTGCTATAAGACGTCTTAACGTTTTGGGTCCTAACGAAGCAGGACCGGCGAACCTACTGGAAAAACTGTGAAGCCCGAGTCGGCCAACATATTGGTCAATCCAGCCAGTGAACAGATCGTCCAAGTGTGTTTGGTATTGTTGTAGCTGCTGTGGTTATGGTTTAGAAAAATTATTTTATAAAAAGTACTTTTAGTTGAGGTTAGTTTGGAAAAATATATGCTTGGTTAAAACTATGGTTGAAATTAAGGTTGAACAAAAAGTAATTTAATGTGTTTGGTTGAAAAAATGCTTTTCAAATTGAGGTTACAAAATAATTAATATATATAGATATATATATTAATATTGAAGGTTTTTAATTTAAATATTGTAGATTTAACTACCACTATTACATCATTAAATAAATCATATTTTATATCAAATATTTTTAATTGTTCCATTAACTTATCTACAATTTCATCATGTATGAAATTCATCCAATAAGGACTACAGTTTTCATAGTTTTTTTGAGCGTACAACAAAATCAGGTAAACTATCATCAGAAACAAAATTGGAATTGATCAAATTCCACAAATGCTACGTCATCATGCGATTTCCTTCCAATTTATGTAGTGTTATTAAATAATATTAAACACTAGTTTTTCGAGTAAAACACAATTTAAAAAAAAATAATTTTTTTGGTCGGATGTGGTTCAATAAACACTATAAACATAACAGTAACCCATGAATTAATTCACCTGATTCAATGCATTTAGGTTTGGGACGGATCCGGGTCAATGCATTAAGGTTTGGATCGGACCCGGTCCTACCCATATGGACTGGGTTAAATCCAGCCAGCCCCGCCCGGTCATTGGCCTAAGATAGTGACACGGCTGGGCAAAGGAACACGCATGTACTAAATTCATGCGTGTTGCTACACTTTTCAAGTGAATTAAAATTTACTTGAACAGTGTAATGTTGATAAAAGCAAAGCGAGAGGGAATGAAGATGAAAGTCGAGCACTTTTTTAGCTATTCCTCTGTTCTGCTTCTTCTCCTCTCATGCTATTCCTCTGTTCTGTTCCTCCGTGTCTGCATGCTGGAGTTGGATGACAAAGCTAGCTACTCTTTCCCTGGTTTCCCTAACCCCTCATTCTCCTCCTCCTTTTTCTTCTGCACTTCCATTTCTCCACTGTTCACGTGAACAGTTGAGATATGGAAGTGTAGAAGAAGAAAAAGTTGCGCGCCTCTGGTTATTGTGCTGTAACACAGTTTTAAAAAAGTAGCTTGGAGCTGCTTCTTCTCCCCTTGCATTGCATTGCAAACATAGTAATCAATAGGGCTTATGAATAGTAAATCTTATTTTTTTCTTTATCAAATGATTTAAATCTATGATTTACTTAAAATGCAGCTATAGCTGCGTAAACGAACGGAAAGTGCCAACTTTTTAGCCCATGCCTAAATTGAAATTCCCAAAACATTTCAGGACTATGTTGTCATTACGATAACAATTTTTCATAACACGATATCTGGCACGTGCAAAAGTACTTTGCCAGATATTGTGTTATGAAAAGTCTCCCTCCAGTCCCCAAAAATATAAAATAAAGAAAATTAATTAATAAATTAAAAAAATCAACGAGGCATTTGATTAACAGGCTCACTGGCTTTCAGACCTCCCCCCCTCTCTTGTAGTGCACACGGCGGGCGGGAAACTGATAATCTGGGAACATCCTTCCCTCCAAACCCTAACCCTAACCATAACGCATCTTCTTTCCTTCCTCCAAATTACAGACAGGTCAGGTTATCTTCCTCACTCATGGCACTTCTACACAAACCGCATACAGAAGACAAAATCCACAAATCACCTCTCGATTTCGAAGAAGAAGAAGCCGGGGGCACTTCTATACGCTACGTGTCGTTGGACCGCGTCTACTCTGCCGCGTCTCTCTGTGGATCATCCAACGTCATGTCAAAGAAAGTAAAAGCCCGGAAGTTTCTTCCCAACCACCATCCACGTGTCGACAATCCTCCTTCGTTACTCTACGTTTATTCTCGCCGTCCAAAACGACCACCCCGCCCTTCGTTTCATGATTCGTTGGCTTCACGCGCCGCTGAGCCTGAGCTGGCGGTGAAGAGTGAGATTTGTGAATTTGAGGAGGAGCCGATGATTGAATTGAACAAGGAGAAGAAGAGGAGAAGGATTGGGAGCAATGAGTTGCTGAGATTGGGTGTCGATTCTAATATTCTGCTAGGGTTTGATAGGCCTCGTTTGAGGGATTGCCGTAATAATACTAACAATAGTAATAGTAAGATTGGAAATTTTAAGAGAAAGAAGCGTGATTCTCTGGTTACGAATTCTGATAAATTTTCGGCCCTTCCAGATACTAGTAAAAGATGGGTCAGGTGGGTATCTTTCTTAATGTAATAATTGTGATGAATTTTAGTGAAAATTACTGACAAGATTCGGCACCAATGTAGATGTTTTTAGTTATTAGAGTGGTGGATTTTGGATTTTTATGATAAAAGTCTTATGTTTTTAAGCTGCATTTTAGGTTTTGAGACAATGTAGCATAAATTTTAAAAATTCTTTGCATTGGCCTCCAAATTGTTTCTGATTGTTCATGTGATTTTTGTTTAATGTGTGTAAATTATGTCTTCAATAGGTTGAATTTTGATGATGTTGATCCAAAATTGATCATTGGGTTGCCATGCAAGGCAAGCTTATGCTTTACCTTTCTTTGTTGATTTATGAGATTATCCTTTCCGTTATGTGCATGATAAAACTGATTTTTACAGGTCTACTGGCCACTGGATGCTGATTGGTATTCTGGACGTGTTGTTGGGCACATTTCAGATACCAACCGATATAATGTATGGCTTGATGCTCCATTTGTTTTCTCGTTTAAAATTTGAACTGCTTTAGAATTATAAAGAATATGTTGGGATACTATTGTTGATGAGAAATGAACTACAATGCAGATTGAATATGAAGATGGAGATAAAGAGGATTTGATGCTTTCAAACGAGAAAGTAAAGTTCTTTATTTCTGGTGAGGAGATGGAGCGGCTGAACCTGAGTGTCTGTGTAAAAAGTACAGATGGTGATAGAAATTATTATAATGAGATGGTTGTGTTAGCTGCCAGTTTGGATGACTGCCAAGATCTTGAGCCTGGGGATATCATATGGGCCAAACTTACTGGTCTGCACCAAATTTCTCAGATTTTGTCTTTGGGTTTTTTTTTATCTGTTTTCACTCTTTGCATACATTAGCCATAAAAAACCAAATACATCTCAGAGATGCTCGGAAATATCAAGTTCCTGTAACTCATATGAATTACGAGCTAAAATCTTATCCTTTTTCTTTAGATTAGTGTTTGACACCATATGATCAAACTGTTTCTTGTGTGTGCCTTTGCAAACATATTTTGACTGCTTCCAACATGCTCATCTTGATTAGATCATGCTCTATAGTTTCAGGGTCAATGAAAACCAATGTGCTGGGTTAGAAAGACAATTGATTGAATGTATGGTCATTTTACTGGCATAGGGATCAAGGGAATTACAGAAAAGGTTTACCAGGCAATAAAGAGAAAAGGAAAAGGAAACAAGATCTATGATTTTGTTAAGAACTTGTTTTAATGCATTTGAGTTTGGATGGTCTTGTTTGCCCATGCATTAGTGAGCCAGGATGTCAGTGGAAAGGATCATTTGCATTTATTTGATTCCTACTCTCATGTTTGGGCAGTTTTCTGCTGTTATGTACATGCAGGTTCTACCATCAATTAATTTGTCAAAACTTTGTAATTACACTATAGATAGATAAATTTACCCTCTTGGTTTTACACCAACTATATCTTTTAATTGTTCTAGTGCAGGTCATGCTATGTGGCCAGCAATTGTTGTGGATGGAGCACTTATTGGTGATCATAGAGGCATAAGCAAAAATATTGGAGGAGGATCAATATCTGTTCAATTTTTTGGTACCCATGATTTTGCAAGGTTCGTTGTTCTTCTAAGTTTGAAGGAGATTTTGTTTGTGTCAATCACTGCCCAGTGTGTAGGACTTCTATTTCTCATTGAGGTTGACTTTATATCTTATCTTTCTACTACCAGAATTAAACCAAAGCAGGCGATCTCGTTTCTCAAAGGACTTCTTTCTTCTTTCCACCTAAAGTGCAAGCAACCTCGTTTCACTCGAAGCTTGGAAGAAGCAAAAATGTAAGGTTGATTTTAAGGGTTTATTTCATTGAAGTGCCATGATAATATGGTGTTTCACACTTGAGTACCTTTTATTTAACCAGAATTGTCATCATGTCCCTGTGCATGTGAATCCTTCTAGCTGTATAGGTATCATTGCTGAATTCTGTTATCAATTTATCAATATGACATGCCTTTTGTCACTTGTTGAGTTGGTGGAGGTTATAATATCAGGGACCATATTATCTTGTGCCTGTCTCCTTGTAAGATAGCATGTATTACTGTGGTGAAACCTGGGAAACAGGGTTGCATGCGCCAATAATGCTCTTGATGCAGCCTTTTAATGGCTCCACAATTGAATTGTTTTCTATATTGAAAATCCTTGGGATTTTGTCCTGAAGGCTTGATGATGCTCAGACCCTAAAGTTGGTTATCAATATTGGATCTCTGCACATTATATTTTTTTGGCCTTCACTTCCATTATCACTTTACCTTCTTGTTATCTATTTTTACCTGAAATATCACTGTATGCACTCACTTGGAACAGCTATAATGTGCAGTTCTTTTAGAAAACCGTGAGAATACTTCAAAATTTACATGCAATGTTAGGATCCTGATGCAGTGGGCATTTTGTTTTTACCAGGTATCTCAGTGAACAAAAGCTTTCGAGAAGAATGCTACAGCTGCAAAATGGCATGAAAGCTGATAGCTGTGAGAGTGCGAGTAGCGATGAAGGGAGTACAGATTCAGGAGAAGATTGCATGCAAGATGGAGGGATTCAAAGGATATTGGCTAGGCTGGGTACTTCTCCATATGTAATTGGGGATTTGCAAATAATAAGCCTTGGTAAGTTTCAGCATCTGGAATTTTCTTGTTCTTCTTGTGTTTTTTTTTTCAGCTTAAGACATGATTGAAAATGTTTTGTGCATTTCATTTCATCACCTTTTTGTTCTTGATAGCAACACAGTGCCTACAATATCTTTCTGCTACTTGATTGGGGAGACTGGGTATTTTGCAATATGCAGTTAATTTACGTTGTGGCAACCAATCATTTACACTTATAGACTTGTACATTGTCCTCGCAGGAAAGATTGTCAAGGATTCTGAACATTTCCAGGATAACAGATTCATCTGGCCTGAAGGGTATGCTGCCTTGAGGAAGTTTACTTCAATAAAAGGTGGTTATTTTATAAATACATAGTGGGACTTTTGTGTATCACATCTTTTCCACCATAATCTCATTTCTCTGAGATTTTTGTTTTTCATTCTCTGAGTCATCTTGATTGTATTAGTTCCTTGACTTGTTCTCTTTTTTGGTTTCGACTTTGTGGGGTTCAGATCCAAATGTTCGTATGATATATAAAATGGAAGTGTTGAGAGATGCCGAGTCAAAGATTCGGCCTCTATTTAGAGTGACATTGGATAATGGAGAGGAGGTCAGTTGTGATCAACTAATCTTAAAACCACAAATACATTACAAAGTCATTCTCCTATTTAACTATTCCTTGTCTCATCTTGTTAAATGATTCTTTGTACTATACATCATAGGTCATAACCACCCTTTTGCAGGTTGCTACTATGCACTTCTCATGTACAGATAAAAGATGATTGAGGAAACACAAACTTTGTATGGCATCTTTTTCAATGGCATTATAAAACATGATATAATGGTCCCTCATCCTTGAGAGATAACGAGATGGGAATGGGATAGAATAGATCTTATCAGTGATTTTTTGACTTGCTTGATATTGGCATGTTGTTATCAATAAATTTCTTCTACCCATCAAAATATGATTGGCATTCCATCATCATTGCTGTTGCTTGCTTGGCTACATGGTGTAAAACTTGCTGAAAGAGTAGCAGCTGAAGATATTTTTTTTTCATTGTTGCAGATTAATGGATCCACTCCAGATGCTTGCTGGGATAAAATATACAGAAAAATCAGGAAGATGCAAGATGGTAATTCTAATGGTTTTAGCGCTGAAAGTGGAGGAGAAAGAAAACTCAAATCTGGTTCTGACATGTTTGGTTTCTCTAATCCTGAAGTTATAAAACTACTAAAGGTTCACATCTTGTTATTCAATAACCTTAAAATTTTCAATGGTTGGCCTATTTTATATTGATGTCAATTTTTATCTGCTGCCATTGTGTCGAACCTTTTCTGAATTACTCATTTGCTAGCCAAATGGATAATGAATGGTCTGGAGTGAAATGTTGTTGATAGTTTCTGTCAAGATAGAAATCTACTTTTGCCATTTTGCATCTTTGCAATTTGATTTCAAATCATTAGTATAAATCTCAATTGGATTCTGAAATTTCTTAGTGCTTCAATTAATGGTTGGAGAGGAATGCTAGGATTTTTAAAAACCAGTTCACTTAGAGACAATTGTTATGGGATAGGTAATTTTCCTTTCTTCTTTGTGGTGTCATGATGCAGGTGTTCTTAGGGGAGTTTCTTTTGCTTATTCAGTGGGACTGGGCAGCTCTTTTATGCAAGTTGTTTAGCTTTATTATTTGGGAGGATGATTTATTCTCCCTTAAGCTTTTGTAATTCCTTTTGCTATTAACACAATATTCGGTTATCTAAAAAAATTAATGGAGTGTTGGAGAGTTGTTCTATCACTTTTTTTTATTCATCTAAAGAAGAAAATTTGTGAAATTACAGTAAGGAGAAAGGAACATCCTCTGAAATAGAATATACTTTTTGGTTGCCTCGAAGTATCATCTCATCTTTGGTAACATTATACCTCCAGATCACCTAATGTTGAAAACTCTGGGAAGCTAAAATAACCATCCTGTCTCCTAATGGTTCTTCGAAGATAAATTTGCTCTTAATAGTTCTGGAATTTCTCTCACCCACACTGTCACCACAAACATGTTGCAGCTCCAAAGAATTTTGGAGTGCTTCTCTCTCGAATGCCCACATAAATGCACTTATCGTGTCACTTGGTAATCAAATTGCTTGCATGTTCAATAAGGGTCTTCTCTGGAATCCACTTGGGAAGGTCATGTTGGAATCAAATAATTAAAATAGATTGGTTGTTGAAGCTGAGTATGAGTGGGATGTGAATCATAATGGGTGGAACTTCAGGGAAGCTAGTAATGCTTATGGTTGGGGTGTGGAACTTGAGAAGAGGATGGGAGCACTTCTCTTTTGTTCGCTTTAAGCTAGGAAGAAGGAATCTATATTATTTTGGCATGATTAATGTGTGGAAGAGGTCTTCTGAAATAAATCCCTTTAACTTTTCAAATCAATTCTGGATAGAAATGCTTTAATGAGCTCTTGTTCAGCTGTAAATGATGGGTTTGCTTCTTGGAATGTGGTTTTTGCAGAAGGGCACAAAATTCTCTGTGGCTGAGTGTGTGTGTGGAGTTTGGGGTTTGCTTTGACCATTAAATAAATTTTCACAAAGAGAAGATCTTAGTGAACCTTTTTTTTTCCCTGTAACAAGGCAGCCGAATATGTTAACCATCTACATTGCACATGAGCTTCTAACTTATGATGTGCAGGACTTAACAAATATGTCACAGTAATTTACAGAATTATCTAGACCCAGACTTTCCTGTGATGTGATTAGCTTACAATTACAATAACTCCTGTAATTCAACAAATTGTTTTCTCCTTTCCCTATCCCCAGAGCAAAGAAAACCCTCAAATCCAAATTTTTACCATCAATCAGAATTCCTTAGAATCACAAATATTCCATCATTCTCTGAGTTGGCATGACACCCACTATTGATAGATTAAAACTTTGCTAAAACTATGCTACACGCATCTAGGATAAATTCTTGTTCTGCTATGTTGTGAAGTTGTTTTTAAAGGGACTGGTGAATTTAACTTTTATCTTCTTATTTTTAAATTGGATCAAGTTCCTTGAATTTTCCTTTGCAGTATTGAGATGTTTTGGGTATTATGCAATATACCACCATTTCAAAAGTTTTGGCCTCATCTACTTTTCTTTTTGCTCATTTCATGTCTTTAAAGTGTTGTTCTGTTTATTTTCTTGCTTGTGGAAGTTCAAAGGTGTTTTGATCTTATGGTGTTATTGCATACTTGCAAGTTTCTACTGTTCAAAATCCTTTTTTTTATTGTAACTTTACTCTAATTTCCAATGGTTCTAACAGGGATTATCAAAATCCATACATTATTCCAAACTGTCTACGTGCAAGTTAACATCCGAAAGATATCAAGGCATACCTGTTGGTTACAGACCTGTTCGTGTTGACTGGAAAGACCTTGATAAGTGCAATGTCTGCCATATGGATGAGGTAAAAGCCAAACTTCTTCCCATAATGCATGGATAGAACTAGTTTGGTTGGGCAGCATGCTTACTTGCTACTTAACCACCCCTTGCCCTGTCATGGGGAATGAAAGAACCATGAATGAAAAACTCCTAAATTCTTCGATCGACGCCATATCTTTCTGACTTGTCTTGCTTTCTGGGCATCTTTGTCTTCAATTTTCCCCAGCTATTGAAATTCTTCCTCTTCTTTTTCTCTGACTTTGATGCTTCCATGGTTAGAAATTTCTAATAGCTGCTCTTTGTTTTCAGGAATATGAAAACAATTTGTTCCTGCAGTGTGATAAATGCAGAATGATGGTAAGGGTTTCTATAATTGTTTTTCTACAATCAGTTTCATGGATTTTGCATGATGGGTTGTATTTATGACTGCAGTTTTTTAAAATTGACAGTGTTTTCTCATCATCTACTGTTAGTTAAATAAGCAGCATACTTAACTTTGTTTACAACACGTTTTCCTCTTCTTTATTGGAGTGACATTACCTTTTGTTCTATCTCATTTCATATCTATAATCCATCCAGTCACGTCATCAAGTTAATTTCATATCTATAATCCATCTAGTCACGTCATCAAGTTAATCAGAATTTGATGTCTGCTCAGGTCCACGCTAGATGCTATGGGGAATTAGAACCTGTTGATGGTGTGCTGTGGTTATGCAATTTATGCCGACCAGGGGCTCCTAACTCCCCACCACCATGCTGCCTTTGTCCTGTTATTGGTGTGTGATGGTCTTAGAACACCTTTCTTTTAAGCAACGAGTGATGTTACTGAATCTGTGAATTGACTTTCTTTCAGGCGGTGCTATGAAGCCTACAACTGATGGGCGCTGGGCTCATTTGGCTTGTGCCATATGGATTCCTGGTTAGAATCTAATTTACACCTTGTTTCATCTTTCCTTGTAATGGCTTATATTGACGCACTTATGTGCTGCAGAAACTTGCCTATCTGATGTCAAGAGAATGGAGCCCATTGATGGGCAAAGTAGAATCAATAAGGTACATTGGCTTGTTATTTCAGTTTTGCATTTTCTTGTTCTATAGAATGTCCGTTTGTGGTGGGTGTGGGTTTATTCTTTATATTTTACACTCTGTAACCTAATAATTCTGAGTACTTGTTGGTCTACTGTAGTAATCTAGTATTGCAAGTGCTTCTTGACTTCAGAATCACTACAATAAGATATTTTGGGTTCAAGCAATGTGCATGTGTTTTCCTTCTAATCTGGCTTTTGTGATTGACTAGGATCGTTGGAAGCTCTTATGTAGTATCTGTGGCGTAGCTTATGGAGCTTGTATCCAAGTAAGCTCAAAATTAACCCAAAGATAATATACTTGTTAATATGCGTTGTGACTTTCTGGACAGGTGCTTATGAGTAGCTTTCCTGGTTCCTTTTTGGTGTTCCTATTCGTATGTAGCTATTCTTGTTTAAACATCCTTATTTAATTTATTTTGGCACATTTGCTATAATTTTATCATTTTCTGGAGCTCACAAAAAATTCAGAATATCTTTAAAAAGCTCTGAATGACCAGCAGAGAAAGCTAGGGACTCAACATTCCTGAATTGAAATCTTGTGAATGGTAACTGTGTCTCCCTACCGGACCATCTTTTATGCTAGTGAGATTTGTATTGTAATTGTCACAGCTGATGTGCTGCCTACCCCATCAACTATTCCAAAAGTCGCACTGTTAACATGATCGGAAATATAAGAAGCCTTAGCCCAACTTTTTAGTGAGACCATGAATTCTCTCTCAACTACTGGCTACTTAATGCCCCTTTTTTGAGAAGGATGATATTCAGTTCTCTAATTAATGTTGTAAATGAAATACACTTATTTGAAGGGTGTTCAGGTGATGCTATCATCTTTATGGATCTTTAGTTTACTTTTTTCGTATAAAATGTAGCAAATTAATACCCTTGGATCTTCACCACTGAATTTCAGTCATGAAAAATGCATTAGAAATTTTATTTAGTTATTTAAAGAAAGGGCAAGCTGTGACATACAAAAGGAAAATTCTAGATGTGAGCTTTGAGTTGGAAGAAACTGAATGGGATCCTAACATTAAACTTAAACTATCAAGAATCGTGGCTGTATTTGTATTGCTTATTGTAGTTTTTTGAAGAAGAACTTTCTTTCTTATTTATTCAATTGTTCTGATTACAAGATTTATAGTAGAAAAGGCCACCAAATTAGGAAGGACACAACATCAAGAAGTCAAATTAAAGAGCAGATCTCTAGGGTAGAAAATAGGAAACAAAAACTCCTAAAAATCTGAAACAATAATTCCAGATTTTATTTGCAATATCACTTTCTATTTTATTTTATAATAATCCGACACCCCCCTCAAGTTGGTGCATGGATATCTATCACGCCCAACTTGCTTATAAAGAACTCAAAACAGGTCTAAAGAGTCATTTGGTGGAGATATCAGCTGTTTGTTGAGTAGTAGGAACAAAAGGCACGCATAGAACTCCACTATCAATCTTTTTTATTAAATTTTTTTATGAAGTGTCTGTCAATCTCTACATGTTTGGTACGATCATGTTGTACTGGATTTTGTGCAATACTTATAACAGCTTTGTTGTCACAATACGACTTCATTGACATATTCATACACTTGCAGCTCTTTAAGAATTCTCTTTAGCCATAACATTTCACAAACTCCATTAGCCATAGCCCTATATTTTACCTCAACACAACTTCTTGCAACCACATTTGTTTCTAACTTCGCCATGTAACCATATTTCCCCAAACATAAGTACATTATCTTGATGTGGATCTTCTATCAATGACTGAACCTGCCCAATCTACATCAATGTATGCTTCTATTGTCTGCCAAGTTGTCTTATGAAAAAGTAAACCCTTGCCTGGTGTCCTTTTCAAGGATTCGATAAACTGCTTCAAGATGTTTTGCATAGGGTGAGTGCATGGATTGGCTTGCTAAACTCACAGCAAATACAATATCAAGCCTTGTATGTGATAAATAGATTAGTTTTTCCACTAACTTTTGATACTGTGTTGTATCAACTAGATCGCCTTCTTTGTCATCACCAAGTTTCTGATTAGGATCTATTGGGATACTTGTTGGCTTATAACCACTCATCCTAGTCTCCTCAAGATCAAGGACTAATTTTCTTTAAATTTTTCCTTGGATTCAACTTTTTACATATTCTAAGATGAATACTCTTATAAAATATCAACTATGGATGAAATAAGAATGAATTACTATGCTGGAGAATGAAGGCTTACAAGGAGAATGGGGCATCCTCCTAGAGTAAAAAGTAAGAATAAAAAATATGGCAATTTGTAGTCTTATTGAACATTAATTTCAGAGATATTGGAAGTTCTTGAATCAGAATTTTGTAAAGGTCGTAAAACTATCATGTTCCTTAATAATTGCTGTTAAGGAGATTGGTCCTCAAAGACCTCTGCTTCAACCAGATACTGCAAATAATTGCAAAAATTGTACATCTTCAGAAGCCTTTTTCTTCTAGAGCTCATGAAGTGTTTCCATGCAATTTCCTCTGTTTTATTCAGGATCTCTGGAGATTCTCTAGAAATATCAAAAGCGTGTCCGTCCCACATATCTCTAGCTATATTGGGCAATTTAAGAATAGACAAGTATGCATCATCTTTCCACTATCGTGACAACTGGCACATATTAGGTGATAGGGTCTTGTATAGCTATTTAAGAAGTGTATATTCTTATAAATTTTCCACACTTAAATTTCTGGTGATAATCATTCAGTACAAGTTGAAGTATGCAGCTACAACTTCTTTTTCTGCAGATGCCTTCTGGAACTGAGGGACTGATTGGTCATTTTAGTTTCTGTTTGGAATTTGCTTTCTCACAAAGGGCTAACCTTTTCTACTGGGTGCACTATTTTTTGCCATCATCAGCTCTTTATAGTTCATTAATTATGAAAACAATGAAAGAAGGCTAATATCTGGGTACCTTTTTGCCTAGCAAGAGAAGGATAAAATAGCTAATTTTTAATACCATTTTATCTAACGATTCACTTGTATCTTATCATCCCTTGCCCTTTTCCTTTCTTTCTTTCTTTCTCTCATTTTTTTTGTTTAGTACTTAGTTGTAACCCTTTTGAAATGCTTGTTGTATACAGTGTTCAAATAATACTTGTCGGGTAGCATATCATCCACTTTGTGCACGTGCTGCTGGCCTTTGCGTCGAGGTATTATTTATCAAGCATTCAGAGATTTGTGCTGTGTTTGCAAGTGTGTGCGCTCATTCTCATTTTTACCTGTCCTTGCCTGCATGTCTGCATTTATATATTTTATCTTTCTTTTATGATTGCATAGCTTGAGGATGAGGACAGACTCTATCTCCTTTCTCTAGATGAAGATGACGCAGATCAGTGCATTCGCTTACTTTCCTTTTGCAAGAAGCATAGGCAGCCTTCTAATGACCGTATGGTCACAGATGAACGGGTTGGTCGAATTCCTCGTCGGTGTTCTGACTACATCCCACCGTGTAATCCGTCTGGCTGTGCTCGTACTGGTACGCTTTTCTGTATTCTTGTGTGGTTCTATTTGCAGTGCTACAAGGCCAATTACTTCGTAAAATATTTATTTCCTACTCTTTGACTTATGTGTGTGCAATGACGTGTTTGTGAACCTTTTACCCATCTCCACTCTCTCTCAAGCATGCCTTCCTTCGGGCTTTGTTTCCGGTCTTTGTGTTGGCAGCAGGGTTTTATATGAACTGTTAATAACTTTGGTTGCATATAGTAGTTGCATCTTTTCTGGCGAACTTTTCCTTATTATATGTGTAGCTGCTTTATAGAATCTATCAGTTCAAATGTCTGAATAGTATTTTTGTTTATATCTTTCTTTTTATCCTTGCAGAGCCTTACAATTATTTTGGAAGAAGGGGGCGGAAAGAACCGGAAGCCCTTGCTGCTGCATCCTTGAAGCGATTGTTTGTAGAGAATCAGCCGTACTTGGTTAGCGGTTACTCTCAACATGAATCATCAGGATGTACAATTGCTTCCAATGGACTCATAAAGTCTGTCTTCTCTTCTAGTCTTCAAAGGCTAAAAGCCTCTCGGCTTAGTGCTCCTAGTAACATTCTCTCTATGGCTGAAAAGTATCAACACATGCGGCAGACCTTCCGCAAGAGATTAGCATTTGGTAAGTTGGTATTTCAAATTTCTATTTGAATTTTCCAGTTTATTTGAAGGAGCATTTGGGACTCTACATGGTGGTTGTTTTTTTTTCTTTTGTTGATCATTAAAATATATCATGCCATAGGCAAATCTGGAATCCATGGATTCGGCATCTTTGCAAAGCATCCACATAGGGCTGGGGACATGGTAAATTAATTTGCTGACGTGATATGATATTTCTCTTTTCGACTTGTATTTGGAATTGATTCTTTACAAATACATGATTTTTTAGGTGATTGAATATACTGGTGAACTTGTCAGACCTCCAATAGCTGATAGGAGAGAGCGCTTTATATACAATTCATTGGTGGTATGTTTCTATTGAGCATGTTGCCATTGTCCTTACTCTTTGTATGCATGTATTTGTCATCTAGCACAACTACAAACTATCATCCTAAAACTAATGTGATTATTTCTGAAAGGTTGGCTTACTGTGTTGAAGTCCTCTAGAAAGCTGTTGAGATTGAAGTTTACCTTTTCTTTTCCTTGTTAATGTAGGGTGCTGGGACTTACATGTTTAGAATTGATGATAAACGAGTCATTGATGCCACAAGGGCTGGAAGTATTGCTCATCTGATTAATCACTCGTGTGAGGTGTGTATCATCTGTTCATCCTGTTTAATAGCCTTTCTATTGGATATGAAAATATGTATGAAAAGGTCTATGCCATATATGATTTATAGAAAAGCTTTATGATTAAGTTATGACTGATAAATTTATCCAACTTTATAGCATTTTTCTCGCTTTAACTTTTCAAACTTGCTTGAAGATGAAAGGTCACATGGTAATATGCTTCTGATATTGCTATTTATTTCTACATTTGCTTTACCAAATGCTATCTCCTTTTGCTTTTTTTGCAGCCCAATTGCTATTCGAGAGTTATAAGCGTTAATGGTGATGAGCATATAATTATATTTGCAAAGAGAGATATTAAAAGATGGGAAGAGCTCACATATGATTATAGGTTTCCCTCGACTCCTATGTGACAAAAGTTCCTTTTTATTCCCCTGGGATGCTGACTTCATTTCTTTCAGATTTTTCTCAATTGAAGAAAAACTAGCATGCTATTGTGGCTTCCCTCGATGCCGTGGTGTGGTTAATGACACAGAAGCTGAGGAGCAAGTTGCAAAGCTCTATGCTCCACGCAGTGAATTGACAGACTGGAAAGGAGAATAAAAGAGGTGAGCAGAATTAAAGGTCTACTTCGTCTGTTTGCTTCTCTTTCATGTTTGTTGAATCCAGTGTGGCTTATTAATGCACAAAATACAAGGTTGATAATACACGAAAGAAGGGCATGTACAATCACATGAAGAACCCAGATAGTGATATATGCACCACTAGGTCATAGTGGCATGAGAACATTGTGTAAGTTATGTAACTTGGATGAGAAAGCTAAATAAGAAAGGAGCTTGATGCAGGACAAGTTTGGTTTTTGTCCCACGAAGGGATTTGTGGTGGGCAGTGGAGAATTTGGGATTTTAGGTGAGAATCAGGGTTAGAGTTTGATGTGCATGGAATTGGTATTGATTAATGATGTCTTCTATAAAAAATTTGGGATTGTTATTGTAGCTGTAAATAGTAATCCGAGGTTACTGTAGCAATAAAGAATAGAGTAGCTGGAAGAAGGGGTGCTAGGAAAAAAGATGAGGATGGAAGAACATGTTAGAAGCATTTTAACGTAGCTGACTTGGTCTTATGTTTTCCAAGTTCTAGCTTTTTAGCTCAAGTATTTTCTTGTAGTGCGAGCCAGTATATGTCTAAGTGGTCGGGATTCTTTAGCAATACATTTATAGTGTCTTTGTTAGTGGTTAGTTATTCAGGAAGTTCTGCAGCATGTTTCTGTAACTTTGTTATCCTAGCAAGTCTATTTAGGTGTCTTCTGATGTGTTTGAATTAAGAGAGTTTGAGTTGAATGAAAGTTTATTCAGAATTATGAGACTGGTCTACCTCTGCCTCTTTTTTTCTAGCAGAGAACACATGGCCTCTACCCTCAAACTCAACTAAAATACTCAGTAATTCCATTACTCAAAGTTCTTTTAGTCAAGGAAGAAGTGTCCATGGTAGATTATTCTGGTGGGAAAAGGATCAGAAACCAAAATGTTGAAGAGATGTTTTTTTCATTTCAATGAAAGCATTGAATCCATGAGGTGTGGGGTACATCTAAACTGGTTTAGTCCTGTATATACTTCTAATCAACCTGGTGCCCAAGTGTACGAATTTCCCAAAGCATAGGATACTTGGATTTATGAAACCTACTAATGATGTGCTGCTACTTGTTGATAATTTTTGTTCACCTGGGTGCTGAATGACCACCCGAGAAGAATTGAACACTTTGCTTTTTGTAGTTACTTTTGCTATTGTTAAACTATCACTTCTGCTATCTTCTGCCATTATGGTGAGAATGCTAAATGGCTTGGATGATGGATTTCTCCCAAGGTAGCAAACAAAACTAAATCCTTTCAATTAACTTGTAATTCACAAATTGAATCACAACAGGCACACTGCGATACGTATATGCTTATCTGTTGTGACGTGCTCTTGAGTTCCAAAGAAACATGCTCTTCTACAATGAAAATCTATAGTTTGAAATCACATACTTTAAAAGTACTTCAATTATTTTCTTCTATTGCTAAACATGTTCTTTTGTATTAAAAATGAAATGGTCTTTAGCAATATACTCCCTTTGTCCCATGTTTGTCCATTAAGCAAAACTACAAAAAATTTAATTTATTTATCAAAGGAAAAATATAACTGTAAAAGAGATAAATTAGCTTTTAAAACAAAGGGAATGAGGTATCCTCCTACAAGTAAAGCAAACAAAAACAATAACTGAAACATTTCTAAGCATTAGCTAAGGAAACTCCTTATGAAGCCTTTCAAAAGGAATATCATACTATTCTATCCCAAATCACTCTCATCAATTATATTCAATCCTGAGAAGTCATGAAGTCCTATCAAAATGCACCGAAGTCAACACCACATTTCTTATTTTCTATTTTAACCTCATCCAATTCATTGAAGTTCATCCATTTTTCTCGTTAGTCATATGTCTCTCCATGCCATGTCCCAATTCAGTATAAAGATGTGTAGGTTGATAGTAGAAAATATAATTTTATTAAATCCAACGAATATGAATTCAGAATTGGTGAAAAAGAGGAAGGATATTAATGTAGTGTATTCCAGTTAATTTATGGTCCAGGCTTAGTTGAGTTGAGATGTACATTTTAATTAAGTGTTCTAGAAATACATAACCATGGAGTTCAAGTAATTATGGGAATAAGGCAATCAACACTTCCTTTAGCAAGAATTGTTTTTGGTTGCTCAACTAAACAAATGAGGTTTAATTGAATCAACTATAATTCACTTTGGGTCAATAGAGATTTTAAAGGTTGTAACAAAGAAAATATTATTGTTACTCCTCAAGTTCTTAGAATATTTGAATAAATGCAAGCCATGAAGCAAACACTATTGGGAACTTTGAGATAAGTTGGTTGTAGATATAATTTCTGAAGACAAGGAATATAGCCATCGAATGTCTCATGGTCTCATCATCTCATTCCATGAAAATTGATCCCATCCACAGATGGGCACGCATTTGCACTACCACACTCGTGTCTTCAAGACTTCTTTGTTATATTGCCCTTTTATCTTTCTCCATTCAGTGCATGCTGTCAAATCTTCCATTGTATCTCATGTTTGTCTGGTTCGATCTTATTTTTCTTGCTTTTTATTTTTCCTCTTGCAAATCCTTTTTTTTTTTTGAGATCACATCACTCTTTTGGCAAAATGCTGCTTGAGCAGAGTTTTCCTTTGGCACCCTGTACTGATAATCCTTTCCAATTCCTTTGTGCAGAGATTTCTCAATTACCGGATATGCCCGTGTGAAATCCTTTTGAAGACTGGTTGTTTCCTCTTCACAATTTGCTCATCTAGCATACCATTCTGTCAATGCTAAAGGGTCTTGTTCTTTTGTTTCCATGGTCCTATAATCTTGTACTGTTCTCTCATGTTACAGCCGTAAAGAAATATTAAGTGATTCAGCTTCTTTTCCTCTCTGGTTCTTTCCCCACTTCTGAACCTTGATTCACAAATTGAGATCTCACTTGTCCATAAAATATCTTAGTTCAGCTCACAGGTGGGCACTTTGCCTCACACTGTAACTTTACTCAGGTACACTATATTTATGCAATTAGATATAAATGAAATCTCACCCTTTATTCATCCATTTCAATGATCTGTCCAAACTTTTGATTTCTCTTTGCATTTCTTTTTATAATTTTGTTTAAGGCTTTTCATTTTTCAGGTTTGCAATTTATCATTTGAAAACTTTTCTAACTAAATATTGGTTGCCATTTATGCTGAAATTGGATTTTCATAGATGAAGGCATTATCTGTATTAGCTATAGATTGCATTTATTGCAAGGCATTTATTAATATTTGGCCACACGGAATGCTATCAAAATTAGGCCAATGCCCGAGTCCATTTTCCTGAATCTTTCTAGGCTTAACCTACTAACTCTTTTAGTAATTTCTCTTGAAGCAAGTGAATGTTATCTCAAACAAATTTTATTTTCAATTGGCTTCTCATGTTACGGAATCCTCATGCATTCTTAATTTGGAATGGATAATCCAAGTCCGGATTTCTTTGGCTTCAAGCTTGGTGTCCATTATATTCTCTTTTGTTTTACTGATCCTGCAAGCTCTGAGCAGGTTGCTCCTTTCACTGTGGTAGTTGGCACTGGTGATTGATATAGAGAGTGATTTTTACCTTGTTTTTGTGCTACGGAGTTGATCTTGGGAATCATGAAAAACGCATTCGTAAGTCACAAAATGGATTCTAAGATATTTGGGAGTTGTAGTGCATGTCAGTTTAGTAGTGCTATTGGTGGCGCCATGGACAATCTTTGATTCTAATTATCCAGGTGAACTCCAGAAGGATACAATCTCTCTGTGATATTCAGTCGACCGGAGGAGTGTCACTGAAGTACTATATGAGCGCTTATGAGTCAGGACTAACATATGCGAGTTGTTTCTTGCATGTTGTGATTGCTAGTGGCATCTGTGGTTCGGCTGGAAATTTGATGCATCATGAACATACCAAGCTGATTGGTATTGGGTTCTGTTTATTCTGGATTTTTGTTGAAGTCTCTAATTAGAAGAAAAGATAAAGCAGGCGAGATCATCTTATTTCATCCCCAGCTGCTGCCACAATTTGCCGCACTATCTATGAAGATTCCCAAGTGCTTACTTTGCTGGAACGTGTTGGGGACTGATGTATAAAGATTGTTGTTCCCGATTTAAGGAAGAATAAGACCTGGAATACTTTAATGAGTGGGAAAGTCAAATAGAGCATGTGATAAAAGGAGATTTAAAGCTAAAGAAAAAAAAAAGAAAAGAAGCAGCTAAGAAGAAGCCAAAAAAAAAAAAAAACAGAACAAAAAGTGAAGAAGAGAGAGTAGGGGTTGGAAAAAATCTACAAATTTGTAAATTTATTCAATTCATTAAGAAAGGATCTTGATGTCAAGAAAATTACATATAGATAATAAAATTCTAATCTTAATTAAATTTGGGTTTAAAACCTACAAATTAATAAAAATTTAATAAAATAATATAAACTAAAGTTCAATAATAAAGATAAATAAAATATAATATCTTGGGCTTAAAAGAGTCCAATCTAAAATAAAAATAAAAATAAAGAACTAGGTTGGGCTATCTTTCATCGTCGATGATCAAATACATGTGTGCATCATGTTCTTGGATTTAGTGTCTCAATCAACTCTCTTGAAATTGGAAGAACTTGATCTCGTTGAATATTGTTCAAGGCGGCTTTGAAAATGCTCCTAAAGATCATGATCAAGTTACTGTGATGTCTCTCTAGTAATTTATATATAGTCTGAATCTGGTCACCTAACTTATATATAATTCCTAGCAAAAACAACTTGTGCATCCAAAGTAGCATTAATATATTTTTTTGTGTGATAATGATATGGATAATGAGGTACGAATCTCAAAAAAGCATCAAAGATATGTTGTAATTTATATATAATGAGGTTCTTCATATCAAAAGTAAAGTTAATATCAAAATTTAATGATAGTTTAATGATATAACTATTTAATTCAATTCTTTGCAACACCTTGAATGGTATAACATTATTTATTTGAAATTTATGATTGGTTTTCAAATGACATTGTTCAGGTCCAATTTGTATCATGAAATAATTTTCAACATAAAAATCATCATGATACTTATATAAATCAGTTTGAAATTTGTGTTGTTCTTTACTTGCTTGAATTTGTTTTATAATCTAAACCTATGACGTGTTGGACGTCAAACATGAGGGGGTGAGAAGCATGTTGCTCTAAACCTTTGACATGTTGGACATCAAGCATGGTGGGTGGAGAATCTGGTAGTTTAAGATGACTAATATTTCATCTCTTCTGAGACCATACGTACCTCTTCAAACGATTCCATATAGAGTTTACTAAAACTTTTTTTTCTATCACTAAAGCAGAATTATTATATTCTTTATCAATCTCATTTTAAGACTCATTTGTACTTATAGTGTTAAGTCTCGTTTCTTGCACAACCTTTTCATCTAAGTCACTGAAGTCATCAGAATTGAGCTCATACACTTACACACAATAGTTTTTCTTTTTAATTGTATCTTCATTTTCTTCGATGATTAAGGGTTTAAAGGTGTAGTTGAAAAATATATAATCAAAATCTTGACTTTTGGCACACTAAACCTCAACTTAGACGTATCATTAACAACACCTTTTCTCTTATATTATTTATAAATTTAGGCACAACTAGGATTGAGTCTATATGATGAAGCACCTAACAAAGAATTATCATTTCTATTTTTAGATCTAAAAGAGGCATTATAAGGGTCTTGATGCTTTATTCATTTATTCTGTATAAGTAACTCATAGTCTAGTCTGATCAATAATTATAGGCTTGGTTAAGAGTAAAATCATCAATGAGCCTGATCACTTTTCTGAAATCATTGTTCAAACCTTTATAAAATCTATACAGAGTCATGACTTTATTTTTTTTCATAGCACATCTCATCGTGCAATCACTAATTGTGTTCTATACTTATTGACAAACTTGTTCTCTTATCTTATATTGTTCCATAGGTCTAAAAGTTTATTTCTATAAGACTAAGGTAGGTACTTCTCTTGTATTTTTTGATTCATTTTAGTTCAATAAGTTATGAGAGGTTTATCTCTTTTCTCTAGACAATCCTCAACATCTCCCTATTAAAATTTGACTTCACCAATGAGTGTTATTTTAGCAAATCTAAATCTCCTATTTCCAGACAAGTTGTGTCACTCAAATAATTGATCAATATTAAGAATTCACATATCAAAGATCCAAGGATCATGATAACCATAAAAATAGAGGCTTTTATTTTGTTAGGGCTTATGACACGCGTACCAAGATCATGTTTAGAATAACTTAAATGAGTCATACTGGTGGCACTCGGGGTGAACTTGTCTATAATGATTATTCTTGTGATATTTATTGGTTTTTGAGTGTCATATTCAAGAAACCTTTTAGGGTTAAGTTCTTTTAAATATGTTGGTCATTTGGGTTTGCAGTTCCTTTCAAATGGCACGAAGAGACTAAGGGCTAGGTCTACGGTAAGTGTAAAATTAAATTTGGACACTAGATTATGACATAAATGCATGCAACACTAATTTAGAAATAGAATTGAAATCATATACGATTTTCACAAGTGAATCACAATATAAAAAAAAAAAAATTTCATTGTATTTTTTATTTTTTAACGTGGAGATTAATCAAGAACAAAAAACACTAGAAATTTTTTAAGCATGCAACGTTATACCTTAAATGTAAATAATTAATCAAATAAAAGTTAAAATTTATAATTCGTTTCAATAAGCTCCATAATTAATAAAAAAAACTAATGATAAAATTTGAATGACAAAATCTAAAGTGAGCAATTTACCGAACAAATTGTTTAATGTTGACAATAGACTACTTGGATCACGTGTGCTGTCATTGATTTCATGGAGTTGCCCTCGTGATGTCTCAAATAATATCCTTTTACTGCTTTTACTTTTCCTTTTTTTTTCTCTCTTTTTTTTACTATCACTTTTAACTTTTTTTTTATAAAAGGAAATTTACAACTAATCAAAAGAAAACAAACTAAAATACACAAATAATAAAATCAACAACTTTGCAAATTTTATTCAATTAATCAAAAATTAATCGTAATGTTAAAAATTTACATATAAATAATAAAATCCTAATCAAAATCAAATTTGAGCTTAAAACCCACTAACTAATAAAGTTTAATAAAATATATAACATAAACTGAACTCCAATAACAAAGATAAATAAAATCTAATAATTTGGGCTTGGATGTGCTTAATTTCTCAACCAAAGAACAAGAAATTGGACTACCCTCAATTGTCGATGATCATACGCGTGCATAAATCATGTCTTAGATCCAGTGTCCCTATCAACATGTTTTGGCCTAATACTTCACAAAACACTATTCATAGTGATAATTTGTTTTTGGTATTTAATTTTTTTTTAAATTTATGTTTTTTTTTAATTTCATCATTCAACATTTGGTTTATTAAAAATTGAGATTCATGATTTATTATAGTTTGTTTTTTATATGGTTATTCCAGGCTTGTAACCCTTATTGTGGATTTGTCGGGTTAATCCGGTTGACTTAAAGTTTTTTTTTAATTGACATTTTTTCCAATTTCATCCTTAATATTAAGTTGATTAGAAATTAAGTTTAATAATTTGTTCTGGTTTGTTTTCTATGAGATAATCTCGGTTTTATAACGCGGGTCATGTATTTTACAAGTTAACCTGAGTAAACTCAAGTTGTTTTATGATGCCATTTTTTATATTAATTTTTTTTTCCATTTCATTTTTCAACAACAATCGGTAGATTGAGAATTGAGCTTCATAATTTATTTTAATTTTTTTTCTATTGGATTATCATAGTTTCATGACCCAGGTCACGAATTTGACAGGTTAATCTAGGTTGACTCGGGTTATTTTTTTTGGTTTTTTTTAAGGTTATCCTAGCCTCATAACTAAGGTTATGGATTTAGAGGGTTAACCCGAGTTGACTCAGATTATGTTTTTGGTGTTTTTTTGTTAATTGATTTTTTTTTCAATTTTATCATACAACATTGAGTTAATTGAAAATTAGGCTTTACAATTTCTTTTGATTTACTTTCTATATGGTTATATTAGTCTTATAACTGGTCGTGATTTTGGTAGGTTAACTCGGGTTGACTTGAGTCTTTTTTTTTAAGTTCATCCTTCAACATTAGGTTGATTGAGAGATGAATTTTATAGTTTATTTTGATTTGTTTTATATGAGGTTATTATAGTCTCATGACCCGGGTCACGGGTTTGATAAGTTAACCTAGGTTGACTTGAATTATTTTTTATTTTTTTTCTTTGATGTTATCTTAGTCTTGTGATCGAGGTTATGGATTTGGCGAGTTAACCTAAGTTGACTCAAATTATTTTTTTGTGTCTTTTTTTTAATTGATTTTTTTTCAATTTTTTTTAACATTATGTTAATTAAGAATTAAGTTTTATAATTTAACTTGACGGGTCATGAATTTGATAGGTTAACTCGGATTGACTTGAGTGTTTTTTTTAATTATATTTTTTTCTAGTCCATTATTCAACATTGGATTGATTGAAAATTGAATTTTATAATTTATTCTGATTTTTTTTACATGAAATTATCATTGTCTCATGATTTAGATTACAAATTTATTTTATATTTTAGTTAACCCGATCACATCGGTTGGCGCGGGCCAATAATTTAATAGCCACTAAACCATGTGATTGTGCTGACATATGGTAGACTAATTTTGCCATCAAGTTTCAAGCGTGTAATCCTATCATATCACGAGAATATCCTATTGATCTCCTTGACTTCCATCTTTACTTGTTCTTCTAGCTTATCTCTTTGAATCCATATTGAGGAATCAGACCAACAGAGAGCAGTTTGCTACTTTGATGGGCTTAGGGCTGATATTTGTCATGATTTTAATTCATTTGTTGGTACTCACCCCTTTGCTTACAAAAGAGCAAATAAAATAGTAGGATTACATGCCAAAGACGAGGAGGATGGAAGTGATGGATCTGGAGGTAAACCATTGAATTTGATTTACAAACCAGCAAAAGTGAAAAACTAGACCTTAAGGATTCATATTTTGGTGATAAATTAGTCAAAGAGAGCTTTGGATTATGTAGTTTTCTATGTGAATTACATATGCATAAAAGAGAATAGAAGCTTGTTAGCATTAAATCCATATATTGGTAGGTTATTTCTAATTAGGATTGAGTTCATATAGCTACTCATTCATTCAATAAATGGGTTATAAACTGGTATCTTAACTTCAAATTAGCCAATCTCCTCGGCGTTAATGATTAGTAGTTTTTTCTCCAAAATGATTAAAAGGAGCTTTGGATTAATAATCTTTTTTCATAATGAACAAAAATGATGCACACGAGAGCATTAGTTTTTCCAATCATTAATAGTTTTGGAGGAGTGGATACTCTTGATAAGGAAAAGATTACTAATTTATTTAATGAAACAGTAAACTGGATTGCAATTATTGAAGTCATCACTCAATGTATGGAGTGCCAAGGCTATGATATTTTTTTGTGGCAATCAAAGCATAAAGAAATTGAAACAAAGTGAGAATGAAAGTGGTGCAGCTCAAAAGAATAGAAGAGAAGGATTGGGTTTTAACTTGGCACAACATGAGATAGGAGGTGTGTTGTGAGGTAAGTTCGACTTCAATTTGCACTTTGAAAATGTGTGAGGCACCATGTCCTTTCTCGTTCACTCAATTAAAAGACCTGAGAAAGCATGTACATTTGCAGACAATGGTTTGGCTAGAAACATGCTCTCTACAGTGAGGAACTTGTAATTGCTCGAGACAACCAGGATTGACACTCGGGCCATCTTGGTGTTGCTAATAGGATGAGCAGTTTAAGGTTAAGTCTTTAAGCTAATATCTTATATCCTCCTAACATTATCTCTCGTTGATTGCTTACCTTTGTTCCCATTTTTAAACTTTTTTGCCGTTTGTGGTTGATCTAATTTTTCATAAGCTTTTACGTGTAAAGGTATGCAACCAAGGCGTACTGTTGTTACTTGAGCATTGTTTTGTTTTTTCGATGGTAGAGGGTATCCTTAGGGTCAGTTTACATATTAATTGAGACTAAGTCTCCTTTTAAGATTGCATTTAGGGGTATAGATTTTCTTAAAGTTGCTTCAAGGTTTGAACTTGAAAATACAAGGAAGAGAGCAAACCTACTTGATCATTTGACTATACAAGAGCATTGTAATGCTAATTTTGTCTTTGAGACCAACTATTCTCTTTATCTTCAACTGAATCCCTCAATTTGGTTTTTCTTTTTCTCTCTACTCTAGACTATTGGCCCCTCACTCTCCTTGCCCTTTGAAAATTCATTTGTGACTCTATTCGAGATC
>Ga0325401_1000306_pt1 | contig 33521 bp, 26 predicted proteins | sample PopdelMetagenome_FD_205666 | JGI IMG/M metagenome (GOLD analysis project Ga0325401, IMG submission 205666) | Populus deltoides microbial communities from Bellville, Georgia, United States - Xylem-PdKOR-R2 | ecosystem: Host-associated > Plants > Phyllosphere > Stem > Wood/Secondary xylem | place...
ATAGGGAAAATGGTGCCCAGAAGAGGACTCGAACCTCCACGACCTTGCGATCGCCAGCACCTGAAGCTGGTGCGTCTACCAATTCCGCCATCTGGGCACGGGGTAGGCGGCGGCCTCTAGGGGGGCAGGCCGGGGCTTGTCAACAGCCGTCGGCAACAGGCGTTGCGGGGGGCGGACGCGGGGGGTAGGGGACGCGCCGACAGATGGGATCGGGCAGGCGATGAGAAACAAGCTGGTGGTGCTGTTCGGCGGTGGCGGGTTCGTCGGCCGCTATGTGGCGCAGGCGCTGCTCCGCCAGGGCGCGCGCGTCCGTTTCGCGCAGCGCGATCCGCGCCAGGCGTTCTTCCTCAAGCCCCAGGGCGGGCTCGGGCAGACGCAGTTCGCGGGCGCCGACATCACCCGTCCCGACACGGTCGCGCGCGCGGTCGCCGGCGCCGACGCGGTGGTGAACCTCGTCGGAGTCCTCCAGGGCAAATTCGAGGCGATCCATGTCGATGGTGCGCGTACCGTCGCGGACGCTGCGGCAAAGGCCGGTGCGGGGGCGCTGGTCCACCTGTCGGCGATCGGTGCCGACCCCGCCTCGCCTGCCGCCTATGCCCGTACCAAGGGCGAGGGCGAGGCGGCGGTGCTGGCCGCGTTCCCCGGTGCCACGATCCTGCGCCCCTCCGTGGTGTTCGGGCCGGAAGACCGCTTCCTGAACCGCTTCGCCGGGATGATCGCGCGATCGCCCGTGGTGCCGGTGCTGAAGGGCGGCACGCGGTTCCAGCCGGTGTTCGCCGCCGATGTCGGCGATGCGGTCGCCGCCGCGATCGCGGCGGACGGGGCCAGGGGCCGGACCTACGACCTGGGCGGGCCGGACGTGTTCACCATGGCGGCGCTCCAGCACTGGATCGCGGAGGCGATCGGGCGGCGGCCCGCGTTCGTCGCGGTGCCCGACTTTGCCGGGTCGGCGCTGGCCAAGGCGGGGTTCCTCCCCGGCGCGCCGATCACCTGGGACCAGTGGTTGATGCTGGGGCGCGACAACGTCGTCGATCCCGCGCGCGACGGCCTTGCGGCCCTGGGGCTCGTCCCCACCGCGATGGCGGCGGTCGCGCCGGGCTGGCTGGTGCGGTTCCGCCGCCAGGGACGGTTCGGCGCCCGCGTCGAGGACATGGCCTGACCACGCCATACCCCCCACCTCACCCTCCTCTATTTCGCCCGCGGAGCGCCGATGTCCGATACCCTGACCGCCATTCTGCTCGGGATCGTCGAGGGGGTGACCGAGTTCCTGCCCGTCTCGTCGACCGGCCACCTCGTGCTCGCCACCGAACTGCTCGGCTACGACCCTGCGCGCTGGGCGGTGTTCAACATCGCCATCCAGCCCGGCGCGATCTTGGCGATCGTGGTGCTGTACTGGCGCACCTTCCTGGCGGTGCTGTCCGGGCTGGTCCGGCGCCAGCCGGGCGCGATCGCGTTCGTCCGCAACCTGGCTGTCGCCTTCGTGCCCGCGGTGGCGCTGGGCCTTGCGTTCAACGACCAGATCGAGGCGTTGTTGGAAAACGCGGCGGTGGTCGCCTGGGCGTTGATCGTGGGCGGGGTCGCGATCCTGATCGTCGAACGGCTCGCGCGCACCCGCGTCACCGGCGGCATCTCGGAAGTCTCCACCGGCCAGTCCGCCCGCATCGGGTTGGTCCAGTGCCTGGCGATGATCCCCGGCGTCAGCCGCTCGGGCGCGACCATCATGGGGGCGATGACACTGGGCATCGACCGGCGGACCGCGGCCGAGTTCTCCTTCTTTCTCGCTCTGCCGACGCTGACCGGGGCAACCTCGCTGCAACTGGTCAAGCATCGCGACGCGATCACCGGCGGCGACGTCCAGCTGATCGCGATCGGCTTCATGGTCTCGTTTCTGGTCGCGCTTGCGGTGGTCAAGGTGTTCATGGCGGTGGTGACCCGGCACGGCTTCGCCCCCTTTGCCTGGTACCGCATCGTCGCCGGAGCCGCCGCCCTGGTCGCGCTTCATCTCACCTAAGTCCGAAGCGGCCCTGTCTCCTCAGGCCGGTCGGGCTTCGCGATGCCTTCGGGCTGAAAAGAACCGCGAGGTAGGTCAGCAAGGCTTACTGGAGTTGTCGGCGGAGCGCTGCTAAGGGGTCTGCCGGACATCTTCGGCAAGGCTGAACCATGGCGCACGACCGAATGCTGCAATTCGTGGACCGCACCCAGGCGTATCCGGACAAACGCGCGCCGGATTTGCGGGCGGAGGACTTTCGCGAGATCGCCGACCGCTACGGTGTCCCCGCCGCCGAGGAGCAGGCGGGGCGCTGTTCGCAATGCGGGGTGCCCTATTGCTCGGTGCACTGCCCGCTCCACAACCACATCCCCGACTGGCTGCGCCTGACAGCGGAAGGGCGGCTGCGCGAGGCGTACGAGCTGTCGAACAGCACCTCGACCATGCCCGAGATCTGCGGCCGCATCTGCCCGCAGGACCGGCTGTGCGAGGGCAATTGCGTGATCGAGTTCTCCGGCCATGGCGCGGTCACGATCGGCTCGGTCGAGAAGTTCATCACTGACAAGGCGTGGGACGAGGGCTGGGTCGAGCCGGTCGCGGTCGGCCCCGCCCGCGGCCAGTCGGTCGCGGTGATCGGCGCGGGGCCGGCGGGGCTGTCCGCGGCGGAATATCTGCGCGGCAACGGCTACGAGGTCCATGTCTACGACCGGCACGACCGCGCCGGCGGGCTGCTGACCTATGGCATCCCCGGCTTCAAGCTCGAAAAGCCGGTGGTGATGCGCCGGGTCGACCGGCTCAAGGCGGCGGGCATCGTCTTCCATGAAGGGTTCGAGGTCGGCCGCGACGCGACCCTCGACGATCTGCGCCGCCGCCACGACGCGGTGCTGGTCGCCACGGGGGTGTACCGCGCGCGCCCGATCGAGGTCGGCGGCGGCGAGCTGCCCGGCGTGGTCGCCGCGCTCGACTACCTCACCGCCTCCAACCGCAAGGGATTCGGCGATGCGGTGCCCGCCTATGACGACGGCTCGCTGTGCGCGACCGGCAAGGACGTGGTGGTGATCGGCGGCGGCGACACCGCGATGGACTGCGTCCGCACCGCGATCCGGCAGGGCGCACGGTCGGTGAAGTGCCTCTACCGCCGCGACCGCGCCAACATGCCCGGCTCCAAGCGCGAGGTCGCGAATGCCGAGGAGGAGGGCGCCGAGTTCATGTGGCTTTCCGCCCCCGCCGCGTTCGAGGGCGGGGACACCGTCGCCCATGTCCGCCTTCGACGCATGCGCCTCGGCGCCCCCGATGCCAGCGGCCGCCGCGCGCCCGAACCCGATCCGTCCGGCGACGAGACGGTCGCGGCGGACCTCGTCATCAAGGCGCTGGGCTTCGATGCGGAGGAGCTCCCCCGCCTGTTCGGCGCCCCCGACCTCGGCGTCAGCCGCTGGGGCACGGTGCTGGTCGACGGGCGCACGCTGATGACCAGCCTCGACGGCGTCTTCGCGGCGGGCGACATCGTCCGCGGCGCCAGCCTCGTCGTCTGGGCGATCCGCGACGGCCGCGACGTCGCCACCGCGATGCACAAGTGGCTCAAGGCCAAGGCGAAGGCCGAAAAGGTGGCGGCATGACGGAAACGATCGGCGCGATGCCGCCGGCGACGAGCCATGGGCACGAGCACATTGCGGCCTTTGCCGGGCCGTTGGCGGCGTTGGAGAAGAAGCCATGACCGACCCCATCGAAACCCGGCGCGCCCACCTCGCCGAACACGGCATGTACCGCCCCGAGTTCGAGGGCGACGCGTGCGGCGTCGGGCTCGTCGCCGCCACCGATGGCCGCGCGTCGCGGCGCGTCGTCCAGTCGGCGGTCGATGCGCTCAAGGCGGTGTGGCACCGCGGCGCGGTCGATGCCGACGGCAAGACCGGCGACGGTGCGGGCATCCACCTCGACCTGCCGCACCGCTTCTTCGACGACGCGGTGGTCGCGTCGGGGCACAAGGTGCGGCCCAACCGGCTCGCGGTCGGGATGATCTTCCTGCCCCGCACCGACCTCGGCGCGCAGGAGTCCTGCCGCACGATCGTCGAAAGCGCGATCATCGAGGCGGGCTACACCATCTATGGCTGGCGGCAGGTGCCCGTCGACGTGTCGGTGATCGGCATCAAGGCGCAGGCGACCCGCCCCGAGATCGAGCAGATCATGATCGCCGGCCCCGAGCCCGAGGCGATGACCGCGGCCGAGTTCGAGAAGGAGCTCTACCTCGTCCGCCGCCGGATCGAGAAGCGGGTGATCGCCGCCCAGATCAGCGGCTTCTACATCTGTTCGCTGTCGTGCCGCTCGATCGTCTACAAGGGACTGTTCCTCGCCGAGTCCCTGTCGGTCTTCTACCCCGACCTTGCCGACCAGCGGTTCGAGAGCCGCGTCGCGATCTTCCACCAGCGCTATTCGACCAACACCTTTCCGCAATGGTGGCTCGCCCAGCCGTTCCGCTGCCTCGCGCACAATGGCGAGGTCAACACGATCCGCGGCAACAAGAACTGGATGCTCAGCCACGAGATCCGGATGGCCAGCCTCGCCTTTGGCGACAATTCGGAGGACATCAAGCCGGTGATCCCGGCGGGCGCGTCCGACACCGCCGCGCTCGACGCGGTGTTCGAGGCGATCTGCCGCTCGGGCCGCGACGCCCCCACCGCCAAGATCATGCTGGTCCCGGAGGCGGTATCCGACGACACGCCCGAGCCCCACGCCGCGATGTACCAGTATCTCGCATCCGTGATGGAGCCGTGGGACGGCCCCGCCGCGCTGGCGATGACCGACGGCCGCTGGGCGGTGGCGGGGATGGACCGCAACGCGCTGCGCCCGCTGCGCTACACCCGCACTTCCGACGGGCTGCTGATCGTCGGCTCCGAATCCGGCATGGTGCCCGTCCCCGAATCGACGGTGATCGCCAAGGGGCGCCTCGGCCCCGGCCAGATGATCGCGGTCGACCTCGACGAGGGCGTCGTGCTCGACGACCGCGCGGTCAAGGACCGGATCGCGGGCGAGCAGGACTATGCCGCCATGACCGGCGAGTTCGTCGTCATGGCGGACCTTCCCGGCGACGACAGCGTCGTCCGCTACCCCCGTGCCGAGCTCGCCCGCCGCCAGGTCGCGGCCGGGCAGACGATCGAGGACATGGAGCTGATCCTGTCGCCGATGGTCGATGGCGGCAAGGAGGCGATCGGCTCGATGGGGGACGACACCCCGCTCGCGGTCATCTCCGACAAGCCGCGCCTCATCAGCCAGTTCTTCCGCCAGAACTTCGCGCAGGTCACCAACCCGCCGATCGACTCGTTGCGCGAACGCTATGTGATGTCGCTGAGGACGCGCTTCGGCAACCTCGCCAATATCCTCGACATCCGCGACCAGCGCGAACGGGTGCTGGTGCTCGACAGCCCCGTGCTGACCGGCGCCGACTGGCAGCGGCTGCGAACCCATTTCGGCAGCAGCGCGGCCGAGATCGACTGCACCTTCGACGCCGACGGCGGCCCCGAGCGCCTCCGCACCGCGATCCAGCGCATCCGCAACGAGGCCGAACAGGCGGTCCGCCAGGGCCGGTCCGAACTGTTCCTGACCGACGAGGGCGTGTCCGAGGACCGGATCGCGATCGCCGGCGTCCTCGCCGCCGCGGCCGTCCACACCCACCTCGTCCGCCGCGGCCTGCGTTCCTATGCGTCGATCAACGTCCGCTCGGCCGAATGCCTCGACACCCATTATTATGCGGTGCTGATCGGGGTCGGTGCAACCACCGTCAACGCGTATCTCGCCGAAGCCGCGATCGCCGATCGTCATGCCCGCAGGCTGTTCGGTGACCTGTCGCTCGGCCAGTGCCTTGCCCGCCATCGCACCGCGGTCGAGGAAGGGCTGCTCAAGATCCTGTCGAAAATGGGGATCGCCGTGATCTCCTCGTACCGCGGCGGCTACAATTTCGAGGCGGTGGGGTTGAGCCGCGCACTGGTCAACGACCTGTTCCCCGGTATGCCTGCCAAGATCTCGGGCGAGGGCTACGCCTCGCTCCACCTGTCGGCGAGCCTGCGTCACGAACAGGCGTGGGACAATGCGGTCGCGACGCTGCCGATCGGCGGCTTCTACCGCCAGCGCAACGGCGGCGAGACCCATGCCTATTCCGCGCAGCTCATGCACCTGCTCCAGACCGCGGTCGCGACCGACAGCTATTCGAGCTATCTCCAGTTCTCGCGCGGCGTGTCCGACCTGCCGCCGGTGTACCTGCGCGACCTGCTCCAATTCAACTTCCCCGGCGAAGGCGTCCCGGTCGATCAGGTCGAGGCGATCACCGAGATCAGGAAGCGCTTCGTCACGCCGGGCATGTCCCTCGGCGCACTCTCGCCCGAAGCGCACGAGACGCTCGCGATCGCGATGAACCGGATCGGTGCGCGCGCGGTGTCGGGCGAGGGCGGCGAGGATACCGTCCGCTTCCAGCCCTATGACAATGGCGACAACGCCAATTCGACGATCAAGCAGATCGCCTCGGGGCGCTTCGGGGTCACCGCCGAATATCTCAACGCCTGCGACGAGATCGAGATCAAGGTCGCCCAGGGCGCCAAGCCGGGCGAGGGCGGCCAGCTGCCCGGGTTCAAGGTCACCGAGTTCATCGCCAAGTTGCGCCACGCAACTCCCGGCGTGACCCTCATCAGCCCCCCGCCGCACCACGACATCTATTCGATCGAGGATCTCGCGCAGCTCATCTACGACTGCAAGCAGATCAACCCGCGCGCGCGGGTCTGCGTCAAACTGGTCTCGTCCGCGGGCATCGGCACCGTCGCGGCGGGCGTCGCCAAGGCGCATGCCGACGTGATCCTCGTTTCCGGCCATGTCGGCGGCACCGGCGCTTCGCCCCAGACCAGCATCAAATATGCCGGCACACCCTGGGAAATGGGATTGTCGGAGGTCAACCAGACCCTGACCCTCAACGGCCTGCGCGGGCGCATCCGCATCCGCGCGGACGGCGGGCTCAAGATCGGCCGCGACGTCGTCATCGCCGCGATCCTGGGCGCGGAGGAGTTCGGCATCGGCACGCTGTCGCTGGTGGCGATGGGCTGCATCATGGTGCGCCAGTGCCATTCCAACACCTGCCCGGTCGGCATCTGCGTCCAGGACGAGCGGCTGCGTGCCAAGTTCACCGGCACCCCCGAAAAGGTCATCAACCTCATGACCTTCATCGCCGAGGAAGTGCGCGACATCCTTGCGCGCCTCGGCGTCCGCAGCCTCGACGAGGTGATCGGCCGCACCGAATTCCTGCGTCAGGTCAGCCGCGGTGCCGAGCATCTCGACGATCTCGATCTCAATCCGATCCTGGCCAAGGTCGACGCGACCGACGCCGAACGCCGTTTCTCGCTGTCGACCTTCCGCAACGACGTTCCCGACAGCCTCGATGCCCAGATCATCAAGGATGCCGCCCCCGTCTTCGCGCGCGGCGAGAAGATGCAGCTGACCTATTCGGTCCGCAACACCCATCGCGCGGTCGGCACGCGGCTGTCCTCCGAGATCACCCGCAAGTTCGGCATGTCCAAGCTGGCGGACGGGCATGTCACCATCCGTCTGCGGGGATCGGCGGGGCAGTCGCTCGGCGCGTTCCTGTGCAAGGGGATCACGCTCGAGGTGTTCGGCGACGCCAATGATTATGTCGGCAAGGGGCTGTCGGGGGGCACGATCATCCTGCGCCCGGCCGTGTCCTCGCCGCTGCTCAGCCACGACAACACCATCGCCGGCAACACGGTGCTCTACGGCGCGACGTCGGGCCGGCTCTACGCCGCGGGGCAGGCGGGGGAGCGCTTCGCGGTCCGCAACTCGGGCGCGACCGTCGTGGTCGAGGGCTGCGGCGCGAACGGTTGCGAGTACATGACCGGCGGGGTCGCGGTGGTGCTGGGGCGGGTCGGGCAGAACTTCGGGGCGGGGATGACCGGGGGAATGGCGTTCGTCTACGATCCCGAGGGCCGCTTCGATCGCCTCGCCAACCCTGAATCGATCGTCTGGCAGCGCCTCGCCTCGACGCATTGGGAAACGGTGCTGCGCGGGCATGTGGAGGCGCATGCCAGGACGACCGACAGCCAATGGTCGCGCGGGCTGCTCGACGATTGGGACCGGACGCTGGACCACATCTGGCAGGTCGTCCCCCGCGAGATGCTCACCCGCCTGTCCCACCCGCTCGACGACGCACCCGAGGCGGTGGCGGCGGAGTAGACTGCCGCGTCCCGCGTCACCCCGGCCGCGTGCCGGGGCTTGGCGGCACCACGGCTAGAGCGGTTTCCGATCAGGTGGGATCACCGGCACGGAGGGGATCTGGCTTCGGTGCAAGGAGCGAGGAGGGAGCGATGCGGAGGCATCGTGACCGACAAGCGACGCCGCACCGGGCCGAAATAACCCCGCCGCGAAGCGGTCGCCCGCAGGGTAATGACGGTGGTTCAACCTGGTCGGAAACCGCTCCAACGGCATCCGGGGCCGATCGCCACCAACCTGTTTCCGTCACCCCGGCCCTGTGCCGGGGTCCATGGGTCCGCAGATGCCGTCCTTCGCGCCCATGGCCGTTGCGCCTGCCGGCCCCCCGCACAGGCCCGTCCTGAACTCCGTCCAACAGGGCCGGGGCGACGGGGTAGGCGGGGTAACGTCCCCCTCCACACTGACCGTCGATCCGACCTGGGGTGCATCCCCCGCGGCGGTCGCTGGCTGCGCAAAACCGCTGTCCTACATGGCGCGAACATGCACAGGATGCCCGATGCCATCCTGCGTGCCCTTCTCGCCCGAACGCCGCGTCCGGCTGCTCGCGAAGGAGCGGCCGATTTGTCGTTTTCCGGTATTCTTTGTCTACTTTGCCGCCCGATCAGTCCCGTGGCCGGGTCAGCGCCCAGCCTGCGCCGGTGAACACGATCAGCGCCGGCCAGCCGCCGTCGGTCGCGACCAGATAGGCGACCCCCACGGCGATGACCGCGACCAGCACGCCCGCGCTCTGCGCCAGCGTCGTCTCGCGCCGCAGCCACCATGCCCCGATCAGCAGGCACGCGACCGCATTGACGGCGAGCCACAGATAGGACGGCCCTGCACCGATCGAGCGCACCAGCGGCAGCTTCACCGTCGCATAGCCGCGCATCGCGTTGGGGAAGCAGTCCGCCGACAGGTGCAGCCCGATCCCGAGCGCCAGTCCGGTCGCGACCGGCCACCAGCGCGGGCGCGCCGCGGCGATCGCCAGCGGCAACACGCTATGGCTCAGCCCGCTGCGATGCCCCAGCCCGAACACCAGGTCGAGGTCGGGCAACGTCGTGCCCGCCAGCGCCGCGACCGGCACCGCGACCAGCGCCGCCGGCGGCCAGCGACCGGCGAGCCAGGTCAGCAGGCCGGCGAGGATCAGGAACAGCAGCGCATCCATCGCCCGCGTCGTGGCGGCGGGACAACAATCCGGCAACCCGCCTTGTCGCCGCGTGCGTCCGGGCTGTAGGACGCACGCCATGTGGCAGCTTTACCAGTTCCCCCTGTGCCCCTTCAGCCGCAAGGTGCGCCTGCTGCTGGGTGAAAAGGGTGTCGGCTACCAGCTGGTGCGCGAATCGCCCTGGGACCGGCGCGACGAGTTCCTCGACATGAACCCCGCCGGCGAGACGCCGGTGATGGTCGATCCCGCACGCAACGTCATGCTGATCGACTCAATGGCGATTTGCGAGTTCTTCGAGGAAACGGTGGACAAGCCCGCGACCATCAACGGCACCGCCGCCAACCGCGCGGAAGTGCGGCGGCTGGTGACGTGGTTCGACACGCATTTCTTCCGCGACGTCACCGGGCCGTTGGTCCGCGAACGCATGGTCAAGCGCATCGCCCATCGCACCACCCCCGATGCCAAGGCGCTGCGTGAATCGATGAAGGCCGCGGTCCAGCATCTCGACTATACCGACTATCTGCTCGATCACCGCACCTGGCTGGCCGGCGCAACGATGAGCCTCGCCGATCTGGGGGCGGCCGCGCAGATTTCGGTCGCCGACTATCTGGGCGGTATCGACTGGAAGGGCCACGAGCAGACCGCACGCTGGTATCGCGGGCTGAAGAGCCGGCCCTCCTTCCGCCCGCTCCTGTCCGAACGGATGGAGCTGGTCAGCCCGCCCGCGCACTATGACAATGTCGATTTCTGAGACGATCGGCCTCGCCGACTTCCTGCGCGTCGACGTCCGCGTCGGCACGATCGTCGCCGCCGAACCGTTTCCGGAGGCGCGCAAGCCTGCGATCAAGCTGCGGATCGACTTCGGCGCCGGCATCGGGGTCAAGCGGTCCTCGGCGCAGATCACCGAACACTACACGCCCGAGACCCTGGTCGGCCGACAGGTCGCGGCGGTGGTCAATTTTCCCCCGCGCCAGATCGGCCCGACGATCTCGGACGTCCTGTGCCTCGGCTTTCCCGACGCGGACGGCACGGTGGTGCTGATCGGCCCGAGCGAGCCCGTCCCCGACGGCGGCCGGCTGTTCTAGCCGGCCAGCGGCGACGCCTCGAACCGGGCGAGCAGGTCGGCGACATCGTCGTAGATCGCGACCGCCCCCGCCAGCGCATCGTCGCTGAACCCGCCCGATCGCACCGCCACCGTCCCGATCCCGGCCTTTCGCGCCGCTTCGATGTCGAAGGGCGAATCGCCCACTGCCAGCGCCCGTTCGGGTCCGACGCCCGCCTTTTCCAGCGCGACCGCGAAGATGTCCGGCGCCGGCTTGGACGTCCCGACATCGTCGATCGAGGTGCGCGCGTCGACCAGCGCCTCGGCCTCGAGCAGCCGAAGGTAATGCTTCAGCTCGCCCTCGCTCGCCGACGACGCGAACACCACCCGCGCGCCGCGGGCGTGGACACGCGCCAGCAGGTCGTGCGCGCGGGGGAACGGGACGATACGGTCCAGCCACTCGGCCTTGAACAGTTCGCCATGCCGGTCGGCCAGCGCCCGATGCGCCGCTTCCTCCAGTTCGGGCAGCAGGTCGGGGACGAGCAGGTCGCCACCCTTGCCGATCTGGCCGCGGATCACCTCGCGCCCGATCGCATGGCCGGCGTCGCGGAACACCCGGTCCCACACCTCGACATGGGCCTCGTTCGAATTGACCAGCGTACCGTCGAGGTCGAACAGCACGGCGGCGATGCGCGGCGCGCTCATGCCTCCAGGCTCTTCGACGCCTGTTCGAACAGGTCCTTGGACACGCCGGACAGCCCCGCAATCCGCTCGAGTTCCGCCCGCATCAGACCGGCCCGGCCGGGATCGAAGCGGCGCCAGCGCGCCAGCGGCGGCAGCAGCTTGGCCGCGGTTTGCGGATTGAGCCGGTCGAGCGCGACCAGCTGGTCGCCAAGGAAACGATAGCCGCCCCCGTCGGCCGCGTGGAAGGCGCACTGGTTGACCGAAAACGCGCCCACCAGCGCGCGCGCGCGATTGGGATTGGCGAGGGTGAAGTCGGGATGGTCCGCCAGCGAAGCCACCTGCGCAGCGGTATCGCTACGGGTCGACAGCGCCTGGGTCTGGAACCACTTGTCGATCACCAGCGTGTTGCCGCGATAGCGATTGTAGAAGATGTCGAGCGCCGCCACCCGTTCCTCCGCGTCGCTGCTCGCAAGCGTGCTCAAGGCCGCCTGGCGATCTGTCATGTTGTCCGCCGCGTCGAACTGCCGGAACGCGAGCGCTGCCGCCTCGGCCGATTCGTCCGCAGCCAGATAGCCCAGCGCCACGTTGCGCAACCGCCGCCGGCCCTTGGCGGCGGGGCTGTACTCGTATCCAAAGCCGGTGCCCGCATCGTACTTCTCGCGCCACTGACCCGCCAGCGCCCGGCCGAGTTCGCCCCGCAACGCTTCGCGCGCGGCGAAGATCGCGTCGGGATCCACCAGCGCCAGCTGGTCGCCGACAAAGCCTTCGGAGGGCAGCAACACCGCCTCGGCGACGAACGCCGGATCGAGATCGGGGTCGGCCAGGGCGTTGCCGACCGCGCGCACGACGCTCGCGTGATCGGGCCGATCACCCAGCGCGCCCGCGACCAGCGTGTCGAGCATCAGCTGCTGCATCGCCTCGTAGCGCGCGAACGGATCGTCGTCATGCGCGGACAGGAAGGCGAGGTCGGCGGGGCTCCGGTCGCTCTCGACCACCACCGGCGCGGAAAAGCCGCGATTGATCGACAGCACCGGGCGTTCTGTCACCCCGTCGAAGACCAGCGTCTCCGCGGGCCGGTCGAGCATCACGAGATGCTCGTCGGTCAGCGGCCGACCGGTTTCCGCGCCGAACAGCCGCAGGCGGAGCGGGATCACCATCGCCTCCTTGGTCGGCTGACCCGGCGTCGCGGGCACCTGCTGCCCCAACCTCAACGTCGCGCGCCCACCGCCTGCCTGATGCTCGACACTCGCCGAGACGCGCGGCGTCCCGGCCTGCGCATACCAGAGGCGGAACTGCGACAGGTCAACGCCGCCGCCGAATTCCATGCAGCGGACGAAATCCTCGCAGGTAGCGGCGGTGCCGTCGAAGCGATCGAAATACAGGTCCGTCGCCATCCGGAACCGTTGCGGCCCCAGGATGGTGGCCATCATCCGGATCAGCTCGGCACCCTTGTTGTAGATGGTGGCGGTGTAGAAGTTGGAGATCTCAAGATAGCTTTCGGGCCGCACCGGGTGGGCGAGCGGCCCGGCATCCTCCGGGAACTGCGCCGCGCGAAGTCCCCGCACGTCCTCGATCCGCTTCACCGCCGCCGAGCCCTGATCGGCGGAGAAGCCCTGGTCGCGATAGACGGTGAACCCTTCCTTCAGCGACAGCTGGAACCAGTCGCGGCAGGTGACCCGATTGCCCGACCAGTTGTGGAAATATTCGTGCGCGACCACCGCCGCGATCGCGTCATAATCGTAATCGGTCGCCGTATCGGGATCGGCGAGGATGTAGCGGCTGTTGAAGATGTTCAGCCCCTTGTTCTCCATCGCGCCGAAGTTGAAATCGTCGACGGCGACGATGTTGAAGACGTCGAGATCGTACTCGCGGCCATAGGCCCGCTCGTCCCATGCCATCGACAGCTTGAGCGCGTGAAGCGCATGGTCGGTCCGGCCGATATCGGCGCCACGGGTCCAGATGCCCAATTGCACCTCGCGTCCCGACATGGTGGTGAAGGTGCCGCGATTGACCTGAAGATCGCCGGCGACCAGCGCGAACAGGTAGGAGGGCTTGGGAAATGGGTCGTGCCACTCGGCCCAGTGACGTCCGTCGCCCGCATCGCCGCTCGCCACCGGATCGCCGTTGGCGAGCAGCACCGGAAAGCGTGCCGCGTCCGCGGTCATCCGGACGGTATAGACGCTCAGCACGTCCGGCCGATCGGGGAAGAAGGTGATGCGGCGGAAGCCCTCCGCCTCGCACTGGGTGCACAGGTTGCCGCCCGACGCGTACAGCCCCATCAACTGGGTGTTGCGATCGGGCGCGATCGCCACTTCGGTGGTGACGCGGTGGCGATCGCCGGTCAGCGGCACGACGAGCTGGTCGCTCTCCATCCGCCAGTCTTCCACGGCAACGCCGTCGACGCTGACGGAAAGCAGGTCGAGTCCGTCGCCGTCGAGCCGTAGCGGGCCCTCGCCGGCACGCACGACCGTCAGCGTGGCCCGCACCCGCGTCTCGGCCGGTGCAAGGTCGAAGTCGAGCCGGACGTCAGGCACCTGCCAAGCCGGCGGTCGGTAATCCTCGCGGCGCTTCGCCGCCGCTGCGGGCATGGCGGGGAGGATCGGGCTGGTCTGGGCATCGAGCATGCGGCTACTATAGCCGACCGCGCCCGCGGTTCCATGACTTGGCGCTATATCGGCGGCAAGGTCAGGGTTTCTGCCGCTTGCGCCTGCGACGGCCCATGCTAGGCCCTGCATCGAAGCCCATCAAAGGATCGCGAATGCTCCGTTCCGCCACGCTGGCCGTGCTCGCTCTGTCCACTTCCGCTTTGTCCACCTCCGCGCTTTCCCAAACTGTTCCGCCTGCCGCCACCCAGGCCGCGCCTGCGCCCGCGACGGGTCAGACGACTCAGGAGGGGACACAACAGGCGCCTGCAACCCCGACACCGCCGCCGCTCAACCCGGCCGAGCTGAACGCGAAGCGGACGGCACCGCTGCTCGCCGACCAAGCGGCAATGAAGGCGCACGTCCTGTTCCTGGCGTCGGACGCGATGAAGGGCCGTGAGGCAGGCAGCCCCGAGTTCGACATCGCCGCGCAATATGTCGCCGCGCAGTTCTACGCCGCAGGGCTGAAGCCCGGCGGCGACAATGGCGGATACCTGCAGCGGGTGCCGCTCACCACCTATCGCGCCGCCGAGAAGGGTACCGCGAGCTGGACCCCGCGACGCGGGACCGTGCAGCCGCTGGTGTTCGGCGAGGACATCGTCACGTCCGCGGTGCCCGACCGGGCGGAGACGAATGTTACTGCGCCGGTGGTGTTCGTCGGCTACGGCATCGACGCGCCGTCTTTGGGGCAGGCGGACTACAAGGGTGTCGACGTGCGCGGCAAGATCGTCGCTGTGCTGCCCGGCAGTCCGGCGCGGCTGGGTGGCGAGGAGCGGGCGTTCTTCGGCTCGGCCGGAACCAAGGCGGCGTTGGCCGCGGCGCACGGCGCGGTTGGGCTGATCCAGATCGACATGCCGCGCGCCAGCGGGCGCCGGCGTCCGTTTGCGATGCTTGCGCGCGGGTTCGATGCCCCGCGGATGACCTGGGCGGGACCGGAAGGCCGCGGCAGCACGCCGACCCCGACCACGCCCGTGCTCGGCACCCTGTCGCAGTCGGGTACCGCCAAGCTGTTCGGCGCCGCCTGGGCCAGGGTGATGAAGGCGTCCGAAGCGACAACGCCGCGCTACAAGCCGATCGCCGCGGCAGGTACGCTGACGATCGCCAGCAAGACCAGCTTCGCTCCGGCTGCGAGCAGCAACGTGATCGGCATCATCCCGGGTAGCGATCCGGCGCTCAAGGATCAGGTGGTGGTGCTGTCGGCGCATCTCGATCACATCGGCGTCTCGCCCGAACGGCCTGGCGCGCAGCCCGGTGCGGACCGGATCAACAACGGCGCGCTCGACAACGCGATCGGCATCGCCAGCCTGATCGAGGAAGCCAAGCGCTTCACCGGCGACATCGCCAAGGGCAGCACCGCGCCGCGTCGCACGATCATGTTCTTGGCGGTGACGGGCGAGGAGAAGGGACTGGTCGGATCCGACTATTTTGCGAATCATTCGACCGTACCGCTCGCCAACATCGTCGCGGACGTCAATCTCGACATGCCGATCCTGCTTTACCCGTTCGAGGACATGATCGTGTACGGTGCGGAACGCTCCACGCTCGGGCCGATCGTGCGCAAGGCGGTGAACTCGGTGAACGTGGACCTGTCGCCCGACCCGATGCCGGAGGAGGCAATCTTCGTCCGCTCCGACCACTTCCGCTTCGTCCAGAAAGGCGTGCCATCGGTCTTCCTGTGGCCGGGGCAGAAAGGGCCGGGCAAGGCGGCGGTCGCCGACTTCATGGGCAATCGCTACCACCGCCCCGGCGACGACCTGGCGCAGCCGATCCTGTGGGATCAGGGGGTGCGCTTCGTCGGGGTGAACTACGCGATCGCGCGCGAGATCGCCGATGGCGACCAGCGGCCGGTGTGGAACAAGGGCGATTATTTCGGCACGCTCTACAAGGGGCCGATGGCGAAGTGAGGCGGTGAGCCGGCTGCTGGTCTTCGGGCTGGGCTATACCGCCTCGCACCTCGCCCGCCGGCTGTCGGGCGAGGGCTGGCATGTGACGGGGACCAGCCGTGACGGGCGCGGAGGCACCGTCCGCTTCGACGCGGGCGACGCGGTTCTCGCCGAGATCGTGGCGGCGACCCACATCCTGTCCTCGGTTCCACCCGCAGGCGAGCGCGATCCGGTGCTCGACCGATATGGCGACGCCCTGATCCGACGCCGCTGCTGGCTCGGCTATCTGTCGTCCACTGGTGTTTATGGCAACACCGGCGGGGCCTGGGTGGACGAGACCGCGCCGGTCGGCAGCGGCCGCCGCACGGCGCGGGCCGCGGCGGATGCCGCCTGGCTGGGGCTGGATGCGCGGGTGTTCCGGCTGCCCGGCATCTATGGTCCGGGCCGTTCGCCGCTCGACCGGGTGGCGAACGGGGCCGCGCACCGGGTGGATGCGCCCAACGTGTTCAGCCGGATCCATGTCGATGACATCGTCAGCGGGGTCGTTGCCGGTTTCGACGGGCCGGCCGGCGCGTACAATCTGGCCGACGACCGGCCTTGTTCGCAGAACCCGGTGGTCGATTTCGCCGCCCGCCTGCTCGGGGTCGCGCCGCCGGCGGTGGTGCCGGTCGCGAGCCTGTCGCCGATGGCGCAGGGCTTCTACGCGGAAAGCCGCCGGGTGGCGACGGGCAAGGCGAAGCGGGTGCTGGGCTGGGCACCGCGTCATGCCGACTATCGCGCCGGCCTTCGTGCGCTCAAGGCAATGAACAGCCCCAGCGCGGTGAGCCCGGCGCCGCCGCCGGCCAGCGCCGACCAGCGATACCCCTCGAACAGGGTGGACAGCAGCATCGCGATCACCGGCACCAGCACGCTGGAATAGGCCGCCTTGGCCGGGCCGATCACCCGAAGCACCCGGTAGTATAGCGGAAAGGCGAGCGCTGACGCCGCCAGCCCGAGATAGAGGATGCCCGCGACATAGGCCGGCCGCGCCTCGAACTGCGGGGGGCCGGACAGCCACCAAGCGAGCGCGGCGTCGAGCAGCGCGCCGATCAGCATCGCCACCGCCAGCGTCGGCGCCATCGCGAAACGCTTCGCGAGCGCGGTCGCCTGGAGGATGTTGGCCGACGAGGCGGAGCCGATCGCGAGCAGGGTCCAGCCGATCCCGGTCAGCGTCACCGTGCCGCCGCTGGGGTCCGCCCGGACCTCCTGCACGAACAGGAGCACCACGCCCGCCATCGCGACGGCCGACCCGGCGAGCAACTGACCGCCCATCCGCTGGCCGAGGAAAAGGCGGGCGAGCAGTGCGTTGGGCACGAGCAGCATCGCGAACACGACCGCGACGAGGCCGGAGGTGATGAACAGTTCGGCCCGGTAGACGAAATTGAAGTTGAGCACGAATTGGAGAACGCCAACCGCGGCGGCGAAGCCGAGCCCCTGCGCGCCGATCCGAAACCCGTCGCGCCGGACCACCGCCCAGATCGCCATCGCCGCGGCACCGACCAGGAAGCGGTAGGTGACCGACCAGCCGGCGGGCACCACCGCGAGCTGATCGCGGATGACCAGCCAGGTCGATCCCCAGATCAGCGTGACGATCGCGAAGGGGATCAGGATCGCGGCGCGGGCGGACTGGGGCGGCTGGTCGGCGGGGGCGGAGCTCACAAGCGCCGGATCGCGTCCGCCAGCCTGGCGATGTCGTCGGCATCGGTGTCCCACGCGGTGACCAGCCGCACCTCGCCCGCCGCCCAGTCATAGAAGTCGAAGCCCTGCGCCCGGAGCGCCGCGCCTTCCGCCGGCGTCGCGCGTAGGAACACCTCGTTCGCCTCGACCGGGTGGACGAGCCGGTCGCCGGCGGCCGACGCGATCGTCTCGGCACGCGCGTTGGCGACGCGCCCGTTGTCGATCCACAGGTCGTCGTCGACCATCGCCAGCACCTGCGCGGCGAGATAGCGGCCCTTGGACAGGAGCAGCCCCGCCCGCTTGCGGCGGCGGCGAGTGGCGTCGGCGAGCCCGGGCTTGAAGAACACCAGCGCCTCCGCCGACATCGCGCCGTTCTTGACGAAGCCGAAGGAGAGGATGTCGACCCCGGCTTGGCAGGTGACCTCGGCCGGCGAGCAGCCGAGCCGCGCCACCGCGTTGGCGAAGCGGGCGCCGTCCATGTGAAAGCCCCAACCGCGATCCCGTGCCAGCGCGCCGATCGCGGCGACCTCGTCGGGGGTGTAGACCAGCCCGTATTCGGTGGCGTTGGTGATCGTCAGCGCGTGCGGCTGGACGCGGTGGACATCGTCGGCGATCGCGTCGGCGGTGTCGCGGATGGTGGCGGGGGTGAGCTTCGCGCCGTCGCCGTCGGCGAGCAGCAGCTTGGCGCCATGGGTGTAGAATTCGGGCGCGCCGCCCTCGTCATTCTGGACGTGGGCGTCGCGGTGGCAGATCGTGCCGCCATAGGGCGGGCAGAGCGCGGCCAGCGCGAGCGCGTTGGCGGCGGTGCCGGTGGGAACCCAAAGCGCCTCCACCGCCGTCCCGAACAGGTCGGACAGGCGCCCGTCGAGCGCCTTGGACCAGCGGTCGCCGTCATAGGCGGTGTCGAGCGTGTTGGCGTCGGCCATCGCCGCGAGCACACGGGGGTGAACGGCGGCGGCATTGTCGGAGAAGAAGCGCATGGCGCTGCTTAGTCGCGGTCCGTACCGGGCGCGTCAACGGGGGCGAGGCGGGCAAAGTGGACAAAGGATACGGGAAAACGACAAATTCGCCGCTTCTTCGCAAGCGGCCGGCGAAGCGGGAGCGGCGGACGGGGCGGAGGGCGACCATGGTTCCGGTAGATCAGAACGGACGCGTGTAGGACAGCCCCAAGCAGCCATCGATGCCGGGTGTCGGCCTGGTGCGAACGACGGGCGTTCGCCCTTGCGGGGCCATCGATCCCGGATCACGTCGGGAGGAGGCAGCGGCGTCGTTGTCGCCCGGAGACGTACCGCCAGTCTGCCGCGCTATTCCTCGTCGTCGTCGGGGGGAGGGGGCGGGCCGCGGTCGGCGTCGTCGCGGGGCGGCGGGCCGCGGTCGTCGCGCTGGGGGGTGATCTGGATGCCACCCTCGCGGTCCATCTTGAGGTTGATCCCCAGCCCCTCGATCTCGCCGTCGAAGGGGAAGCCGCCGTCGACGTCGACATCGGCGCCGTTGTCGGGCGCGATCTCGTCCTCGGCGGGCGCGCGCACGACCGGCGGGATGTCGAGCGCGGCCTGCATGAAGTCGCGCCAGATCAGCGCCGGCATGCCGCCGCCCATCAGCCCGGGGATTGGCCGGTTGTCGTCGTTGCCGACCCAGATGCCGACCACCAGATCGCGCGCGAAGCCGACGAACAGCGCGTCGCGCCCGTCCTGGGTCGTCCCCGTCTTGCCCCAGGCGTCGATCGACAATTGGGCATTGGGGGTCGCGCGATAGGAGGAGGACAGCAGCTCGCGCATGTGATCGAGCTGTTCGGACGGTAGGTCGCGCTGACGATCGGCGATCGAGGCGATCCAGCCCTTGTCCTTCGACGCCGCCACCCCGCGCGGGCGGACCGGGTATTTGCCCTCCGCGATCGCGGCATAGGCGGCGGTGAGTTCGATCAACGAGACCTGCGCGGTGCCGAGGCCGATGGTCGCCTCGTTCGCGATCGGGGTCGAGATGCCGAGGTCGCGTGCGGTGGCGATGACGTTGCGGACGCCGACCTGCTGGGTGATGCGCGCGGCGGCGACGTTGGACGAGCGGGCGAACGCGCGGCGGATCGGGATCTCGCCGAGGTAGCGGCCATCCGAGTTGCGCGGTTTCCACCCGGCGATCTCGACCGGCTCGTCCTCCACCGTGGTTTCGGGCGTCATCCCCTGGCGCATCGCGGTGAGATAGACGAACAGCTTGAAGGTCGAGCCGGGCTGGCGACGCGCCTGGGTGGCGCGGTTGAAGGTGGAGGCGGCATAGTCCTTGCCGCCGACCATCGCGACCACCCGCCCGTCGGGGCGCATCGCGACCAGCGCCGCCTGCGCGCCGCGCAGCCCCGCGCCCTTGACCACGCGCTCGCCCAGCTTCTGGAGGCGGCGGTCGAGCGTGGTCTCGACGGTGGCCTCGCTCTTGACCTCGCCCGCCGCCTCGCGCGCCTCGGGCAGGACCCAATCGGCGAAATAGGTGCCGGTGGGGAGCGCCGTGGGCCGTTTCGCCAGGACGCGCTGGGGCTGGACCCGGCCCGCCTCGCGCGCGGTGAGGAACCCGGCGTCGACCATTGCGGCGACCACCACCGCCTGTCGCCGCCGCGCGCCCGACAGGTTGCCGGTGGGGGCGAGGCGCGAGGGCGCCTTGACCAGCCCGGCCAGCATCGCCGCCTGGCCGATGTTCATGTTCTCAGGCTTGCGGCCGAAATAATGCTTGGCCGCGGCGGTCAGCCCATAGACGTTGTCGCCGAAATAGACGTTGGACAGGTAGCGCGACAGGATCTCGTTCTTGGACAGCCACGCCTCGAGCCAGAAGGCGATCAGCGCCTCGCGGATCTTGCGCGCGGCGGTGCGGTCGGAATCGAGAAAGGCGTTCTTGGCGAGCTGTTGCGTGATCGTCGAGCCGCCCTCGCGCACCCCGCCGCCGCGCAGGTTGCTGAGCGCGGCGCGGGCGATGCCGCGCGGGTCGACGCCCCAGTGCGAATGGAAGCGGCGATCCTCGATCGCGAGAAACGCCTCGGTGACATGGGGCGGCAGCCTGGACGCATCCACCGGCGCGCCGATGATCGCGCCGCGACGCGCGATCGGGGTGCCGTCCTCCGCCGTCAGAGTGATCGAGGGCGGGGTGGGGGGCTCGAGCGAGCGCGACAGCGGCGCGGTAACGGCGAGCCATGCGACCACCGCGACGAACAGGACGATGCCCAGCGCGAACCCGCGGACGCCCCAGCGCAGCCAGGGGCGGCGGCGGCGCGGCGCCGGTTCGGGCTCGGCCGCGGTGTCGGTCCACAGCCACTCGTCGCCGCCCGCCTGCGCCTCGGCAGGGTAGCCGTCGGCGATGCGCGCCCGGCGCGCGTCCCAGAAGTCGGGGGAGTTCATCGGTTCGGTTTCGCGGTCGGCCATCGGCGTGTATTGTGTCTCTATAACAGCAACACCATCGCCGTCATAGCCTCATGCGATCGCAGGCGCCACTGGCTCCGCGTCGGGCACGGTCAGCCCCGCCCGCCGCGCGACGATGGCGGGCACGAGCGCCTGGCCCGCGACGTTGACGGCGGTACGCCCCATGTCGAGGATCGGGTCGATCGCGAGCAGCAGCCCGGCGCCTTCCAGCGGCAGGCCCAGGGTGGAGAGCGTCAGCGTCAGCATCACCAGTGCCCCCGTCAGCCCCGCGGTCGCGGCCGAGCCGAGCACGGAGACGAGCACGATCAGCAGATAGTCGACGGCGCCCAGCGGCACCCCGTAATATTGCGCCACGAACAAAGCGGCGATCGCGGGATAGATCGCGGCGCACCCGTCCATCTTGGTGGTCGCGGCGAACGGCACCGCAAAGGCGGCATAGGCGCGAGGGACGCCCAGGCCCTGTTCGACCACCTGTTCGGTGACCGGCAGCGTCGCGATGGAGGAGCGCGAGACGAAGCCGAGCTGGATCGCGGGCCATGCGGCGGCGAAGAAGCGGCGCGGGCTCATCCCGTTGGCGAGCAGCAGCAGCGGATAGACGACGAGCAGGACAAGCCCGAGGCCGATATAGATCGCCAGCGTGAACTGGCCCAGCGCCGCCAGCGACGACCAGCCATAGCGCACGATCGCGCTGCCGAGCAGTGCGCCGGTGCCGATCGGGGTCAGCCGCACCACCCAGCGCAGAATGCGGCGGAAGATCGCCAGCGCGGCGGCGTTGAAGGCGAGAAACGCCTCGCCCTGCGGCCCGACCCGGACCGCCGCCACCCCGATCGCGATCGCGGCGACGATGATCTGGAGGATGTTGAACTGGATCGCGGTGGTGGCGGTGCCGCCGTCCTTGAGCGTGGTCGACGCCGACAGGCCGAGCAGGTTCGCCGGCACCAGCCCGCGCAGGAAGTCGAGCCACGATCCGGCGGTGTCGGGGCGGTGCGCGAGGCTGGCCGCGACGCCGGCATGGACGCCGGGCTGGAGCAGGGTGCCGAGCGCGAGCCCGATCGTGACCGCGATCAGCGCGGTGATCGCGAACCAGGCAAAGGTGGAGGCCACGAGGCGCGCGGCGTTGTCGAGGCTGCGCAGGGCGGCGATCGACGCGACGATCGCGGTGAAGACCAGCGGCACCACCAGCGCCTTGAGCAGCTGGACGAAGATGTCGCCGACGATCCGCAGAGCCTGGGCGAGGGCGGAGGTGTCGCCGAGCGGACGCGCGACGAACCCGAGCGCGAGGCCTGCGACCATGCCGAGCGCGACCTGCTGACCGAAGGTTAGCTTCATGCCGGTGAACATATCAGCGGGCCGAATGTGCGGCGGCGAAGAAAAAGCTGGGTGGCGGGAAGCGGGACTGGCGTTCGAAGCCGGCGCGACGAGGCTAGGCCGGGTGCCCGCGGCGGGGCAGCAGGTGGAGCGCGCCCGCGATCAGCGCGCCGACCACCAGGCCGACCACCCCGGCCCCCGCCGCCCCGGTCAGCCAGCCGAGCAGGCCGCCCGCGCCGTTCGCCACCCCAAGCTGGAGATCGTGGACGAGGTGCGCGGGCGCCGGCCAGCCGAGCACCTCCGCGCCGTGGAGCAGGATGCCGCCGCCGACCCAGATCATGGCAGCGATCCCGACCACCGACAGCACGCGCATGATGATCGGCATCGCCCTGACCATGCCCCGCCCCAGCGCCCGGACAACGGCGGGGCGGCGGCCGGCGAGGTGGAGGCCGATGTCGTCGAGCTTCACGATCAGCCCGACCGCGCCATAGACCCCGGCGGTGATCGCCACCGCCACCAGCGCGAGTGCCACCGCGCGCGACAGCAGCGGATCGGTCGCGACCTCCGCCAGCGCGATCGCCATGATCTCGGCCGACAGGATCAGGTCGGTGCGGACCGCGCCGGCGACCTTGCGATCCTCGAGCTCGGCGGGAGTGGTGGCGGTTTCCTCGTCCTGGGCGGCGCCGTGGCCGGTCAGCGCGCCGATCACCTTTTCCGCGCCCTCGAAACATAGATACGCGCCACCGACCATCAGGATCGGGGTGAGCGACCAGGGGGCAAGCCAGCTCAGCAGCAGCGCGGCGGGGAGCAGGATCAGCAGCTTGTTGCGGATCGATCCCAGCGCGATGCGGCCGATGATCGGCAGTTCGCGGGCGGGCGACAGCCCGGTGACGTAGCGCGGGGTGACCGCGGCGTCGTCGATCACCACGCCCGCCGCCTTGGCGCCCGCGCGCCCCGCCGCCGCGCCGACATCGTCGAGCGACGCGGCGGCGAGCCGGGTCAGCCCGGCGATGTCGTCCAGCAATGCGACCAGCCCGCCCGGCATGTCGTGATCTCCCGCGAAGTGCGCCGGCTATGTCGGCAGCGCGCGCGCCCGGCAAGCTATAGCTTGGCCCGCTCCAGCCGCGGGCTGAGCAGGTGCACCGCGAGCAGCGCGACGAAATAGGCCGTTCCCGCCAGCAGGAACAGGGGCTGGTAGCTGCCCAGCCGTTCCAAGACGTTGCCGACATGGAGCGAGAAGGTCATGCTCGCCAGCGCGCTGACCGTGCCGCCGATGCCGATCACCGATCCCACCGCGAAGCGCGGGAACAGGTCGGACGGGAGGGCATAGAGGTTCGCGGAGAACGCCTGGTGCGCCGCCGCCGCGACCCCGATCACGACCACGCTGACCCACAGGTTGGGGATCGCGGTCGCGAACATCACCGGCAGGACGCAGATCGCGGACACCAGCATCGTGAGCTTGCGCGCCCGGTTGGGACTGGCGCCCCCCGCCATCAGCCGCGACGAGAACCAGCCGCCCGCGACCGAGCCGATGTCGGAGATCAGGTAGATGCCGCCCAGCGCCAGCACCGCGGTGGGGGTGGACCATTTCAGCAGGTCGAGCCCGTATTGCTTGCCCAGGAAGTCGGGCAGCCAGAACAGGTAGAACCACCAGATCGGGTCGATGAAGCCGCGGCCCAGCGCGAACGCCCAGGTCTCGCGCCGCCCGAGCAGCCGGAACCAGCTGATCCGCCCCGGCGGGTCGACCGGGTCCTGCGCGATGTAGGCGACCTCCGCGGCGCCGACCTGCGGCTTTTGGTGGGGGTGGTCGCGGAACACGAGCAGCCAGGCGATCAGCCAGGCGACTCCCAGCACCCCCGTCAGCACAAAGGTCGCGCGCCAGCCGAGCGCGGGCACCATCAGCCAGATCAGCAACGGCGCCAGGATCGCGCCGACGTTGGAGCCGGCGTTGAAGATGCCGATCGCCAGTGCGCGCTCCCTGGCGGGGAACCAGTTGGTCACCGCCTTGATCCCGCCGGGAAAGTTGCCCGCCTCGCCGATCCCGAGGCCGAAGCGTGCCAGCGCGAACTGGCCCACGGTGGAAACGGCGCCGTGGCAGACATGCGCCACCGTCCAGATCGTCACCGCGACGGCATAGCCCGTACGCGCGCCGATCAGGTCGACGATCCGGCCGAACGAGAGATAGCCGACCGCATAGGCGACCTGGAACCAGAACACGATGGTGGCGTAGTCGGTTTCCGACCAGCGCAGCTCTTCGGACAACAGCGGCTTGAGCAGCCCGATCATCTGCCGGTCGACATAGTTGATCGCGGTGGCCGCGAAGAGCAGCGCGCAGATGCCCCAGCGATAGCGCCCGACCCGCGCCGCCGCGGCCTCGGCCGTGTCCCGTGCTCCCGCCATTCGCTGTCCTCTCGTGCCCCGGCTCTTGCCTGTGCATCCATGGTAACGCAAACATGATGTTGCGCCAGCCACGATCGACGTAAGGGCCGGCAATGCCGCATCGCGTCGGCACGGGAGAATGCAATGCCACGGCCGCTTCACCTCGACCCCGACCGGCTGTTCCCGGCCGAGGAGCGGACCCGCGGCATCGCCCGCGCGCTGTATGCCGGGATCGCCGACCTGCCGATCGTCAGCCCGCACGGCCATGTCGACCCGAGCTGGTTCGCCCACGACCAGCCCTGGACCAACGCCACCGAGCTGCTGCTCGCGCCCGACCATTACCTGTTCCGGATGCTGTACAGCCAGGGGCTGGACCTCGACGCGCTGGCGATCCCGCGGCACGGCGAGGCGCCCGCGACCGACCCGCGCGCGGCGTGGCGCCTGTTCGCCGAGCACTATCACCTGTTCCGCGGCACGCCGTCGCGGATGTGGCTGGACCATGTGTTCGCGCACGTGTTCGGGTTCGACGTGGCGCTGGACGGCGAGACCGCGGACACCTGTTACGATGCGATCGGCGAGCTTCTCGCGACCGACGCGTATCGCCCGCGGGCGCTGTTCGAGCGATTCCGGATCGACTTCCTCGCCACCACCGAAGGCGCGCACGACGACCTGGCGCATCACCGCGCGATCCGGGCATCGGGATGGCAGGGGCGGGTGGTGTCCACCTATCGCCCCGACGGCGTGATCGACGTCGAGCACGAGCAGTTCGCCGGTGCGATGGCGCGCTTCGCGGAATTGACCGGCAAGGACGTGTGGCGCTGGCGCGACTATCTGGACGCGCATCGCGATCGGCGGGCGTTCTTCCGGTCGCTGGGCGCGACCGCGACCGACCATGGCCATCCCACCGCCGCGACCGCCAACCTGTCGCCGACCGACGCCGAGGCGCTGTTCGCGCGGGTCACCGGCCCGGACCCGACCCCCGCCGATGCCGAGCTGTTCCGCGCACAGATGCTGACGGAGATGGCGCGGATGAGCGTCGAGGACGGCATGGTGATGCAGATCCATCCGGGCAGCTTCCGCAACCACAATGCCGGGCTGTTCGCGAGCCACGGCCGCGACAAGGGCGCCGACATCCCGCTGCGCACCGATTACGTGTCCGCGTTGAAGCCGATGCTGGACGTGGTCGGGACCAAACGCGACCTGACCGTTATCCTGTTCACGCTGGACGAGTCGACCTACGCCCGCGAGCTTGCGCCGTTGGCCGGGCATTATCCCTGCCTGAAGCTGGGGCCGGCATGGTGGTTCCACGACAGCCCCGAAGGGATGCGGCGGTTCCGCGAGATGACCACCGAAACCGCCGGCTTCTACAACACGGTCGGGTTCAACGACGATACGCGCGCGTTCCTGTCGATCCCGGCGCGGCATGACGTCGCACGGCGGGTCGACTGCGCGTTCCTGGCGCGGCTGGTCGCGGAAGGCCGGCTGCTGGACTGGGAGGCGGCGGAGCTGGCGCAGGAGCTGACCGGCGGGCTGGTGCGCCGCGCCTACCGCATCGGGGAGGCGCGCTGATGGGGCGGTTGCTGGCGTTCGGCGAGGTCATGCTGCGCCTGTCGCCGCCGGGGCGCGAGCTGCTGTTGCAGACGCCCAGGCTGGACGTGTGGGTGGCGGGCGCAGAGGCGAACGTCGTCACACAGCTCGCAAGGCTGGGGCATGACGTCGGGCTGGCGACGCGGGTGCCCGACAACGACCTGGGACGTGCCGCCGTGACGGCGCTGCGCGGTCATGGCGTCGACACGCGCGCGGTGCAGCTCGCGGGCGAGCGGATGGGGCTGTACTTCGTCACGTCGGGCGCGGGGCTGCGCGCGACGGAGGTGATCTACGACCGGGCCGGCTCCGCCTTTGCGGACGCGCCCGAGGATGCCTGGGACTGGGACCTGCTGCTCGACGGGGTGGACCGGCTGCACCTGTCGGGAATCACGCCGGCGCTGGGGCCGGTGCCGGCGCGCAGTGCGATCGCCGCTGCGCGCGCCGCCACCGCGCGAGGGGTGCCCGTGTCGTTCGACGGCAACTGGCGGGGCAAGCTGTGGGAGCGGTGGGACGCGAACCCGCGCGCGATCCTGTTCGACCTGGTCGGGCATGCCGACCTGCTGTTCGGCAACCATCGCGACATCGCGCTGCTGCTGGGTCGCGACGATTTCGGCGGCGAGGGCGAGGATCGGCGGCGGGCGGCGGCGGAGGCGGCATTCGCGGCGTTTCCGCGATTGTGGACGATCGCCGCCACTGCGCGGCAGGTCGAGCATGTCGACCTCCACCGCCTGTCCGCGCGGATCGACACGCGCGACGGGCATGCCCAGACGCAGGAGGTGGTGCTGGCCGGGATCGTCGACCGGATCGGCGGCGGCGACGCCTTTGCCGCAGGCGTGCTCCACGCGCTGCGCGGGGGCGGGGACATCGCGGCCGCGGCCCGCGACGGATTGGCGCTGGCGGCGCTCAAGCATTCGCTGCCGGGCGATGCGTCGCTGTTCCGGCAGGCCGATCTCGACGCCTATCTGGCCGGCGGACTGGACGTGCGCCGCTGACCGGCGTCGCCGCCGATGCGTCGGCCAAGCCGGAACTGATAATTATCAGCTAGATACTGCAAGCAACGGCAACGGTTCGTAAGGCAGATCGCGGCAGTAGGGACGGACCGGAGGTCTGCCCTTGCTTCACGTTCTTCACTGCATCCGGCACGACCACGACGGCCGACTGCTGCTGTCGGCGGCGCTGGTGTGCATCGTCGGCGTATTCGCCAGTTTCGCGGTGGGCACCCATGCCCATCGTTCGGTCGGGCGGGCACGACGGATGTGGAGCGCGGTCAGCATCCTGTCCGCCGGATGCACGGCCTGGGCGACCCATTTCGTCGCGCTGCTCGCCTTTCGCCCCGCGCTGCCCAGCGGCTACGAGCCGGTGCTGACCGCGACGTCGCTGCTGGTCGCGATCGTCGGGCTGGGGACGGGGGTGATGCTGTCGTTGCGCAGCCAGGCGCTGGTGCAGCGCTTCGCGGCCGGCGCGGTGATCGGGCTCAGCGTCGCCGCGCTGCATTACATGGGGCAGGCGGCCTATGTGGTGCGCGGGCAGGTACACTGGGATCCGGCGCTGGTCGCGGTGTCGGTGGTGGCGGGCACCGGGCTGGCCATGCTGGGGCTGGCGGCGCGCGGCTTTCACAACGGATGGCGGCGGGTGAGCCCGCCGGTGCTGCTGCTCCTGTCGATCGCGGTGATGCACTTCTGGGGCATGGCGGCGATGACCATCCGCTACGACCCGGCGGTGTCGCTGCCGCCGGACGCGCTGTCGCCGGAGGTGGTGACCCCGGTCGTGGCGGGGGTGTGCATCGGGCTGCTGGGACTCGCGATCGTCGGGCTGTGGCTCGACATGGCGGCGCGGATGCGGATCCGGCGCGACCAGCAGCGGCTGCGCGAGCTGGCGGACGTCGCGCTGGAAGGGCTGCTGCTGTGCCGCGGCGACCACATCCTGACCGCCAACAGCAGCGTCGCGGACATGATCGGCCGCGACGCGGCGACGCTGGCCGGAGGATTCGTCAGCGCGATCCTGCCCGGGCTCGACGTGCCGAGCCTGCCCGAGCGCGAGGAGCGCGAAGCCGAGCTGATAACCGCGGGGGGCCAGCCGGTGCCGGTGCGGGTGCTGCGCCGCGAGGTGACGCTGGGGCATCGGCGGCAGACGGTGCTGGCGGTGCGCGACCAGCGCGAACGGCTGCGCACCGAGGAAAAGATGCGGATGCTGGCGTTCAGCGACCCGCTGACCGGGTTGCTCAACCGGACGCGCTTCTACGACCTGTTCGCGGTCCACGCCGCCTCGCGCCGCATGGAGGACCGCCAGCTGTCGGTGCTGATGATCGACCTGGACCGGTTCAAGCCGGTCAACGACACGCATGGCCATGCGGCCGGCGATCTGGTGCTGCGCATGGTCGGCGACCGGTTGCGCGCGGCGTCGCGCGGGCGGGACCTGGTCGCGCGGCTGGGCGGGGACGAGTTCGCGATCCTGGTGGCGGCGACGGAGGATGCGGCGGAGGGGCTGGCCGAACGGATCGTCGAGGAGCTGGGCAGTCGTCCGTTCCTGGTCGACGGGCAGGCGATCCTCGTCGGGGCCAGCATCGGCATCGCCTCCGCCCCGCGCGACGGCACCGACCCCGCCGACCTGCTGCACAATGCCGACCTGGCGCTGTATGCCGCCAAGGCGGACGGCAAGGGCCGCGTCCGCCAGTACGACCCGGCGCTCGACGAACGCCTGCGCGAGCGCCGGCGCACCGAGGACGGCCTTCGGCGCGCACTGGCCGAAGGCGGGCTGGAGCTTCATTACCAGCCGCTGGTCGACAGCGGCACGGGCCGGGTCACCTCCGCCGAAGCACTGGTGCGGTGGCGCGATCCCGAGCGCGGGCTGGTGCCGCCCGCCGAGTTCATCGGGGTGGCGGAGGAAACCGGGCTGATCGGGGCGCTGGGCGATTGGGTGATGCGCACCGCCTGCCTGGAGGCGGCCGGGTGGCCGGCGGAGCTGACCGTGGCCGTCAACCTGTCGCCCGTCCAGTTCCGCGAACCGGGGCTGGCCCGGACGATCCGCCGGGCGCTGGACGAGGCGGGGCTGGCGCCGTCGCGACTGGAGCTGGAGATCACGGAGGGCGTGCTGCTGACCGACGAGCGTCGGACGCTGGATACGCTCAACGAGCTGCGCGGCGCCGGGGTGCGCATCTCGATGGACGATTTCGGCACCGGCTATTCGTCGCTGAGCTATCTGCGCCGGTTTCCGTTCGACAAGATCAAGATCGACCAGAGCTTCGTCCGCCAGTTGCCGCAGGATCCCGAAAGCGCGGCGATCATCCGCGCCATCATCTCGATGGGCCGGTCGCTGGGGATGACCACCACCGTGGAAGGGGTGGAAACCGCGGACCAGTTCGCCTTTTCCCGGTCGGAAGGCTGCGACTACATCCAGGGATTCCTGGTCAGCCGGCCGTTGCCGGCGGAGGACTTCCGGGCGTTCGTGGGCGCGGAGGCGGGGCTGCAACCGGCGCGCTGACGCAAGCGGGGCGGCACCGATGCGCGTTCCGGCCGTTGGGATGGCGACGACGGACCCCCGGGAGACAGGAATGAAGACCGCGATCGTGACCGGCGCGACGTCGGGCATCGGCGAGGCCAGCGTGCGCGCGCTGGTCGGCGCCGGGTGGCAGGTGGTGGCGACCGGCCGTCGCGCCGACCGGCTGGAGGCGCTGGCCGCCGAGCTGGGCGACGCGGTGCATCCCGCCGCCTTCGACATCCGCGACGCCGATGCGACCCGGGCGGCGATCGACGCGCTGCCGGACGCGTTCGGCGGCATCGACCTGCTGGTCAACAACGCCGGGCTGGCGCTGGGCACCGCGCCGGCACAGGCGGCCGACCTTGCCCAATGGCGGCAGATGATCGACACCAACGTCGTCGCGCTGGTCGCGATCACCCACCAGCTGCTGCCCCGCCTGGTCGAGCGCAAGGGCGCGATCGTCAACATCGCCTCGGTCGCGGGCACCTACCCCTATCCCGGCGGCAACGTGTATGGCGGCACCAAGGCGTTCGTGCAGCAGTTCACGCTGGGGCTCCGGTCGGACCTGCACGGCACGGGGGTGCGGGTGAGCGCGATCGATCCGGGCATGGTCGAAACCGAATTCACGCTGGTGCGCACCGGCGGCAGCCGCGACGCGTCCGACACGCTGTACCGCGGCGCGACGCCGATGACGGGAGAGGACATCGCCGCCACCGTGCTGTGGATCGCGACGCTGCCCCCGCACCTCAACGTCAACCGGCTGGAGATCATGCCGGTCAGCCAGTCGTTCGCCGGCTTCCAGGTCGCCCGGGACGGGGCGGGATGATCGGAAAAAATGGTGCTGCCGGTGAGGATTGAACTCACGACCTCAGCCTTACCAAGGATGCGCTCTACCACTGAGCTACGGCAGCACTCGACGGGCAGGCCCGCGAAGAGCCGCGCCTAGAGCGGAGGCGGCGGTGATTGTCAAGGCGGGTCGGCGCCGATAGGCCCGAAAACATGGTGGACGACCGGGAAGCACGGCTGGCGGCGGCGCTGCGCGACAATCTGAGGCGGCGCAAGGCGCAGGCGCGCGAGGTGGCGGACGCGCCCGTCACGCCGCCGGAGCCGCCGCAACCTCCGGAGCCGCCGGAGCGATAGGCGCGCACTTGGCCCCGAGCCAGGCGCGCTCCGCCGCGTCCAGTTCGGGGGACAGGCGGTCGAGCACGGTGGCGTGATATGCGTCGAGCCAGCGGCGTTCGGCGGGGGTGAGCAGCGCGGGATCGATCAGGTCGCGCTCGATCGGGCAAAGGGTCAGCGTCTCGAACCCCAGCATCGCGCGATCGGGGTCTCCGCCCGCCAGGTCGCGTGGCTCGATCAGGACGAGGTTCTCGATCCGGATGCCGTATTCGCCCGGCTTGTAATAGCCCGGTTCGTTGGACAGCATCATGCCCGCGCGCAGCGGCTCCATCGCCGCACCGCCGGGATAGTTGGGGGCGGCGATCCGCTGCGGCCCCTCGTGCACCGCAAGGTAGCTGCCGATGCCGTGGCCGGTGCCATGGGGGTAGTCGCATCCCGCCTCCCAGAGCGGGCGACGCGCAAAGGCGTCGATCTGGCCGCCGAGCGTGCCGTCGGGAAACACCGTGGTGGCGATCGCGATGTGCCCCTGGAGGACGCGGGTGAAGCGGTCGCGCATCTCCGCGGTGGGCGGGCCGACCGGCACGACGCGGGTCACGTCGGTGGTGCCGTCGGCATATTGCCCGCCCGAATCGATCAGGTAGAGCTGGCCCGGCAGGATCGGCGCGTCCGAGTCCGGGGTGACGTGATAGTGCGGGATCGCCCCATGCGCCCCGGTCGCCGAGATCGCGGGAAAGGACAGGTCGAGGAGCTGGCCGCTATCCTGGCGGAACGCCTGCAACCGGGCGGCGGCGGACAGTTCGGTGAGCGCGCCGGCGGGCGCTTCGCCCTCGATCCAGCGCAGGAAGCGGGTGAGCGCGGCGCCGTCGCGGACGCTGGCGGCGCGGTGGCCGGCGACCTCGACGCGGTTCTTGATCGCCTTGCCCAGCACGGCGGGCTCGCGCACCGCGACGGGCCTGGCGCCGCCCGCCTCCAGCGCGTCGAAGATCGCCGCCACCGCGCGTTCGGGGTCGGCGACGACGCGGCGACCGGGAAAGTCGCGCAACGCAACTTCGAAGGCGTCGCGGGGGTGGAGGCGCACGGCATTGCCGAGATGCTGGCGGAGCGCGTCGTCGACCTTGCCGGGATCGACGAACAGGTCGGTGGTGCCGTCCGCGCCGACGATCGCATAGCTGAGCGCGACGGGGGTGTGATCGACGTCGAGCCCGCGGACGTTGAGCGTCCAGGCGATCGAATCGAGCGCGGAGAGTATCACCGCGTCCGCGCGGGCCGCGACCAGCCAGTCGGCGATGCGCGCGCGCTTGGCGGCGGAGGTCTCGCCCGCCAGCGCGTCGGGATGGGGGACCATGCGGGCGGGCGAGGGGGCGGGGCGGTCGGTCCAGATCGCGTCCACCGGGTTCGCGCCGACCGCGACCAGGGTGGCGTCGCGTTCGGCGAGTGCGGCGCGCGCCTCGGCCACCCAGCCGCGGGTGTGGAGCCAGGGGTCGTAGCCGATCCGTCCGCCCGCGGGCGCGTGAACCGCGAGCCAGTCGGCGACCGAGGTCTGGGGCACCGCGACGTAGGCATAGTCGTCCGCGGCCACCTGTTCACGGACCTGGAGGGTGTAGCGGCCGTCGGTGAAGATCGCCGCCTCCTCCGCCAGCACGACGGCGGTGCCGGCCGAGCCCCCGAACCCGGTCAGCCAGCCGAGCCGCTGGGCATAGGCGCCGACATATTCGCTCATGTGCTCGTCGGTGAGCGGCACCACGAAACCGTCGAGGCCGTCGCGGGCGAGCCGGGCGCGGAGGGCGGCGAGGCGGTCGGAATGGAGGGGCATCGGCTGATCCAGGGGCATGAAGTGGAGGAAGTTGAGGCGATATCGCGTTTTTGCGGGGATCAAGTGGAGGAAGTTGACACCTGTCGTGCGAACCGGTCGCAGCAGCGATGGGGCATGGCGGTGGCGGACGGCACGGACGGGGCGGAACGGTGACGCATGGCGATGCTTGTGCCAGATCGGGTGCGTGTAGGACAGGAGGGCCGCATGGGCGAGGTGATCGGGCTGAGGGCGGTACGCAAGGCGCGCGACCGGGCGGCGCGGGCGACGGCGGCCGAGGCCAATCGCGCGAAGTTCGGGCGGACGCGGGGGGAGAAGCAGGCGGAAGCGGCGGAGGCGGCGCGGCGAGCGGCGGTGCTGGACGGGGCGAAACGGGAGAGCGATGGGCGGGAAAGCGATGACCGGGAGGCGTGAGGACAGGGGGCTGGCCCGCCGGGGTTGCGGCTTAGCCTGCGGGGAGGGCGCGGCCGATCCCTGCGCGAGGCCGGGCATCGTTGCGGGTCCGATGATGGAGGCGGTGCGATGCTGACGCTTGCCCTGTTCGCTGCCGCCGCGGCGGCCGGACCCTGTGACGGCGCGACGTCGACGGCCGCGATCGTGGCGTGTTTCGATCGGGAGGCAAGTGCGGCCGACGTGCGGCTCAACGCCGCCTATCGCGGCGCGCGGGCGCGGGTGTCGCCGGCGCAGGCGGAGGCGCTGCAACGCGCGCAGCGGGCGTGGATCGCGTTCCGGGACGCGCATTGCCGGGCCTATGCCGCGGGGGAGGGGACGGTGACCCGGATCGAGGTGAGCCGGTGCCGGTTCGACACGACGCGCGAGCGGGCGGAGGAACTGGGGCGGTTCGGGCGGCGGAGCTAGGGTGTGACCTGATGAACGGTCGCGTCCGCTTACGCGCCGTAGTGGACTTCGTCGTTGACTTGCACCTACGCTTGAACGGTCTAGGCGGTGTGGACAAAGTCCAGTCTTAGGGTCAGGACCCATTGATGTGAGTGTTGCGATCTGATTCAGGCTCCGTGAGGAGACCGGGATGAGCGACCTGTTTTGGCTGACGGACGAGCAGATGGAGCGGTTGCGGCCGTTCTTTCCCAAG